>Ga0315320_10000694_pt1 | contig 27748 bp, 19 predicted proteins | sample M140m21515metaG_FD_203458 | JGI IMG/M metagenome (GOLD analysis project Ga0315320, IMG submission 203458) | Ammonia-oxidizing marine archaeal communities from Monterey Bay, California, United States - M1 40m 21515 | ecosystem: Environmental > Aquatic > Marine > Coastal | place: USA: California... | reverse complement strand
GTAGCGGTTAGACCATGCGAAATGGCTGCTTTACCTGCTTGGACTGCTATCTCTTCAGAATTACCAGATTGTGACCCATATAAAATTAGAATTGGTAGAGCATCGGACATTTGAACACCTGTTAGTTGTATGTAGTGCTCACATGCAGCCGATTATTATAAGTCTCGTTTTTTAAGTCTCGAATATTATTTAAAAAGATGCTTTTATTACATTCCCATTCCATCAAATTCTCCACCTTCCATAGGCCCTGAACTTCGACTAGAGATGACATCATCAATTCTTAGAATCATCACTGCGGTTTCAGAGGCACTCTGTATTGCCTGTTCAACAACTCTACTCGGCTCAAAAACCATAGCTTCATTCATATCCGCGACGCCTCCTTCGTACACATTGACTCCGAAAGTAGATTTTCCTTCAGAATGTGCTTTACGTAAATCTATGATAGTATTAACAGGATCCAATCCAGCATTCTCAGCAAGAGTACGTGGTATTACTTCAAGTGCTCCAGAAAATGCTTCAATCGCCATCTGCTCCCTCCCTCCGATTCCTTCAGCATATGAACGTAAGTCCCTACTTATTGCTGCTAAAACGGATCCACCGCCTGTCAAAACGGCACCATCTTCATGCGCAACGGCTACAACTCCAATTGAGTCGTCGAAAGCCCTTCGGATTTCATCCACCACATGTTCGGTGCCTCCTCTGAGTAATACTGAAACGCTCTTTGCTTCAGGGCATCCTGTAATAAATATCATATCAGAATCTCCAATTTTCTTTTCTTCGACCTTGGCTGCTACGCCTAAGTCACTAACAGATAAGTCATCCACATTAGTAACTATATTACCACCGGTTGCTTTTGATAGTGCTTCCATATCACTCTTTTTAGCCCTCCTTATAGCGAAAATACCGGATTTAGCCATGTAATGTTGTGCTAAATCATCGATTCCTTTCTGGCATATTATTACATTAGTCCCAACTGAAGATATTTTATCTACCAATGATTTTAGATAGTTCTCTTCTTCTGCCATGAACTTTGAGAGCATATTTGGATCTGTGATTTGTATTTTGGCATCAACTTCAGTCTTCTTTACTTCTATAGCAGAATTGATTAAGGCGATTTTTGCTTCAGAAACCACCCTAGGCATTCCAGAATGTACTCTTTCTTTATCCAAGATTATGCCATCTATAAGAGAACTATCCCTTATAGAACCACCTTGTTTCTTTTCAACCTTAACGTCATCTAGATCAACGAGAGTTGAGTCATCAAGATCTTGTGCTACTGCCAAAACTGCTCGTACGCTAATATCTGCTAAAAATTCCTTCACTGCACCTGCACTTTTGCCTGTTAAAGCTGTCTTTGCTACTTCTTCCAGTGTTTTGGGAGAAACTTCAATAGCATGATTCTCTATTAATTCAGCAGCTTTGTCTGATGCTAACCTGAAACCTTCACAAATTACCGTCGGATGGACATTTTGCTCCACCAAATCTTCACTTCTTTTTAGTAATTCTCCAGCTATTACAACTGCACTTGTAGTCCCATCATAACAATGTTGTTCCTGTGTTTTTGCTATCTCAATAATCATTTTTGCTGCTGGATGTTCTATGTCCATTTCTTTTAGAATAGTAGCTCCGTCGTTTGTAATTACTACATCGCCCATACTGTCCACCAACATTTTATCCATCCCTTTTGGGCCTAGAGTGGAACGTACTGCGTCAGCTACGGCCTTTGCAGCCGCTATATTGTTGCTTTGAGCTGTTCGACCGCTGGTTCTTTGAGTTCCTTCTTTCATGATAAAAATTGGTTGTTGTCCGTTATACATTGCAGCACTTCCGTTATAGTTCCATTACCCCCACTGTATTGTCAGTGATAAGCCCTCGCACAATATTATTTTGAAAATTATTCATTTGTATTTTTATCTAACCACTCTTGGCCATAATGTTCCCATTGTTCCATTGACCAGCCATCAGGTAAGCCTTTTTCTGGCAGAGGGAGGAGATTTGGTATTTCAGTAGTGATAGGAGGAGGAGGTTGTTGAAATAGCTCTTCAGAACCTCCAAACATTGAGTTGGCAACTTGGTCAGTAGAAGGTAATTCTAAATTAGGGGTAGTTTTTTCTCCATCCCAACCATCAATGGTCATGTCATAACCATCCAGAGTAGAGAGTTCTTCCAATGGTGCGTTAGCCTTTCTAATAATACGGATCGAAACTGAAGATATACCGATAAATACCACAAAGCCAAATATCATTAATAGAACATTACCGGTAATCCAAGCAATATTTTCTGCATCTGGCCCATTTTCTACTGGTTCAGGTTTAATTAAATCGATAGATACAGTCCTTGTGGATACATCTAATTCACTACTAATTACTAATGAAACATCGAAATCTACTTGATTCATCAATAAATTCTCAAGATCTTCGGACCTTACATCAAGATATATTGTCACGTCTCTTTCCTCACCAGCTTTGAGGACAAAATTAACATCTTCTTCGTCCAACCAGGCTCTGTATATTGTATATTGATTCTCAAGTTCAACCTCAGTCCTCACTTGTTGGTCTTCAGTGGGATGCATGCTTGAGATGGTAAAAGAGAGAGAATAATAGTCTCCCGCTTCGGAAATTTCCATCGCATCCGATAATTGCGATGGAGGCGATGTGCGTAACCATCCTACTGTTCCCACATTGAAGAGTGCCTCGCCACTACTCGTTACTGTAATATCGCTTTCAGAGGATTCGGTGCTGGTAGCCTCTAAAGTAATCTTCCTAGATCCGTCGGCATCTGGGCCAAATGAATAACTCACGGATAAATTATAAGATGTACCGGCAGGAATATAGGGGGTTCGTCCATTGTTTAGCCCTGAGGCTGATGTGAATACATCCGAAATATGAGAAAAGGATATATCGAATGCGTCAACAGTATTTCCTCTATTCCAGAGTTCCCAGCGCAGGGTTCTCTCATCGCTACCTGCACCGAATATCTCTTCAGTCATATCTAGATTAGGAATTTCAACTAGATATGTGACAGGTACCGTTACATAGATATCCGCACTAAATGAATAGTCAGGATCGATTTTACTAGTTGCGGTTACTGTAACTTCATAGGTTCCGTTTTCAACTCCTTTGTTCATAGGTAAAAGAAGTGAAATTGTGGTATCTCCTCCATTCGGAGGGATTCCAGAAGTTAATTCCGTACTGGTAGCAGGTAGTAATTGCCAATAATCAGTAGTTACAGAAATATCAAATGATTCTTCGGTATTTCCATTGTTAATTAAGAATATCTCGATAACTTTCCCGAAACCATTTGCAGGAGCGAATAATTCATTTTTGATTGGAGCTACAACTAAATCGTGATAGACGGGAACTTCGATGTAGAGAATGGTTTCCGCCTGAAATATAGCAGGAGACCTGCCATTTGCTACCAATTTTAGAGTGTAAATCCCTGGTGCGAGTCCTTCTGGAACGGTAATTTCAGCATTTAGAACGAATTCTTCATTAATTGATGAGTTGATTAATGATATTGATTGACCATTTGATGCATCGTACCATTTTATGTATTCTGAAGACCAGTCGTTAGTATCAAAAGAGCCACCTAAGTTCCACGTAGCGATCTGATTACCATTATTTTTCATATTCATTGTTATGTTTGCCTTGTCGCCAGGCAAAAGTGTCGCTGCTGGATTGGATAATTTATCTGGAGCCAAGGTGATAGAATAGGTAGGTTCTACTTTTACGGGTATGACTAAGGCAAATTTAGAATTATTTTGGATGCCATCATTTATATCGACGATCCAATCAATTTCTTGGACTAGAGTGCCATCAGGTATAGATAAATTAAACCAAACGTCAGTGACAGTTCTGGCTTTAATTACCTTGCTGACAACATAATTGTCATGGTCAACTAGATTATTTGAATCTATTCTCAATGGATAATTATACATCCAAGACTGGTTAGACAGAACAGTGAAATATCTTAGAGTAATGTCAATATATCCTTTGTTCATTATCCTACAATGAAGAGAAGGGGGGCTAGGGTCGGCTGCTAAAACAATGTATGAATTAGGCAATGGATCATCACATTGTGCATCGAGTGTATATTCTGGATATCTCTCAATCCCAAAAATCAAAAAAGAATCAAGATGAATCCCCTCATTGGCATCGGAACCGTCTGACAGAAATAAAAATGAGAGGGCAAAACTATCACTCTGATGTAAATCTGAGATATTCCATATCAGTCTAGACCAATCTCCTTCATTTGTGGATAAGTTTCGTTCGGTATAGTTGTAGTAGTGAGTTTCATATCCAGAATCAGTTTCTAGTAGTATAGAATCTCCATTGTCCATTTGTCCCCACGCATTGGTTACAATTTGAATTGAATAATAATTTGGACTATTTATTTTAACCTTGCATATGTATTGGGAATATAGCGATGACATAGCAGAATTATAACTCCCTTGACCTAATCCATGTTCATAACCATCCCCCCAAATCCCATCAGAGCAGCCGTCTTGGTTGCTGGTTGTCACCCAAGCCCAATGTAATCTATCATATCTGTTTGAAGCATATCTGTCACTATCATCTCCTGAGACTTTCCAGTGCCAATCTCCATTAACACTATTATTATTTTCCATTCTCCAAGTGCCAGTAGGGAAATCTCCATCTAGGGTTTGTCCATTTTGTTCATATCCAGCCCCAAACCAGGTTGGCCTCCCGTATCCTTGTGGCATGTTGGTACAGTACTTTCCTTCACCGCCCTCATCACCACAATTACCATTATCCATATCATCTGACCATGCTGCTACAGGAATTTCCCTTTCTACTCTGTTATTATCGGTATTACCATCCTGAAGGCCTGCATCGACATTTCCGATTATTATCATTCCGCCACTCAATACACCATCATCATTTAAAATGCTATGAGCAGTATTTGGTATCCAAACGAAGTCCAATCTAGCAGATTGTGAACTCGATAAAGTAACATTGAATGACCATTCTTTTATCATGAAACCTATAGGGTGCCACACTTGTAGAGAAGCATTTGCTGTTACTGGCGTAGGTTGGAATCCTAATTGAATGAATGTCACATTTATTTGTATTGGAGAGCCTTTAATCAAATACTCTTGTACAGAGGAGTCGGGTTGAGTCCATTCCATCGGAATTCCAGAGGAATTACCTAATTCTATATCTAGAGCACGGAAATCTACAGCATCGGACCTAGTGCTAACCTTGGAAACATTTGGGTTATCGAAATTTGTTGATGTTATTACTGGATAAGCACTAACAAGAAGAAAGGTAATGACGATGGCACAAGAATATAGACTACGCATGTTCATGTATTTGGGATGAACTTGTATCTATGAAAGTATGGGGAAGAAGTTTAAAGAACAGTAAAGTTGGAATATTCAAAAATATATCAAAACAATTACTCATGGATAGATAACAAATGAAGCCCTTATGTCTATTGAATGGTACGTGAAGGTGTGAGTGTAGGCGGGAATTTGCTAAAACGGTTTCACTTATCGATAATCATATTATGTCAAGTGACAATCGTTCCAACTTTTCTGTTCTCTATTGCATATTTAATAGATTTAGATATTGAAAATGCAAGTATCGGCCTTAGGACTGAAATGATTAGTTGGATTATTGTAGCGGGCATAACCTATGGAATTATTTCTCTTGGGCTCGCATTAATAATGAGCGGATATACGCCTTTCTACGTTTCTAATAACGGTGGTTGGCTTGCTGTATCTGGTTTGAGTAGAAGAATTAATGATCCGGAATTAATTGATAGGGCAAGATTAGATGCATATAAAACACCACATGGTGCAATGAGTAGGTTAGTATACAACAAAATAAATAAAGAAAATTTTGATATAATGACGGTACATGGAGGTTTACAATTATTAGCAATACCTTTGCAAGTAATCCTCATAGCAGTCCCACTAATAATAATGGAAGGAGTTCCTAAAGATTTGATAAGATCAGATTCTGCATTCCAATTGGGAATATTAGGCTATCTCATTGCTTTATGGGCAGCAATTAGGATTCATCCATTAATTTCTTCTAGATTGATCGGCTTAGCATACTTGTTAAGGAATATTTTAGGAAGGTTTGGAAGAGTATCATGGACAATGCCATTGATTCTTTATTGGGTATTTGCAAGATTTTTTCTCGCATTATCTTTAGGTTGGCTAGGTGTTGATTATGAGCAGTGGCATGAAATGCAATTAGAAAAAATAATAATAAAGACTGTAGTAGATGAGGCAGTAATTCCTGAAAAAGCATTACTAGATTCGATCGTAGCAATATCAGTCCTACCAATGGCCACATTTACTACCATCTCAGTCCTTAGTGGAATGAAGGAAATGCCAGAATGGATGCTGGGTCAAGAAGAAAAATTAGAAAATATAAATATAAATTCGTTAGAGTTGTCTAGTGATAATAAAGATACTGGTGGCGATCCATTTGGTTTTTTTAATGATGATTAATGTAAAAAATAATCTAATCCAAAATTTAATAATCTCCAACCTGAACCTAAAAATAGCCCAAATGCAACTGTATATGGGCCATACATATACAAGAATAAACCTGAAAATAAAATTAATATTAACAAGAATATATATTCTCGTTTATTATTATTAAAGAAATTAATTCTATCTGAGGACAAGGGGATAAGGAATCCTATTGAAAAGTATAAAATATTGATAATCAGAGGTAACAAGTTACTCTCCTCTTAATTCAGAAAGTACTTTTTCAAGTCGGTCCATCCCTTTGGATATTCCTTCCTTATCAAGAGTATAAGCAAATCTCAAGTGTCCCTCACCTGCATTTCCAAACGCAGTTCCTGGCGAACAAAGTACCCCTCCCTTTTCCAGAATGGCTACAGCTAACTGCTCACTGTTGTATCCTTCAATCTGAACCTTTGGAAAAACATAGAATGCCCCGTCTGGAATGTGACAAGAAACTCCGGGCATTGAATTCAACCTACTGCAAATTAAATCTCTTCTTGACTTGAATTCTGAACACATAAATGAGGGGTAATCAGGTGCCTTATTCATGGCCTCCAGGACTGCATATTGCATTGCATCGTTACTACAGGCAGTAACGTAATATTGCATTTTATTTACTTCCACCATAGCTTTGGCATCGGGAGAAAGGACATATCCTATTCTCCATCCTGTCATTGCAAATGTTTTAGAGAAGGAATTGATTAAGAATAACTTATCATGACCTGCGCCCAAAAAGGATACATGCTCTTCATTGTAAATTATACGATCATAAACTTCATCACTAATTATCCATAAATCATTTTTTTTGGCAAACTCGACCAGTGCATCACGTTGACTTTTAGAAACTGTGGCTCCCGTAGGATTACTGGGGAAATTAACCAATATTGCTACAGTATTTTCATTAGTTCTTGATTCTAAATCATTTATTGACGGTACAAATCCATTGTCGAAATTACAAGGATAGAAATTTGGCTCACCGCCACAAATTATAGCATGTTGAGGGTATAATGGAAAATATGGCTCTGGAATTAAGACATTATCACCTGGATTAACTATGGCCAAAAATACATCTAAAAGTGCATTAGTTCCACTCATCGTTATGCATACATTCGACTGGCCTAAATTTGGAGATAAATGAGACCATTCATCGGCAATTTTTTGCCTTAATTGTGGTAAACCTGCAGTAGTGGTGTACTTATTTTTCCCTTCCTCCATTGCTAGATTGAAGGCTTCAATGGCTAATTTTGGAGGTTGAAAGTCAGGCTCTCCGAGGCCAAATTGGACCGTATCATCTCCAGCCATATCGAACATACGCCTTACTCCTGTGGGACGTATCCTTTTTGCACGGTCTGAGAACCTCACCATTGTCTCCCGAGGCATGGCTAAAGGTTTTAAGAAGACTTGATAAAAGTCATCGAAATAGCATTGCGAATTCAATCATGAATTAATTGTGCATCTAATGCGTCATCAGAATCGGATACCTGCGTATCGCTAATTCCGAAAAAGGTACTATTTTTTCTTTGTAGTATAATAGAATATCCGGCAACAGAAACAAATATACACAGAGAAATGATAGTTAGTATAGAAAATGATTGATTTTGTACACTGTTTGACGAACTATAAACTGTCACCAATACAGGAAGAGAATACTGATTATCAGATGTTGCTCTAATTTCTATCTCGTGGAAACCGCTAGATAGTTGGTTGTGATAAATTGGTAAATTCCAAATTAAGGGCGTTAAAGAACCTACTTCTGAAGATGATTCATTATTTTCTGATACAATCTGATTGGGATTAAAGAAATTCCAAACACCCTCATCTATACGATATTGCATTCCCTCAATATTTCCCATTTGCCCCCATGTATGACCCATTATCTCCAAGCAATCTGAGCAAGATGATGTATTTTCATAATATAAATTTAGTAAATGATTTTGAATGTAAGGATTCATGGAAATAGTCTGATTGGTTTCTTTGAGGTGTATAGCGAGTGATACTGCAGCATATGCGTCTACCATCCCATATCCAAAATCTCTGTTCCAGTAAGGATCTATGTCTGGTGCGCTAGGTTCCCCTTTTCTTTCTGAGGTTTGTTTAAGTATTTCTTTGATTTGTACGGGAGTCAAATCTTCATTTGCTTCAATTATTAATGCGATTATTCCGGAAACAGAAGGGGTTGCATATGAAGTGCCACTTCCTCTTCCTGTGTAGGTATTCTGTGAGGCGTCCCCTCCAATGAAATTATTGCAACCTCCGCTGGTAACACAGGCTTCTGCTTGGATTATATTTGATCCGGGTGCACTTATTTCTGGCTTTAATTCGTCTAATGGGTTGCCATTGCCATTATCTTTTCTTTGTCCTCTGCTAGAATAACTTGCAACAGTATCGTCACTTCTATCAATTGTATTTTGATCATCCGTAGCCCCTACTGTGATGGACAATGATGAAGATCCCATGCCAGATAGGCCATCATTATCTGGGCCATCATTCCCTGCTGCCACCGAAACTGATATTCCGACCTCCATGGCTTCATCTAAAATCCTACTATGCATATCTGTACCATCTGAACCTCCGTCTTCATGACTTGTTATCCCCCAAGACAAAGAGATTATATCAATGCCATAATCTTGTTGTTCGGCACCTTGCCAAGCATCATCCCGATGATCTATAATCCATTGAATCCCATTCATTGCTGATTCATAAAATTCTTGTTCAAGTAAGTAGTTCTCGAAAGGTCCTGCGCCCAGATCGGTACCAATCCTAACATCGATTAGTTTGGCATCTGGGGCAGCGCCGGTGAAATTGGAAATACTACCATCTGCTTCAATTCCTGTTGAACTAGCCATACCCATGCAGGCAGTTCCATGTTGATTTGCATCATCAGGATCAAAAGTACCGTCAGTTGGCCTCAAACCAAATCCTGCCAGAACGCAATTTGGATCTGAAGGATTGTAGCAAACCGCATCATATCCTGCAACGAATTTCTCGCTCAAGCCGGGATGTTCATTATCCACCCCGGTATCGGTAAGTGCGATATTCACTCCTTTGCCGGTAACCCCCAAGTCCCATGCTCCTGGATAATTACTTGAATTGCTAGCCTTTACAGAAGGTGTTTGAATATCTCCATAAAGGATAACTGAGCCATACCTTTCAACCATTATCACATCTTCAAAATTCGACAATTCGAAGGCTTGTTGCTTCCCAACAGGACCCAATAAAAGGGCATTCACAGCTTTTAGTTCCAAACGTATCTCAAAACCCATACTAATTAGTTTTAATTTATCTTCTTCGGTTACATCTCGGGAAAAAGAAATTCCAATATTTACAAGGCTGGTGGCATTTTGAATAGAGTCATGAATTCCGTTTCTATCTTGATCTAGAGAAGTAGTTACCCACCAAGGATCCGAGTTAAGCCAGGTGACTTCTGCTTGATCTGGAAACTCAAAACCGTTAATTTTTGGATTAATTATTTGGGGTAAATTATTTTCGGAATCTGATTTTAAAGAAATACTTCCTACAAGTGTAGATGTCAAAATAAATACAAGGAACATTGCAACTTTACTATCTTGCATACCAGTGCGACACAGAATTGTTTCTTGAAATAAACTGACAGATGCTGAAGGATTTGTTATATGAGAGTGGTGGGGGCACTGGGATTTGAACCCAGATCAGCAGGTTTCTTCCGCCTAGCGTGCACCTGGCAGGCGCACGCTCTCGGGTTGCGACAGGTCGGTGCTCCAGTTGGTCATCAAAACCATCAGAAAACCTTCTCGTCGTCATTCCCGTGCAACTGGAGCCCGCTGTACTACCAGGTTATACTATACCCCCGTAGGGATATCTCGCTCGAGAAACCTCACTCTTATGATGGTCTCGGTCATAATGATTGAATTGATGACAAATTTATGACAAAGGACCAAGGGCAATACTGAATAATATCCAAAGTCCGAATATAGTAGATACAATTCCCCACGCTCTAGGCCTTAATCCTATGCTCATTTCTCCAAAAATTCTAGATATCGGACCAAAAATCAATGCTAAATTACGTAACATAATAACTGAAATACCCGCGCAAAATATGAATAATGTAAGGAATAGTAGAGATATCATAGGACCGAATAATCCTGATCTGGCTATGCCCCCTACTCCTTGAGATATCATATCTGGTGATTGTAGCCACAAAAGCCAGGCTAGCCAAAGGCCCAAATATGCATCCTCACTAAAACTTTCTTTAGATTTCCAAGAACGATAACTATCTGGTAGTTTTTTATATGCAAGATTAGATAAATATTCGATTTCAATTATTTTACCTGATTTCAATATAGAAATACCGTGATACGTCAGCAAGCAAGCCAGGAAAAATTCTATCCAAATCCATAAGAATCCTAATCCCATAGTAGAGAATAGTGCAACAGGTAGGGCCCAGTATGCAAATCCAACTGCGGAAGAATACAAGATTAGAAGACTACCTGCTCCAGGCAACAACGGCTCTTCGGGAAATTTGAATTCTCTTTCCCTAGGCATCGCCAATACAATGAGAGGCAAGAATGTTGTCGAAAAAACTAACAAAATAATCTGAATTGGATTATTACCAGAGCCGAATGAAGCTTTGATTGATGCTTCCTCGATTTCTGATGAAGACATAGATCCTGGCTTCCATTTGGTAATGAATCCTGCAGAATCGACTACTAAAACCGCGTCACTGGCTTTATTCGGAAGAGAAAGGCCCATTCTAGAATCGTATTCATCTATTAAAAGAGGCCATGAGCCGTTTATTTTTTGCGAATAAGAATCTAAATAACTCGCCTCTAAACCTTCTCCGGTCGCAATCTGAACATATGAAATATCTATTTCTGAATTCTTTAATGATTTGGAAAAATCATCATACTGAAGTAATGCATTAGGGGAACCGTGTTGAAACATCCCAATGACTACTACTTGTGAGTTTTCCATTAAATCCGAGAGAGTCATGGAATTTGTATCAGGATTGTGAGAAATTAACATGAATGGCGGCACCGCACCATTATCTCTGAAAGGTTCAGAGTCAATATCTGGTAAGCCGGCTGCAGGACCGAGACTAGCAAAAGCAAGTAATATAATTACTCCATATGCAGGCAAGGGTAACATTGCTTCCTTCAAAGAGACGAATATCCATCCTAAAATACCGACTGGGATGATAATAGCCGCCCACATGCCATTGACTAAAGATTTTTTATCCTCAGGTACACTGAAACGTAAAATAATAATGATATTACAATTATTGACCGGGTCTTGATCCGAGAGATCTATGCACATATCAATCATATATTTTCCTGGTTCTAATGGTTTATCTGTGGACCATGTGTAAGTTGTTCGATTATCATCTCCAACTCTGATTCCTTGGGGGATTTCAAAATGATACTGCCTTAAGTCTTCATTGTCCCATTTTCCATGATACATACTACTCCATTCAGTTGGTCCAACTATCTCAAAAATTTGATGAGGAAAATCCTCTATCCCCCAAGGGGAAATTGGAGTCATTTCAACCCTGATCATTCGGTTCGCATCAATTAGTGCTTCAACTTTTATGTCCAATATTTTCCCTTCAAAAACTATTCCTGATGTTACATCGTAATTGCCCCACAGAAGAGCTCCAGATTCCACACATTCATGTCTAACGTTTATTGATAAATCTACAGTGTCTCCTTTATTCAAACTTACATTAACTTGGCTTACTCGCACAGAAAACTCATGCGGAGATGTATACCCTTCAGACATGGAAATGGATTGTGTGTATTGATTAGAAATTACGGAAATTCCACCCATTAAGAGAGACACTTCGAATTGTGTTTCAGAACCAACCGGGCTAGGTAGGAAATCTGAAGTCTCACAAGAATTACTACCACTACCTTCTAAAGATGCATATAGGATTACAGAGATATTACCTTCAAATCTGAAGGGTTCGTCAATAGGTGAAGATTGAACATTTAATATATTTGGATTCAAAGTCGAACTGGTTCTGCTAAATGATACGCTACCTTGAGGGAATCCAGTCAAAACCGACCAATTTCTATCAAAAAATGGTGAATCTCCATCTCCTTTGATAAAAAGCATATTATCTTCAGGATACTCATATGAAATCCCTGGTCCATTTTCATCCTCCACTATTTGGGCACTTGAAAATGTAGAAAGAAATAAAAATCCAATCACCAAGAGTAATATTGATATTTGAGGGCAATTATTTCTTTTTGAAGACATGATAAAACCCAGTTATTTAATATTAAAGGAAAGAATAAGTAGCCCATAATGCAGCTATTGCACCAGAGACTGTGGATATGAAGTTTACACTGTGTTTTCCGAGGTAACCACGATTTTCAAATAATGCCCCTAGTAATGAATCTAGTTGGCACCCGAGCCACCCGATTATTGTCACACACAAGAAAAAGAAAAATGGAGGAATTGAATCGCCATTCAAAGCACCTAAAAGTGTAGATATTATTGCAATTATCAAACCCCCATAAAAAGCTGCTACAGTTCCCGTAGGAGACATTCCACCATTGGTTCCTGCAGGAACGGCTTCCAAAGTAGTAATGATTCTCGTCCTGGGGTCTAAGCTACCTATCTCAGATGCAAGAGTATCTGATGAAGCAACTCCTACGCACGCACAAAATGCTACATACGCATAATCATGCCCTCCTAAAAAGTAATTTATTATGGCTATTATCGATGCACCGCCTCCATTTGCAAATACATTTTTCCACCCTCTCTTACCATCATTAGATTCCTCAACTGAAAGTAATGATTTTTCTTCATAACGCCATTTTGTCACTGTGGATGAAATTATTAAAAAGGACATCAGTACTAATAGCCAGGTCCAGTGGCCTAGTAAAGAAACTAATAATCCAACAGTTAAAGCGGCCAATAAACCCCCTAAATCCAGGAAATCATAGAATCTAGAAACTATGAGTAGTATACTCACCAGTGTCAGTGAAATCAGTAGTTCAATTGCCACTTCCAATCAGGCCCCATGTTGCTGTTAGCGTATGTTATCAAGAAGCATTCCCTTATTACCTTAGTATATGCTTAATCATTCATATTTTTTGAATCTAAATACTTAATGCCTTTTAATAATTGTGTGGCTGTAAATAAAATAGATATGATCAATATTAATGTCCATGTTATTGATATTAAAGAAGAATAAGTTTCTCCTAATCCATACTTTTCTGGAAGAAAATAAGATAGGTAGGAGGATGCATTCCAAAATGAATGGCCAAAAATAGCTAACATTATCGCAATAGATATAGACTTTGGAGGTATTAAGCCTGAAGGTAAAATAGAGTTTTGAGGTATGTTTGATTCATAAATATCAAAAATATTTAATTTGGGTAAATTTTTAATTTCGAATTGGTTGAATATTCTACCAGAATTATCCAATAACAACCATGGAGATTTATTTTTTTGAGAATTTGAGTTATTTTTTTTGAGAATTGCATTATAAGAAATAATGGAATTATCATCATGGCCCGATAAATCGCCGTCTCCATCAAAATCAAGACCGATTCCTTCGAAGAAGTCGACGGCGCCATGTGAAAGAGACCTTGCATACCATTCTAACTTGGTTTTGAAATTTGTTTCTCTTGCTAACCATCCTATTGCCGTACCAGTTATTGCAGTCCATACAGCATGACCTGGGATAGATCCAATTCCCCTAATTAGGATTGTGATAGTTATCCCTAATGGCCCTCCAATAAGTGAAATTCCAATATATTGAAAATTTTCTATCAAAGCAAAACCCAAGCCAACAGTAAAACCTACTTGAAAGCCATGTTTTGGCCCTTTTATTGATGGTAAAAATAGTGCAACTGCAAGTCCTTTGAAAATCTCTTCACAAAATGGAGCGCTGATTGCGAGTAAAAATAACTCACTAACCCATAACGGCAATGTAGAAGGGATAATTGCTGGTGCAGCGAAACTATTGAAAACAAATGCAGGAAATGCTGAAATCATACCAGCCAATAACCAAGACTCAGCATCTCTTCTCTTTGTTGGTAAACCCAACGATTGTGTAGATGTACCCCACCAAGCCAGTACAGGTAAAGAAAAGCCAATCAACCACAAAGGAATTGCAATAATTACAAACAATAATACTCCAAATGAATCAGCGTAGTTAGAAAAGAATAAGATAGAAGAAATGGTGCCAGTCAAGACTACTGAGATAAATACAAACCATAACTGATTTGTAGGAGGTAAATCAAGCACTGAATCGTCTCTTATTATGTATCTTTTTAATTCAGTCCTAACATCTGTCTGTAATGAACCACCAGAAGGAAGAGGATGAAGATATTGTCCTTGTTCAGTTGGGGAAGCTAATTTTACATGTATTAATCGTGGCCTATATAGACGTAATATAATAAAAAGTAATGGAAGACTGCAAAGGCTACCTGATAAGGTCATAATTGGATTTCTATCCATTATACCAATTATGATAAATAAAGAGGTGTATAGCAAAAAAAAGGCAGGGAGTACAGTACCCATCATACTAAAATAAATTTTCCATGGACTACTTTTTCTAGCTATTTGAATATTATCAGGTGCACTAGTTAACCCAGTTGGGTAAGGTACTCTGAATTTTCTATTTAGAGAATCCACAATAATTTTTCCATCATTCATTGCAAACAAATCCTAGTGCCACTCAGATCGCCCATCACTCTAGATGTACAAAGCATCCGGTGCGGTTTTTCATCACAGTGGCGCATCACCGAAGAGGCATGCACATATTGGATTTCGCACACTTATATGATTGCGCCGCATAGGCCACAGAATATTTCGTTTCTTTTATTGTCTTTTTGCATGGACCATTGTCCGCATGCAGGACAAGGTGGCAATCCTTTCTCACTTGGTTTCAATACTGGACCGCGAAAAGTTCTTTTTTTAGTAATTCTATACCATCCTTTTTTTGGCCGCTTCACTTTAGGCAAATAGTCACCATACAAGCCCTGAGAGTTGGTATACAAGAGACTTCGTATATTTTTCACATAGTTCAAACAAACAGAGTATTCAAAAATGAGGATTTATTATTTAAAAAAATATCAATATTCTAGGAAATTAAATCACCAATATACCGGGAAAATGTAAATAAAATTTAAGAAAGTTAAATTAACATAAATCTAACCTTTTTGGAAATACTTTTTATTAGTGTAGGGCGATACATTCATCTGAGTACCGGCGGAATAATTTACTTTACCTTCATCACAAACTATGCAAATAACAATCATTGGGGCTGGGGTTTCTGGCTTATCAACAGGAATAAGGTTATTAGAACAAGGATATACTGTAAGAATAATTGCTAAAGAATTTAGTCCCAATACTGTTTCAGATGTGGCTGCGGCATGGTGGTATCCGTTTCTTGTTGAGCCAGTAAATAAAACAAACAAATGGTCAACAGAAACATTCTATGAGTTATTAAGACTAAAGAAAAAAGAAAATGTTGATTTTATAACATTGCGCCTCGGAAAGGAGTATTTGAAGGAAGAATGTGATGTACCCAGATGGAGTTCAGAAATTCCTCATTTCAGAATTCTTAATCAGAATGAAGTTCCAATTGGGTATAATTTTGGGTGGGAGATTGAAGCGCCCGTGATTGAAATGAATCATTATATGCCTTGGCTATTGTCTAAATTCGAGCAATTAGGCGGATCATATGAACTTGGTAAATTTTCATCTTTAAAAGATGTCCCTGGAGATATAATAGTCAATTGTTGCGGGTTAGGTGGCATAGAGTTGTGTAACGATAATGAGTTGATTCCAGTCAGAGGTCAAGTAATTTATATTGAACAAGATCCTGGTTTTGGAAGGTTTGACCAACAACCTGATACATTAACATATACAATTCCTCGAAGAGATGTAACAGTTTTAGGAGGAACTGCTCAAAAAGGGGATTGGGAGGAGAATAGTAGATTGGACGATACTGAATACATTCTCAAAAAATGTGAAAAATTATGGCCAGAATTAGATAGAGATAAGATAGTTGGCGTTTCTTCTGGACTGAGGCCTTCCCGGCGAGAAGTTAGGTTAGAATTAGAAGTAATAGACAAAAAAAGAATTATTCACAATTATGGCCATGGAGGAGCGGGAGTTACTTTATCATGGGGTTGTGCAGATGAAGTTGCTAAGATAATAAAATCAATATGCTGATTTAGTAGTGCTAATGACAACTGCACCGATCTTGTAGGGATCGCCATTTGAAGCGGGCCTTCTATCTTCTAGCCGACCTTTCCAGCCGTCTTCTATTGTCCCAATAGGTATGCGAATTGAGGCACCACGGTCTGAAACACCATAAGAAAATTGGTCTATTGATTGGGTTTCATGAAGTCCTGTTAATCGTAACTCATTGTGAGCGCCATACACTGACATATGTTTATCGATATTTTTTCCAAATGCTTCACATATATCTGTAAAAAGTTTCTCTCCACCTTCATCCCTCATCCTGCCATCACTGAAATTTACATGCATCCCTGAACCATTCCAATCGCCTTGGATTGGTTTGGGGTGATATTCAATATAATATCCATATTTCTCAGTCAATCTATCTAGGAGATATCGTGCAATCCATAATTCATCAGCTGCTCGTTTCGCTCCCTTGGCAAAAATCTGAAATTCCCACTGACCACATGCAACCTCTTGGTTAATTCCTTCAAAATTTATACCGGCCTCTAAGCACATATCTGCATGCTCCTCAACTATACCTCTACCATGTGTGTTCTTTCCTCCAACTGAGCAGTAGTAAAGCCCTTGTGGCCCGGGATACCCTCCTACGGGGAATCCTAAAGGAAGTTGAGTTTCGACATCCATTATAAAATATTCTTGCTCATATCCAAACCAAAAATCATTATCATCTTCTTCTATAGTTGCTCTACCATTACTTGCATGCGGTGTACCATCTGGATTCAAAACTTCACACATTACGAGAAAACCATCTATTCTTTGTGGATCAGGGAAAATAGTTACAGGTTTTAATAAACAATCAGAACTTCCTCCTTCTGCTTGTTTGGTAGAAGAGCCATCAAAAGACCATATTGGGCATCCTTCAATCACTCCAGTGAAGTTATTCCGGATTAATGTCTTACTTCTCATATTCTGAGTAGGTTCATATCCATCTAGCCATATGTATTCTAATTTCGCCTTGTCTATCATATTAGTTCGTATAACAATAAGGTTTATTATTTGTTCGATTGGGTAGTTTAATTTATATAAAATACTTAATCTAGTAATATTTTTGTTTTAAAAAATACAAAAGATAAAAATAATGTTAATAATATATACAAATGTATAAATCAATAAATTTTTATTTATAATTAATAAAACAAATGATAGTTTTAATGAGATATGGATAAAATCCTTGCATTGAATAATGTTTCTAATCCTGGTGGACGTGCCGAGATTTGAACTCGGGGCCTCTTCCATGCCAAGGAAGCGCGCTTCCAAGCTGCGCCACACGCCCTTTGTCCATCCGTTTGACGGTGACCATTTAAGGAGAATGGAATACGAAGGCATGAGTGTGGTTGTGAAGATGAGAGGTATTCCAAAAACGCCAAGTATGCCTGATGGCTTAATTGAAGAAATTAAATCCCTCATTAAAGTAAAAAATGCTCCATTTTTAAATCATTTAAATAGGGAAGTAAAATTAATTTGGGCTGAAAAGGGAGAGTCAAGACTTGGATTTACGAGGTTTGAGTGTGATCATAATGAGTTGTTCAGAAGAAGGAGGTTAAGGCTATCTCCTGGTCCAATCACAATAGCACTTAATCCAATTCTTATCGGGGATGATTCCTTGTACTTACATACACTAGTACATGAATTGGTACATGCAGCAGGGTTGACTGAGCATAATGGAGAACATAGCGAACTTGTTAGTAAAATTGCCCCTGCACCTAAATTGAGAGATTCAGAAATACTAAGAGAATTGCGTCAACAAGTTCTAGAGAAATTACCAGAAAGGCAATGGATTTGTGGAGATTGTGGCCATACTTGGGATAGGAAAAGAGTGAGTGCACCGACGAGGTGTCCTAAATGTGCTAAGTTTTTCAAAACCAAATGAAGCAGTGTAACTCATGTGTTAACTTCATCAAAGAGATGCTGCCGCGTAAGGCTAACGGGCGATTGGTGTAGTCTGGATATCATGCTGGCCTTCTAAGCCGGTGACACGGGTTCGAATCCTGTATTGCCCACCACAGAAAATCAAGTATGCACGAATCGCTCATATAGGGGCAGTAAGTCGGCGGCCCGAATGAAGCGTGGTTCTCGTGCATGGAAGAAGCGAGGGCAACAGCGTTGGAAATGGAGAAAAAAGAAATTGCGTAGAAGAAAGGCTTCTCGTAAGCGCGCTAAACAGTGATTTTTTTCCTATTTTATTATCTATGGATTTTACTCAATGGACTTTTTTAATGAAAATCTGAACATAATTAAAAATTAAAAAAGAAAAATTATTTTAATAAATATCAAGATATCATTTCTGCGGAATAAAAATCGATTAAAATTATTTACTTAACCGCCCGAAGAAACTACGATCAGTTCCAATCTTATATCATCATCTATTATTGCCGTATGAGGTAGTATAGCCCCATCATATACTGCAAGTACTGTAGATGGAGGTATCTCTAGTTTATTCAAAATTTGGTTTATAGATAATGGATTTTTAGAATCTAAATTAAACACTTTTCCCTGACTCTCGACTTCAACGTTCATAGCCTCCCGACATACTAGTCAGACTTATCTCTAATCCAAGTTTGGGCAACCTGCGGCCGAGATCGCATAGCCCGGTATTGCGATGGATTCGAAATCCATTATCCTTGGATTCGGGGGTTCAAATCCCTCTCTCGGCGCCAATCACTCTAGAAAGGAGTAATTTCCTCGGCATCTCTGAGGATAACAACTCTAGAACCTGGCCCTATTTTTATCTGAGCTCTCCCGGCAAATTCCCCAGATTCTCCATTCAGTATAGCGATTTCGTCGCCCCTGGCGATTGCAGCAGCAGAATTAGGAATAAATTGTTTGAAAGCAACGCCTCCTCCTGATCCGGACTGATCTACTAGAGTTATTGACCATCTCCTAATTCCTTTTGCATCAGGGAAGGCATCAATAGACCATACCCTACCAACTACACTGATTCGTGTTTCTACCTCGACGATAGGGGCGTCATAAGATTCATTTAGTATACTTATTTTAGATTTATTATCTAAATCTATTACTAATTGTCCTTTCCACAGTGAAGATAGGGCATTATCTATCCTAATTTTAGAACCTTCGGAAATTGAACGTGAAATATTTGTGAAACCACCATTACGATGATTTCTTACTCTGGCTCGATCATATCCATGCTGTAGAGTAAAATCTAGTTGAATATCGTTATCTTCTAATATTTTTGGCCCGTTTAGGTGTATTACTTCACCTGTTACTGAAAATCTTGTTTTTATTTTGCCCAACGGAGTTACTGGCCATGCATGACCAAATCTTTCAATCCTATTCATTGAAGGAAGTTCTGTTTCGTAGTCACTATTTTCACAGATAGCCCTTAATTCACATACTTTGCAACGTGACTTTGGGGTACCATCTATCGGAGGATTTGCCGGAATACCTCCTTTATCAAATATATTTAGAGGGGATGGATTAGGAGGGCAGTCAGAAATATCCGGATCTCGTGCATGAGTTTGATTATATAATTCCAACAATTCAACATTCAATTTAGACATAGTTTCTTTATTTGGTACGGAGACATGTTTTGATGTTTCAGTACCTAAATACCATATTTCTAGACCTTCTACTTCATCGCTGCGATTATGAGTTTCCCACCACAACCAAGCGTATAATCGTAATTGCTCCACATAACCTCCGGAACGGTCTCCTTTACCCAAAGAAGCCTTCAAATCTATGATTTTTGATTTTCCAGACCATCTATAGACCAAATCATATTCACCTTGAAACCAACCATCTGGGTGTGAGACAGTTTGCGAAAAAGGAGCCCCATCAGGGTCAACAAACCATGGCCTAGCATACTCCCATGATTCAATCCAAGAAATATCTCCTTCTGAAACCGCTGGATTTATTTTGTTCCAATTCCTAGGGAAACCATCAGGAGATGGCCAATACTCCCTAAATTTACCTTCTCTCCAAAGTTTCAAATTTTCATTCTCCCCATTATTCACACATCTTTGTAATTCATCTAAATGCATTCTTACCCCTGCGATAGTCATAGTCAGTCCCTCATCCCTACTAATGTCTGAAGAACTACCTGTACGATTGGGATTTGATTCCCAATCTTCTACGGCCCTTTCCCAACAACCTTGAAAATGATGCATTACTCTCTCGATGGCCCATTTCTCTAAATCATTACGATTTTTTGGCCATAAATCTTTATCTCTTAATTCTAGAAGGGGCCCAGGCCATCCCTCAACTTGATCTAAATTTGGAGAACCTTGTTCGTCGATTGGCGTATCCATATCATGATTTGCCTCTGGCCCAATGTATAGAGGAGAATCACGGAGAACTCTACAAATACACTCTTCGACAGCATTCCCCCTAATTATTTGAGGAGGGAGTGGTGTTTTGAGCCGTTCTCTCCAGCCGTAGTACCAAAGCCTTGGACAATTTTTCCATGCTATGACTTGAGATGCAGAGAGGCGACGAAAAGGGTTGATTTTTGAATTACTCAAATCCAATCTTCTGACAGGCACGAACATACTAGTTTGACTAGACTCTATCAATGTGTTTAAAATAAATATTATTTATTGATTAATTTAACCATATTACTGTCATTTCTAATCTTTCATATGTGGGCAATACTTCTACCAATGAAACAGGTGCATCTATGACGTCAGCGATTGATTCGGCAACTACCAGTGGCAATTCAATCCTTTGTTGTTTTGAATCCCAATATAAGAATCTACGAGGGAGGTTTGTTTCTTTCATTATTTCTAATATCCATTCATTTTTATCTTCATCAGATGCAGAAATTGCACCAAAAACTATAGTGCCGTCTTCAGTTAAATTTTCATGAGGAGCTATGGTAGCTTCACCTCTACGAAGAAATCTTCTACGTAGTTGACCTGCGTCCTTATAAACCGCAGTACAAAATTTAACATGAAAGCCAAATGGATCTTTTATTTGGCCATCTAGGGGGTCTGGTATTCCTAATTCTGCGGCACTCACTCTTTCTTTCATAGAGATTGCTAATTCGGCAGAACCATTTGCTCCAGCGGTTATTTCTGTAGATAAATTAAATCCCCTTAGCTCCATATTATCATGATTTCCTACCGTTATCTCTAGTTCATTGATATTGATAAAAGATATATCAAAATCTCTTAAATCTTCCAATAATAATAATAATTCTTTTTCTTTATCTGGTTCACAGGGTATTTCAACTCCAGTGAATATTCCTGCCTTTGAGCAAGCGGAAATAGTTTCTTTATATTTTTTTGATTCTAAATTTAAGAAATGAAATCTTATTTCATCTAATCCAGCATCTGCAAAATCTTTTGCCCATTCTGTTCGGAATGGTATACTTGTATACATATGGAGATGAAATTGAGGGCCGAATTCATCTTTTAGTCGCCTTATTCCTTCTATAGTTCTATCTTTAGCCATCAGAGGATCTCCTCCAGTTATTCCAGCACCTGTTGCACGCATAGCATGAGCTTCTTCTATTACTTGATCGAAGTTTTCACATTTCCTTTCATTGGCGTACATCCAATCAATTTCTCTACGATTTTCAGAAAGCGGACAATAGTCACATTGCCAGTGGCAATGTCCCGTTATGAATAAAACTAATTTACTACCCATTTGACACTGAATACATCCTTCAGCATCCGTTTTTTCAGGCGCTTCATGTAAATTAGGAAGTTGAGGTAGGCTAAAATTAAGAGACATTTTTCGCCTCCATAATTGTACTCGCCCGTTCAATTAACCAACGATGAAAACCAACGTCTTCGGAGAGTTCGGGATGGAAGGTTAAGGCTAATCTGTTCTCTTTTCTAACGCCAACTACCTCTCCTTCACAAATCGCCACAATGTCCTCGGCGGATACATCAGAATTAAATTTAGGTGCGCGAATAAAAACTCCAGGAAAGGTCCTTCCGAGAAGTGGAGTTTGAATATCGGCTTGGAAAGAATCTATCTGCCTACCATATGCATTTCTATTTATTGTTGCATCAATCAATGATTCTTTCTTATCTTGAGGGTCAGAAAGTAATATTGCACCAGCACAAGTACCCAAAACAGGAAGATTGGGTCTTTTTCTTAACCAATCAATTAGGCTAGGCAATAAAAGAGAATCGGGAGAATTGCCAGTTAGACGCATGGTTGTTGATTCACCCCCTGGGATAATTATTGCGTGAATATCTTCATCGAGTAAGTCTGAAGATTTACGTAATTGTACTACTTTAATTTCTATATTAGAATCCCTGGCAGCCTTATTAAGGGAAGAAATATGAACATGTCGGGCCCCTTGAAGCATAACAAGTCCGATACGTATCACAAGCATCGGTCATGCATTATAGAAATGAACTTCTCCCTGTATTGGATGATTTATCCGATGTAGTCAAAGACCTATGGCGTTGTCATAGTTCCATGGATGGCGATGGGCGTATACATAATTTTGGTGCTGGGCCTGCTGGTTTGCCTTTAGAAGTCATTAGAGAAGTCTCGGAATCCTTGCCTAATTTAAATGGAAGTGGATTTGGATTACTAGAGATTTCCCATAGAAGTGAAACTTTTCAAAAAGTTATAGATGAGGCTATGGATAGTGTGAGGAGAGTATTAACAGTTCCAGAAGATTACGAAATACTTTTTTTACAGGGAGGGGCTTCTCTACAGTTTTATATGACCGCTTTGAATATACTAAAAGAAGGAGAAAAAGCAGACTACCTAATCACCGGAGGGTGGTCAAAAAAAGCCCTCAAGGAAGCAAGTAGAATAGGAGACGCCCAAGGAGTATGGAGTGATGAAATTAATGGATTCAAAAAAATCCCGAAAGAAGGTGATTTTAAAATCAGAGATGATGCCATATATGTTCATTATACGTCTAATAACACTCTTTATGGCACTCAATACCATAATCCTCCAAATAGTGATGGGAAGCCATTGATTGTTGATGCAAGTTCCGATATAACTGGAGTAGAAATAGATATATCAAAACATGAAATTATCTATGCAGGTGCACAGAAAAATCTAGGACCTAGTGGAATAACAGTTGTTATTTTATCTCCTTGGGCAATATCTCGTATTGGAAGTGATATTCCCACTATGCTGGATTATAATACCCATATTGAGAAAGGTTCAATGTTCAATACTCCGAATACGTTTGGTATATTTGTTCTTGGCCGTGTATTCAAATGGCTAGAGGAGAACGGAGGAATGAAAGGTGCGATAGAACGAAATAAAGAAAAATCGGATTTACTGTATGAGGAGCTGGATAGGACAGATTTCTGGCAACCTCACGCAGATAAAGACTCCAGATCAAAGATGAATATAACATGGAGATTAAATGATAAATCATTAGAAGAAATATTCCTTAAGGATGCCCTGGAATGTGGATTAGGAGGTTTGAAGGGCCATCGTAGTGTGGGAGGAATAAGAGCAAGCCTTTACAATTATATAAAAAAAGAAAGTGTAGTATTACTTATTAATTTCATGAAAAAATTTGAAGAAAAATATGGATTATGATTAATTGTCAAACCGGTATTTATACAAAGTATTCAAACACCTTCAGTGATGGCATATGATACGTGCCCGCCACTGTAATACTTGGAGCCCAATGGGGAGATGAAGGAAAAGGTAAAGCAATTGATCAATTATCTGCTAACTCAACATGGGCAGTAAGATTTCAAGGAGGTAATAATGCAGGCCATACTGTAGTCTATGGTGATACTACACTGAAGCTGCATCAAATTCCATCTGGAGTATCAGCATTACACTGTTCTATGATACTAGGAGATGGAATGGTAATCGATCCTTGGGTCTTGGAAGAGGAACTAGATAGATGGCATAAAATATCAGGAGAGAGTCCGGAGGGTAAGCGACTTTTTATAAGTGAACGTGCTTCAATAATCCTTCCTTTTCATAAGTTTTACGATAGCGCAGACAAAGTGGTGGGAACAACAGGTCGAGGAATAGGCCCCGCATATCGTGATCGTATCGAAAGAGTTGGTATCCGATTTGGAGATATCGTAAATATAGTAGATGATGTAGATTATTTAAAGAATAATGCTGAAAGGATGAATAGACAACTTAATTCAGTTGGCGTTGATTCAGAGATAGAATGGGAAAAGTTACAAAAAGATCTAAGATGGATTTTAGAGAGGTATGGAGATTCAATAAAGTCAACAGGTTTAATGATAGATTTTGCATTAAAAAACGGTGAGAATGTTCTTCTTGAAGGGGCCCAAGGAGCAATGTTGGATATAGATCAGGGGACATATCCATTTGTTACTTCATCGGTAACATGTAGAGCGAATGCCACCCATGGAGCTGGAATTCATCCAGGTCATGTTGAAGAGTGTTTTGGAATAACTAAAGCATATACCACAAGAGTTGGTAATGGACCATTTCCTTCAGAGCTTTCTCTAAAAGAAGGAGCAGGGATGCATATGGCAAAAATTGGTAATGAATTTGGTACCACTACTGGTAGGCCACGTAGAACAGGTTGGTTGGATATTGTTGCGTTAAAGGAAAGTAATAGATTAAATGGTTACACAGGCTTAGTATTGACGAAATTAGATGTTTTAGGTGGTTTGGATGAAATAAAAATCTGCATCGGCTACGAAATGGAGGGGAAACTACTGCAAATTATGCCAACAACTAGTAAAGAATTAGCTAAGTGTGAGCCAATATATGAAACGCACAAAGGATTTGAAGCCATGACAGAAAGTGAATGGATAGAAATGGCAAATGAATCAAGAAATAATAATATTGGCTTTGGTTCTTTGAACGAAGATATGTTGAATTATGTAAGAAGAATAGAAAAATTGGCAGGTATACCTATAGTAAGCATAGGTGTTGGACCCGATAGAGATGCTTCGATCGCCTCAGTTGGTGGACCATTTGATGTCTTAAATAATAAGGAAATGTTCTAATTAATAAGTGTGGAGGAGATAACATGGGATTCAAATCTAATGCTCGCAAAAGAAGAAAGGCTACTACTGTATCTTCTGGTAATTCTAAAACTGAAAAAAAGGAATATATTGGTGAAATTAAATGCGATGTTGCTGATTGTGATAAATGGGCAGATAAGAAAGTAGGAGGAAGAAAAAAGGCATATGATTGGGCCGTAGACGTGTGGGGAGATTCTGGACTCTCCAATGAATCAAGAAGAGTTACTCTATGCAAAGCATGCTACAAAATAGGTAAAAAGCATAAGAAAGATGAGCCTGACTCATGGTCTTAGTTGATTCGTAATGCGTAACAATATAGAAGATATGCCCATACGGAAGAATATGAATGGACAGCCAGTCAATGAAGTAATACTTGAATATGCACCCGGTTCTGAAGAACGTGTAAAAATACGAAATGAACTAAATAAACAGATGAGTGAAATTATTGAAATTCCATGCATAGTTAATGGAAAAGAAATATTTACAGGGATTACTACTAATCAGGTAATACCTCATGATCATAAACATGTGATTGCTAAAGTTCATTTAGCGACGAAAAAGGAAATTAAACAAGCTTGTGAGTCTGCTGTTGAATCTCAAAAATTATGGATAGAGTTGGGTTTAGAAGGCAGATGTGCAATCTTTGAAAAATGTGCAGATCTATTAGCAGGAAAATGGCGAATGAGAATCAATGCCGCAACGATGTTAAACCAATCAAAGACTGTTTATCAAGCAGAGATTGATTCTGCATGTGAGTTGATTGACTTCTGGCGATTCAACTGTCATTATGCTCGTGGTTTTCATGATGATTTACAACCCTTGGTTTCACCAGAAGGTGTAAAAAATTCCACTGAGATAAGACCCTTAGAAGGTTTTGTACTTTCAATTACTCCATTTAACTTTACAAGTATTGCTGCCAATCTACCAAGTGCTCCAGCCATAGTAGGCTGCACATCGATATGGAAACCAAGTCGTAATTCATATTACTCTAACTACTTACTAATGCAATTGATGATGGAGGCTGGATTGCCTGCAGGAGTGATAAATTTTCTCCCCGGATCTGGTGCTGAAATTACAGAAGTTGCTCTTTCTAATCCTGATTTTGCAGGCTTACATTTTACTGGTTCAACAGCGACTTTTCAAGGCTTATGGCAAGAAATAGGACTTGCTCTTCCTAAACTTCGTTCTTATCCCAGAATCATTGGAGAAACAGGAGGTAAAGATTTTGTTGTAGCCCATCCAAATTGTGATCACAGAGGATTATTGGTTGCATTACTAAGAGGATCTTTTGAATATCAAGGTCAGAAGTGTTCTGCTGCCAGTCGTGCATATGTCCCTAAATCAGTATGGAATTCAATATCTGAAGATTTATGTACTGAAATAAAGAAAATAAAGATGGGAGATGCTAGAGATTTTACCAATTTTATGACTGCGGTCATAGATGAAAGATCATTTAATAATATTACTGGATATATAGATAGAGCAAAGAATAACAAAAAATGTGAAATTATAGTTGGAGGAGGATATGATGATTCAATTGGATGGTTTATCGAGCCAACTATAGTAGTAAGTAATGATCCTCATTATGAAACCATGGTGGATGAAATATTCGGACCATTATTGACCGTTTATGTCTATGAAGATGAAAAATTTGAAGAAGTTCTTGAAATATGTGATAAATCTTCTTCTTACGCACTTACCGGATCTATTTTTGCTAATGATGAGAAAGATATTCAAAAGGCGTTTAATGTACTAAGATTTACTGCAGGTAATTTCTATATTAATGATAAACCAACAGGTGCAGTTGTTGCTCAACAACCATTTGGAGGTGCTAGAGCGAGTGGCACTAATGATAAAGCAGGAGGTCCATTAAACCTACTAAGGTGGATAAGTCCTCGATCAGTTAAAAGATCATTGAAAATACCGCAAGAATGGGATTATTCTTTCATGCAATCAGACGAATAATGGCAATATTCAATAACATTCTATTCATCCACCGCTGTGGGGAGCTTTTGCTGAGAGGTTACGAAAGTAACGACCCAAGAACCTGATCTGGGTAATTCCAGCGGAGGAAATAAAATGAATGCGAACAAAGCAATAATATTATGCCTAATCATTATATGTA
>Ga0315320_10000692_pt1 | contig 27812 bp, 30 predicted proteins | sample M140m21515metaG_FD_203458 | JGI IMG/M metagenome (GOLD analysis project Ga0315320, IMG submission 203458) | Ammonia-oxidizing marine archaeal communities from Monterey Bay, California, United States - M1 40m 21515 | ecosystem: Environmental > Aquatic > Marine > Coastal | place: USA: California... | reverse complement strand
AATTGAACGACGCGGTCGTTGTTTCCCACGTAATACCCAAGGCGCGGTATAATCAAGGTAGGTTCCGACCAAGTATTGGCTTCGTCAGTGGAGATGCGAATGTAGGGACGGCAATCGTCTTTGTCGTTTTTGCGCAGGTAAAAAAGAGCGATCTCGCCGGTCTGTAATCGTAACAACGAAACAGACATAGTGTTCATACCGCCCTCGTTTTTAATTTCAACCTTGTCCTGTTTGGACCATGTTTTTCCGCCGTTACTGGACACCCGTGAAGCTAAAAAGCCTTGAGCCCAATCGCTGGCGCCGGAGGTAAAATGGGTATAGATAAATAAGATGCGCCCATCGTTAAGTTGTATAAAGTCGCCTTCAGAGTTACGTGGATTGGCTTCACTTGGTGATAATTCCATTACGCGATCAAAAGGGAAAGGCTCGGCGGCGTATGTGTTCCAGCTCAGTCCGACACTCAAGGACAATAGCAAAGTATTAATGAAACGATTCATGTCATGAACTCTCTAGAGTTGAGTTAATAGATCATGATAAAGGTTTTTTGCAAAATGATCAACAAAGAGTATGAAAGAATAAGTTTTCTGTGGGTGCACATGCCAGTTTGATGACTTTCGTTACATTTCTATGCTTACATCATTCCAACCGCTGGGTAGGCTATTAATGTAATTTTCTAGGTTATCGGGACAATATTTTTTCCCACCATAGTCCCATCGTTCTTTTACCGATTGATATATAAGGATTGGGCTTTGTTCATGGTCGATGGGGCGGTTTAAATACTTTCGTTCTTTATAAATATGACGCCTAGATTTATGTAGGCCCGCCTTAATAGATGCGTTAAACCCATCTATTAAGGCCGATTTAATTTCCAAGCTATTGTTTGTGGCTTCTTGAATCATCCATTGAAGCGGGTAATCCGAAGCGAGCACGTTCCCCAGCCCCTGAACCTCATTGGACTGACAGCCACCGCCAACATCGGTGTGAGAACCGGCAAACCATACCTGCTTGAGGTTGGGGTGTGAAATGTTATTCTAAATAGTGGGTTCGAAATCTATTCGATGTTTATCAATAGCTAGTGCGTGTCGAGCAACTTTCACCATAGGACCTATGTCTTTATCATAAAATTCATCGTTACTATCAAATAAACCTAAAAAAGATAAAGGAATTCCCATAGCGCCAACAGTATCCCATACACCAACAAAGTGTATAGGACATTTCTCTCGATCATGTGAATACATAGTACGAAATTCGATGGATTTTTAACTACTGGGTTCGTAGGCTTTCGAAATGTGTTTGTAGTGTTCAAATGCTTCTTGTATGAGGAACGCATAAGGACGTTGTAAAACCCCACAGTTATTTATTAAACCAAAAAAGCTGCGAATGGTATACGCTCCGCGACTAAACCCAAAGAAATATAGTTCATCACCTACACTAAAATTTTGGACGATATAGCGATAACAAACCATGATATTTTTATGAAGTCCAAGACCTGTTCCCCCACCAATAATTTTTTGGTAATATGAGCCAACTCCCCAATCTCAATAGACTTGTTGCTCAATTGCACCATTAGCTATGGGCTTTATTGAGAGGGCTATTTTTAAAACATTGGTTGGGAAATTATTTACAATATCGATTTCAGGACGGTTCCAAGTTCCATCGGCACAGATCACAATTCGTTTAGACATGATAATTTCCCTGATAAATAAAAATACAGCTAGTTTATTTATCAACAGTGTTGCTATAGGGATATTACCAGCCGTTCGTGCGGGGTCATTCAGCAATAACTTGTCCAATATCATCCACAATGTGATAGCGATCAAACCCTGAGATGGTGTGGCATGCGTGATTAGGGATCACGTGAACAGTGGATCCGATAGGAAACTTCTCGAAAGGAAAATCATGCGATTCGCTTAAACATTCGACAAAACCGTGTTCTTGATTTACTTCGCAGACTCCTATGTTGGGATGAGACAGCGCACTGTCGTTTTGGCGAATTAGGCCATATTTAGAATAGGGTAGTCCGTTGCGGTCAAATCCCTGATCTTGAGACAAGGCCAAGGCCCCAGCATCAATATAGGCTCTATTTTGTTCGCGGTTGTGACGAATGATGGTGGATTGAACGGTCACAGCTATGTCCTCGTAATCGTACACCCCTAGTGCTTTCATCATCAGATCGCCAAAGACTTATACCCCTGGGCGAATTTCACTGATACCGTTAAATGATCGTGCACATAAGATATGTGGAGTGGAGCCAAGGCTGATTACGGGGCAATGAATACCAGCACTCTCTAAGCGTTCGGCAGCATCCAAAATTCGTGTACGTTCCAATGCTGCAGTATCAGCAATATCTTCGGGTGAACTTTCTTTGTACCCGAATCCACCAAAACTGAGCAGTCCACGAAAATCAAGTGAAGGACAATCGTTTATGCATGTGGCCAACGGAATAAGTTCTGGGGCATCCGGCAATACTCCAGTGCGTTATGTGCCAGTATCAATTTCGATAAGAATTGGTAGTGGCCTAGATGATAGTGAGAGTTGTGGAATGATGGCTTTAATGGCATCTAAATGATCACAGATCACAGTGATGGTTACGCCACGATCGCGTATGACTTGTAGCCGTTTGAGTTTTGATGGAACGATACTTACCGCATAGGTGATGTCGGTGAAGCCGCGTTGAGCAAAATATTCTGCTTCATTTAAGGTTGCCACGGTAATGCCCCCGTCAAAACCTGCAGTAGCTCTACGGGCTATTTCAGCGGATTTTGCCGTTTTACAGTGCGGTCGTAAATGTACACCGGCTTTATCTGCAATGGCATGTACTCGACCCAGGTTTCGGTCCAATGTTGTCTGATTCAAAATCAGACATGGAGTAACTAATTCATTTATGCTCAGAGCCATCATAAAATCCTGAATTGAAACGAGGTTGAGATCAGTATAGGGCATATAAGTAGGTTGAATCCATTTCTCATACTTTACATTTGCGCATTCCGGTGCCATAATCGAAGGACATATCATTGACCTCGATTAGGAGCATCACCATGAATGGGCAACCACTATATTCTTTTCTTCGTGTAGTAACCTGCGCTTTAATATTGGTTTCGACTACAAGCTTTGCGCAGAGCGCCGATCCTGGTGTAACTAAGATTAAAGATATAATTATCTACCACAACGAGCAGTTCTACAGTTCTTTTCCTTCGGTGGTGAAGCGCCCGGATGGCGAGTTAATCGTGGCCTTCCGCCGTGCCCCTGACCGTCGCGTATTTGGAGAAAAAAGTTCCAACCACACCGACACCAACAGCTATTTAGTATTGGTTCGATCTGAGGATAACGGGGAATCATGGACGAAGAATCCAGAACTTATTTTCGCTAACCCATTTGGTGGCTCACAAGATCCATGCATGATTCAATTACAGGACGGTTCGATTGTGTGCTCCAGTTATGGATGGGCACGTGTAAAAGATAGTGTAAAAGAGACTTTTTCAGAAGGCTTGCGCCATGACAATTTTGTGTTCATGGGCGGATACTTGGTTCGTTCCGAAGATGGTGGACATACATGGAGCGACATGATTATTCCACCTCCAGTACCTGCGAGTATCACTAAAGATGTATTCGGCAAACCTGCGCCAGCATATAACCGCGGTGCTATGATACAAGGAAAAGATGGACGCTTATACTGGGCAGTTGCTGCACAAACGCGTTTATCTCCACGTCTAACCAGCACCTATTTGATGATATCTGATGACGGGGGCTTAACTTGGGAATATTCATGCCCAATCGCTACAGACGAGAAAGCCTCTTTCAATGAAACATCGCTCTATTTCACACCTAGCGGAGATTTAGTTGCCTTCATGCGGACAGCAGGCTTTGGTGATCATACAGTGATAGCACGCTCTAAAGACGGTGGAAAAAGCTTTGAACCTTGGGAGGACAGTGGGTTCCAAGGCCACCCACATTTTGCTTTACCTCTTCCTGATGGCCGTGTATTTCTAGTGTATGGTTATCGCCATAAACCTTTCGGTATTCGTGCGCGTATATTAAATGCCGAATGCACTGATTATAAAACATCGAAAGAAATAGTTTTGCGGGATGATGGGGTGAATAGTGATTTAGGATACCCATGGGCTACGCTTACGGCTGATGGTAACATCCTAGCGACATATTATATTCACGATAGTAAAGGGTATCGGCATATTGCCGGCACCTTGCTTTCAATCGATAAAAAATAATACCTACGATCACTTAGACAATAAATCTTCAATCCATTTTTCATATTTATTTACATCACTTGATGTGAATCCGGTGGCAACATGCTTCACTTTGCCGTCGCGCCCAATGAAAATACTGGTGGGAAATCCTTGCATATTTCGTAAATCTGGAAATACAGTGTAGACCTCATCGGTGCTACCGCCTGCTAAGAGGGTGTAGTTGATTCCCATGCTTTCTTTAACTTCTTCGAGGTATTCTTGGTGTTCAGCAGCAGAAGAAGGTTCTCCCATAGGGAATTCTGCAGCGATGATTTCGAAGCCTTGATCTCGATACTTTTCTTGCAGCTGGATTAAATGGGGAATTTCCTGACGGCAAGGAGGGCACCAAACACCCCAAAGATTTACGATACGAACTTTATTTTGGTAGCGAGGGGCTTCATGGCCAATGACTTCGCCTGTACTGCTGGGGATTGAGAAGCGTAATACATCGCCTTCCACTCGCGGACTATTCATAGAAAGTATCCATGCAACCATAAAAGAGGTGCCTATTGCTAAAGCATAGTATTTAAGTCGACTTTTAAAGTGGGTGCCCATACGTCCTCCAATGGTATATGATAGTACATTATTTATGATCACAAAATCATACCCCCCAATCGAAAGGTGTAACCCATGAAACGATTATCGATAGCATTACTGGCCACAGTAATATTTTCTGGATGTACGACAATGAACTCAGCAAAACCCTCTGGCGATGGATGGGCATTGCTATTTAATGGGGAAGAATTGAGTGCCTTCGATGTACAAAGTCAACATGCCAAAATATGGACGGTAGTCGATGGCACTATTGACTGCAATCCTTTAACCACCAAAATGGAAGGAGACAAAGCATTATGGACTAAGGAAAGTTTTGGGAATTTTGAATTGCAAGTGGATTGGCGCATAAAGCGTACTGAAGGACAATACAATACGCCTACGGTATTGCGTAGTGGACTCCACAAAAAAGATGCTGATGGAAAAGATATTTTAACACCAGTGGATAATGCAGATTCCGGAATCTATTTGCGCGGTACATCTAAAGCGCAAGTGAATATTTGGTGTTGGCCTGTTGGGTCTGGGGAAGTGTATGGCTACCGCATGGACACGAAGCAACCGGCCTCGGTACGTGCAGGTGTAACGCCGAATGTAAATGCTGATAATCCTGTTGGCGAATGGAACCGTTTTCATATTACGATGAAAGGCGATCGCTTGACCGTAGTTTTGAATGGCCATACAGTACTAGATAACGCTGAGATGCCCAATGTCCCTGTATCGGGAAAGCTAGCCCTGCAACATCATGGCGGATATAATCCTGTTACCAAGCAGTGGAACTCGGCCTCAAGTTTGGTTCAGTTCAAAAACATGTATATTCGTGAATTGAATTAGGATGTACTTAGGTTCAAATGTAATTCTCGTTCGCGTTTGATAAGCGAATAATCATATAATATTCCCTTATTATGGAATTTTCACTCGACTAAAGGAACACCATCCATGAACGTACCCTTACTGGACTTAGGCCCCCAATATCGCGCACTTAAAGATGAAATCGATGCCGTGGTCTTGGAGGTACTGGCCTCTACCCAATACATCATGGGGCCAAAAGTCGAGGCATTGGAGGCAGCAGTTGCAGAATACTGTGATACCAAACATGCTATTGGTGTAACTTCGGGTACGGATGCGTTATTGATTGCGCTCATGGGGCTGAATGTAGGTCCAGGTGATATCGTAGTATCCACGCCCTACACCTTTTTCGCAACAGCCGGAACCATTGCGCGTACCCATGCGACACCTGCTTTTGCGGATATTAATCCCAAAACATTCAATCTTGATCCCGCCAAATTACAGCAATGGTTTGATGACAATCCGGATAAGCACGACAAAGTAAAAGCCATCATGCCGGTACACCTTTTCGGTCAATGCGCGGACATGGATGCCATTCTTGCGGTAGCGAATCAATACAATGTTCCCGTTATTGAAGATGCCGCACAGGCCATCGGCGCTTTGTATCCCAGTAAAGACGGCGATAAAAAAGCGGGCTCCATGGGATTGGCCGGTTGCTTCTCATTCTTTCCCAGTAAAAACTTGGGCTGTGTGGGCGATGGTGGTATGGTCGTGACCAATGACGATGATTTCGCGGTAACCTTACGCCGTATGCGCAATCACGGTATGGAGCCAAAGTATTTCCACAGTATGATCGGCGGCAACTTCCGTATCGATCCTTTGCAAGCGGGTGTACTCTCCGTGAAATTACCCCATTTGGATTCCTGGCACGAACAACGCCGTGTGAATGCCGCGTATTACGATGAGCACCTCAATGTAAACGGTCTGCAAGGCCCACAATTGGCCTATGAACGCCGACACCATATTTACAATCAATACATCCTAACCCTGCCCACCAAGCGTGATGAATTTCGCGAACACTTAAATGCGAAAGGTATTGGACACGATGTGTACTACCCCATGCCTTTGCATGAGCAAGAGTGCTTCGAATACTTAGGCTACAAAAAAGGCGACTTTCCAGTGAGCAAAGCCGTGTCACAAAACACAGTAGCCATTCCCATTTATCCCGACTTGACCGCAGATCACCGCAACGTTGTGATCGAAGCGGTGTTGGCATTCGATTTTTAATCGGTCTTATTTCAGGTAGGTGTTAAACCAGTCAGTAATACCCACGTATTCCTTTTCAATACCGTCCCAATAGGTGTGTCCGCCGCCGGGTATCACGATAAGTTCCACTGGAATCTTGGCTTCTTTATAGGCAGCTTCCAAGACCTGCGATTGTTGCAAGGGTACTGTGCTGTCTTTGTCTCCGTGAATTAGATATAACGGGGGATCATCATCTGAAATATGGTAGATGGGAGAGATTTCTTTTAGTTGAACTGTGAGGTCCGTTATCGTGCCAAACATTTCTTTAAATAAATTTGGACGTACAGTATTAATTAACCTATAGCCGTCTTTCATGCCCCAATTTACCATGTCCGTGGGGGGAAACCAGGATACCATGGCCTGAGTGCGGCAACCGATGCGTTCAACCGGATCTTTAGAATCGGGATTACCATCGTCTCCAGTCATACCGACCATTAAAGCTAAATGACCGCCAGATGATCCACTGGTGATGCCAATGTTATCCGGATTGATTCCATAATTTTCAGCGTTTAAGCGAATGAAGCGAATCGAGCGGCGCACATCTTCAATCATTTCGGGTACTTGAAACCGAGGCGTACTTCCGTGGCGAACCACGAAGACGGTAAAGCCATTGCTTAACAATCCCATTCCCCAATGGTCCTGCCTAAATTTAGCAACATCCTTAGCCAAATTGGACTTACTGGATCGCCAGCTACCGCTGGATATGACCACAATGCCGAGCCCATTGCTATTTTTTTCAGGAGTGATAACGTCCATAGTGAGGCCCATGCCGTCCTTTTGTCCATACACTACATCTTCAACCGCGGTGTATGGAACCACTAAGGATTCAATTCCAGCATGGGATAAAGGTGAAGTGGCCAACCAGCCAATGCTGAGTAGAGAGAAGATTAAGGTACTAAAAATATGTGCGAACATATGAATCCTTTCAAGAAGTATAGTGTATATTTAAGTATTATGAATCTAGCATAAGAAATAAATAATATCAATTCGATATGTGGATAGTGAAATATGAATACCATGAAGTTTTCAAATAGATAGATTTATTTGCTCTACTAGAAAAGTCTTTAACTTGATTGGAGACTCCAGATGATTATTTGTATTTTATCCTTATACCTATATGCATTGCTGTTAGCCGGCCCATCAACCGCGGCTTCAAAACAAAAACCCAACATCGTTATCATATTCACCGATGATCAAGGGTATGTCGATGTCGGTTATTTTGGCTCTGTCAATATCAAGACGTCCCATTTGGATCGCATGGCTGATGAAAGCATGAAATTCACCGATTTTTATGTGGCCGCTCCGGCTTGTACACCTTCGCGTGCGGGATTGATGACTGGGTACTATCCACAACGATTAAGTATGACATTGATGCCGCGGGGAGATAAGGGGGATGGGGTAAAGTGTTGCTTTCCAATTCACCGGGCGGCTTAAATTCGAATGAAATTATCATTCCCGAAATACTCAAGACTCAAGGTTATGCAACAGGTATGGTGGGAAAATGGCACTTAGGCCATCATCCAGAATTTTTGCCAACACGTCACGAGTTTCATTCCTATTATGGAATTCCCTACTCCAACGACATGATACCCTGTCCGATTTCACCCGAGCGAATTTTTTGGTGAGTGAGATTATAGGGCGCAAGCCAGCGGTGGTTGTAAGATACTTGCAGTTTGAGTCCTGTTTCTTCCACGCGTTTGGTGATGACCTCAGCTTTGGCAGCATCAGTAGTGAGTGGCTTCTCGACATAGACATGGATCCTGCGATCCAGACAAGCCATCACCGCGTCAAAATGCGCCCAATCCGGAGTGGCGATAAAAGTGATATCCGGTTGCTCGGCGTCGAGCATGGTTAAATAATTTTCATAACCCTTTACATCGAATATTTCAACTGTTTTTGCGAGCGTCTCTGAGTTATGATTGCAAAAAGCTGTCAATTTGACACGTGAATCGCGTTGCACTACTTGAGCCACTGCGGTCCCCATGATACCTGTACCGATGATAGAAACTTTGAGAATTAACGTAAACCTTTAGCAAAGTCGCTTACGCGACGTTCCCAGTTTCCACCGTTTTGTGTGGTGGGGTATTGCATGCCGCGTTGCCATTCGCCCAGAATCCAATAACGAAAATCTGCACCGTCCGATTTACCCTTGGCGTTACTGAGATCACAAATCAGTTGGCGTTCATTTTCAGAATCGATGACACTATGAGCGGACTTCGAAAATACTGCCATACCAATTTCACCAATGTCTGTGTCTTGTTGACCCCACGTTCCAAGGTAGCCTGTTTTTGCAGAGCCAAAGTGTGTACCACCATCTATATTCTGTAGGCCAACGCCAATTTGTGGTCGTTTTAAGCCTTCGGGTAGTTGTACATGAATTTCAGATTCGGGGTGTTTAGCGTAGATAAATGCACGTAAGGTTACGGCCTTCTCAGGTGCTTCAGAAAATACATTGGTGACAACTATTTCTACAGCCGAGCGCACAGGTCCTGAGCCCAATACACGGTATGTAAACTTCACGGTCCCTTCACCAGCAGGGCTTTGCACGGGATATGCATTTTTATCTTGGTAAATAGTTATTCCGCCGAGCCCACTTGTTTTGCCTACGTGCAAAGCATCCATACCCCAGTCCTGTTCGGTATGATAATCAGCAGTGATGGGGAAAAGTAAACGCTCTTCACGCGTTAATTTTCGGGCTACTTTTTTTCCGAAAAAGTCGAACTGCCCAGTATAGTTACGATATGCCCCAGCATCCGATTCCCAAGCAATATACCCGGGGTTTTCGGAGACTGCATTAGTCAGCTTGGTGTACTCGGTAGGTTCGGCGCCTTCAGGAAGGTAATAAATTCGGTAAGTTTGCTGACCATCGCGATTGAGGTTGGCTAGGAAGGAGAGTGTGGTCCCACCGCTAAAGTTATAGGTATCCACTTGATGAGGAATGACACGCCATGTGAGCCAGTAATCCCCATCGACGACTACGCAGTTGTTTGGATTGAAGTTAGGATTGTTTTTGGTGAGTGTTTCAACATCAACCGTAACAGGAGAGCGGTTCAATCCGATTTGTGGTGTGTTGCTCCCATCTTGCTGAACTTCAACGAATTCGGTATAGGTTTCCCCACGGTATTTAAGTGGTGCACCTTCACTACTTTTTTTGCGCCCGTAGACTTTGGCTAATGTTCGTTGTGCCGAAGCATAATCGCCTGCACGATATTCCTTGCGCAAGCGTTTCCAGCCGTTCCCTTTTTTGATGGTGTTCATGACATGCATATATAAACGATCACGAACCAGCTCAACATAGAAACGTGCACCCGCTGAAGAGTTTTGAATGTATGTACCCAACTCAGTTTCGGGATGATAGTCATTGATGGGGCCTTTAAAATAATCGATTACTTCTTGCACGTTAGCAGGCGTTTTGCCCAACCCGGCCAATGCCGTATCGATAAACGCTTGTGATTCTTTAAGTGCTTTGTCGATGCTCGCTACATACTTGGGAGAAATGGCTTCAAAGGTCAAGCCATATTTTTTGCCACCACCATTCAACTCTTGTGTGAAATCCACACTTCCGTTTCCATCTACATCGACGGTATGAATATCGAATTGACCATTTTTCTTAGAGTCTTTCCATGTGTGAATCGCGTCGACCTTTCCATCCAAATTATAATCTACATCCATATACCCATAGTCTGCATCTTGTAAATGGAAACGGTGATCGGCTTCATCAAAATATAAGCGAATGGGGGATTCATGTTCACCCGAAACTTCAACGCGTTTGTTATATGGAGAACTGGGTGGCCCTCCAACTTGAACAAAATCGCCATACTTGGACTTGGCATTAAGAATGCCTTCCCAGCGTTCATGGGGGTCCTGAGCTGGGTTTTCATCTGTATTGGAATTAATTTCATCCCATGTAAGCATCGCTTTACCCCAGTCCGCATTCTGACCGAAGTTCATCGTTTGACTCCATGGAATAGCGGGATGGGTCATGACACCACGAATCATCAAGGACTCATTGGTTTTGGATTCGGAAGACAGGCCTTTGGGCCCGGGCAATGCCGTTACACTAAAATCATAGTTGTGTGTATTTTCACCAAAAGCATCATTGTCGGCGTCAATACTGTAGCGAAGATTTTTTACTTCATGCCCTACAGCACTGATGCGCACAACAATTTCACTACACAGGTCATCGTCCACATCGTAAAAGGCAAAGGGATCTTCCCAAACATTCACCCAATCTAAATCATCAGTAGACAAGCGAAATTGATAAAAGAGCTCATCTCCACTGAAGTGGGTACGCCATTGGCAATCGCGCTGACTATACGTCCCGTTTACGTCATACCAAAGTAAATTGTCGTCTCCTACGTCAACCGACCACCAAACAGTAATATCGTCCTTGGGGTCTTTCCATCGTTTTTCATAGAAAATACCCATCTGGTCCACATCATTGTCGCCATCATCGTCCTGATAATCGGTTACGACGTCAATTACTCCATCGGCACCCCAGTCCCAGAAATATAAATCGCTGTCCCGATCCGGTTGACCATCGGTAGCCATGTCATTATCTTCATCTGTGACCTTTACCAGTAGGGTTTCATCGCGGGTATGGCGTTTTGCAGTGTCCACATACCACATCTCGTCTACATTGCCATCGCCATTGCGGTCAAATTCCAAGCGTTCGCCCTTGGGCAAGGCCAATGTTTTTTTAACCAACTCATCCGGCAATACTCTCGACTGACGAAATACCCGTTTAAAGGTCTCCGTTTCTTGGGCTAAATCTTGGGCTTGAGCCCACATTGCGGTTAAAATAATCGTCCAGATTGCAATCGGGCGAAAAAGGGATGTCATGGTGCAATACTCCTTCGTATTCGAGACTCTATTGCTATGCTTAAAATACGCATCGGTCAGTATTAATGATTTTGTCACTGGAGTCAAGTAAAGCTCTATATAAGAATGTGTTCATGGATCATGGAATTTTCATCACCATGAATGTGTTTTGCTTATTTCGAAATTGTAAGGCTGGTAGAAATCTGACAACTCTATATTGAACTGGTATAATCCTCTCTGTGAAAGCCTATTTAATTAAACGTATATTACTAATCATTCCTACTTTCATCGGAATCAGCTTAGTGACCTTTACGGTCCTGCAGTTGAGCCCGGGTAATCCAGCGTATATGAAGCTCCAAAACATGGAAGGTGCCATGGGGGCGGATGCTATCCCTCAAGATATCATTGATCAAACGATTGAGATGTATGGATTCGATAAACCACTACCCGAACGTTATTTACGATGGATGAAGCGTTTAATTACCTTTGATCTCGGCGATTCATACAAGGATGGTCGCCCGGTGTTGACCCGAATAGGCGAAGCCTTGCCCATTACTATTCAACTTAATGTGATTTCCTTGTTGCTGATCTACCTAATCTCCATCCCGGTAGGGACTTATTCAGCAACGCACCAACATACTCGTTCGGACAATACGATCACCTTAGGGCTATTTATCCTTTATAGCCTCCCTAGTTTTTGGGTAGCTATGTTGTTAATGTATTTTTTTGGCGGTGGCGGTGGCTCTGTATCGTTACAAACCTTGTGTGCCACGATGTTTACTAAAATAGGCATTGTTGAATGGAGCAGTGCGCAATGGATTTTGGAAAAAGTCCTGCATTTTAATTGGTTTCCAATTTATGGCTTCGGTACAGCGGGTTCCGAAGACTGGCCTTTCTGGAAATGGTTTGCCGATCGTGCTTGGCATCTTTTTCTTCCCGTATTCTGTTTAACCTATGGTGGATTCGCCACCATCTCACGATATGCTCGTTCCGGTTTAATCGATGTTGTGAATCAAGATTACATTCGTACTTCACGTGCATATGGATTTTCAGAGCGCATGGTGATTTTTAAATATGCTTTACGCAATTCTTTGATTCCCATCATTACATTATTGGGCACTCTAATACCCGCTATGATTGGTGGTAGCGTAATTATCGAAAGTATTTTTAGTATCCCTGGTATGGGTCGACTCTTTTACGAGTCTATTCTTGCACGAGATTACCCCATGGTTATGGGGGTATTTAGCATAACGGCTATTTTAACCTTAGTGGGCCTAATTGTATCGGATATTCTCTATGCACTCACCGATCCAAGGATTAAATTTGAATGAGTAATCCGAAGACTGCACATAGTGAAACTCCTTCCACCAGCCAAAGCTATTGGCGGATTGTGCTCCACCAATTTAAGCGCAATAAGCAAGCAATGGTTGCCCTGGTGGTGCTATTTATCCTTTTTTCGGTGGCGCTATTTGCACCCTTTATTGCGGGTGAGAAGCCTATTTATTTAGTAAAATACTACGAACCTAAACATGTTGTCCAGAGTGATAAAGAACCAGTTGCTGACAATCCAACAGGCGAACAAAAAGCTATTAACCCTCAAGTGAATACACAAGATGAACAGGCGGGTTACCGCAACTATTGGTTCCCTAATCTATTTAAGTACGAAGATTTGGTGGATGTACAGTTTGATCGTTGGCGCGCAGAGGAAGGTGAGCGAGCGATTTATGCATTAGTGCCTATTAGTCCTGAACGTAACAACGTGGCCAACGCGCTACGGGCACCGGATAAAACACATATCCTCGGGACAGACTATAATGGACGAGATGTCTTTAGTCGCTTGGTCTGGGGCACACAAATATCCATGTCGGTTGGATTCATAGCAGTGAGCATCTCGATTATCTTGGGTGTATTTATGGGGGCTTTGGCAGGATTTTATGGCGGTAAAATCGATGCCATAATTCTGCGCACGATCGAAATTATGATTTGCTTCCCAAGTCTTATTTTAATTTTGGCACTCATCGCATTTCTTGGCCGTAGCATTTTCATCATCATGATGGTCATCGGCATTATAGGATCGCCGGGTGTTGCACGTCTGGTGCGGGGAGAATACCTCAAATTACGCGATAGTGATTTTGTGACAGCGGCCAAAGCGACCGGACTATCCGATATGCGTATCATGTTCCGCCATATTTTACCCAATGCCATGGCACCTGTGTTGGTGTTTGCGACGTTTGGTGTTGCCGGCGCCATACTTACTGAAACAGCCCTGAGCTTTTTGGGCTTAGGGGTAGCTCCGCCTACCGCTAGTTGGGGAGAAATTCTCAACCAATCAAAAAATTATATAGACTTTGCTTGGTGGCTGGTGGTTTTCCCAGGGGTAGCGATTTTTGTGACGGTGACGGCCTTTAATCTTGTTGGCGAAGGCTTGCGCGAGGCCATGGACCCTAAAATGCGCCAATAAAGTTCGCTTTCTGAGATTGCAATTATCCACAGGGTAATTTAGAATGCTTATTCCGGCATTTCTATGAATGAATCAATTTTTATATAAGGGAGATGAGGCATATGTCTGCGATTTCGGCGTTTTTATTGGTATGGACTTCCCCTCTGTGGGTGGATGCACGAGAGGTGAAGTCCCAAGGACTGCATGTAGATCAAGCCGGCGACTATACCGTTTGGGCGTGGACGGATGCTATTGCAGAAAATGCTCCTTTAGTGATGGTGGGTGATATAGCGATGTTGTTGCCTAAACCAAATAAGGTTCAATCGGGCCACCATTGGCGTAAATTAGGGACGGTTGCATTGCGTGCCGGTAAACAGTCTTTGGAATTGGACAAATCGGTGGCAACAGTAGTCATCCATTCAGATTCGAAGTATGATCCGGCTAAAGTCATGAAAGACATGCGGGTATATGATCAACCTCGCGCCGTTGTGGATAGGCGTGCATTGTATGCAAATGAAACCAATACGGTATTTACTTTTCCAGAGTATTCGACTCGTGAGGAATGGGAAACCAAAGCCGAAGAATTACGTCGCCGCTTATTGTTGTCATCAGGGCTATGGCCATTACCGAAAAAAACGCCGTTGAAGGCAAAAATATTCGACCGTGTTCAACATGGCGATTATTCTGTGGAGAAGGTGCACTTCGAAGCATGGCCGGGTTTTTTGGTAACAGGCAATTTGTATCGCCCTGTGGGCGACGGCCCTTTCCCTGGCATCTTCTGTCCACATGGACACTGGTCCAATGGACGCTTGGAAGACGGTGATCGAGGTTCAGTACCGGCTCGTGGTATAACATTGGCGCGCATGGGTGCAGTAGTGTTCATGGTTGATATGGTGGGCTATAACGATAGTCAACAATTCAAACACCGATTCGATAATTTAGTGAAAGATGGTATCAGCATTGCCGAAACGAGTTTGTGGGGAACCCATCCATTTGCGACTCAACTATGGGCTGGCGTCCGTAGTTTGGATTTCCTTGAAAGCTTGCCCGATGTGAATGGTGATCGCTTGGGCGCAACTGGTGCATCAGGTGGAGGAACTCAAACCTTCACCCTTATGTCCATCGATCCACGTGTTAAAGTAGCGGCACCTGTCAATATGATTTCATCCACTATGCAGGGCGGATGTTTATGTGAAAATGCTCCACTACTTCGACTGGATAATTCCAACATGGAGTTTGGTGCTTTAATGGCGCCGCGTCCAATGCTTTTGGTTTCGGCAACGGGGGACTGGACCAAAGAAACACCTCATGTAGAATTTCCTGCCATTAGAAGTATTTATGAGTTGTATGGAGCGGCTAACCGTTTAGAAAATGTTCATATAGATGCGGGTCACAACTATAATAAAGAAAGTCGTGAGGCGATGTACCGCTTCTTTGGAAAACATTTAATTAACCCTAGTAAGAATTGGTCAGAATACACGGAGCCTGATTATGCCCTGGAGGCTTTGGATAAATTGAAAGTCTTTCCTGATGGTGCAAAAAATCTGGCTAGTAATAAAGACGTGTATGCAACGATCCAACAAGAAATACAAAAACGAGTTGATGCTGATCTGAAAAAAATCGAAGCAGGCGATAAAGATTTAGCCATGCAATACCGTCAAGCCTTGTCAGACACGATGCATGCGCGAATTCCCAACACCAATGACTTGTCATCTACTCGCGTTTCTCTGGAGCAGCGTGGCGACTATGTTGTAGAACGCTGGGTGATCGGCCGGGCGATTGAAGGTGATGCTATTCCGGCTATTTTGTATCGCGCCTACGATGCAACGCCACAAGATACAGTAATCATCGTACGCCGAAACGACAAAAAGCATAGTGCGAATAGGGATGCTGGAGGGCCCAATGCCACTGTTCAGAACTACATGAATACAGGTAAAGCCGTATTGTTAATTGATCCTTTCTTGACAGGTGAGTATCATTCACCCACAGCGCCTACGGAACGTTTACGAGTGGGCCCCTTTATGGATACCTTTCAACCCACAGACACGGCCTATCGTGTGCAAGATGTATTGACAGCGATATCGTTTGTAAAAGCTCGACGCGATACCACTGATGCGATTGATCTGGTTGGTTTTAATGAAGCTAGTGTGTGGGTACGCTTAGCGGCTGCACTCGACCCCAGCGTCCGCTCTTTGTTGGCACTTAATGGTCCAGATAGTCTTAACGATAAACAATGGGTAAACCAATACTACATTCCCTCCATTCGCACCATTGGAGATTTGCGATTGGCCGATGTCTTGAATGCACATTAAAACTTTATAATAAAAGTAACAACAATATTTAGGAAAAATGAACAGATGAAATTTGGTATTTGCAATGAAATATTTAAAGAGTGGAACGATTTTGCACGCGCCTGTGAATACAGTAAAGCTGCGGGCTATGATGGGATAGAAATCGCGCCTTTCACCTTTAAACAATATGTTGGTAAAATCACTTCGTCCGAACGCAAGACAATTGTCGATCAAGCCAAAGCGGCCGATATTGAAATCATCGGATTGCATTGGCTACTTGCGGGAACCGAAGGTATGCACATTACGACGGGTGATGCCGATGTGCGCAAGAAAACATCAGACTATTTATTAGAGCTTGTAGACTGTTGCGGTGAGTTGGGTGGTACCCGTATGATCTTCGGTTCGCCTTATCAGCGTAATATTGAAGAAGGCCAAACGTATCAAGAAGCCTTTGATCGGGCTCGAGCGGTATTCGAACCCATGTTACCTAAGCTGGAAGAATACGGTATTATTTTTTGCTTGGAGCAGTTGTCTTCTCAAGAAACGAACTTCTTTCAAACCGCCGAGCAAACAGTCGATATGATTGATTCACTGGATCAACCAAATTTTCAATTGCTACTGGATACTAAGGCCATGATTGATGAGCCTTTGGGCCGTGCAGGGACCATTAAAAAATACGCTAAATATCTCAAGCATTATCATGCCAACGATGCCAATCTACATGGACCCGGCTTTGGTGATGTAGATTTCGCGCCAATTTTTGATGCGCTACGTGAAATTGACTTTCAAGACTATGTATCCGTAGAGGTATTCGATTTCGAAATAGGCCCTGAAGCCATTGCCACTAAAAGCATGGAATACATGAAGAAATTTATTTAATACATAGAGATTGAATTCTCACACCATATTTTTTATGATCCACAAAGTTCATATAAACCGGAAAGGTAATACATGTTAAAGCAAGCAGTTTTGGATAAATTAAATGATCAATTGGCCAAAGAAGCCTATTCCGCCTATCTTTATTACTCCATGGCGGGTTATTTCGAATCTATGAACCTTAAAGGGTTTGCCAATTGGATGCTCATCCAAGCGCAGGAAGAAATGACCCACATGCACAAACTGTTCAATTATATTAATGATCGAGGTGCACAAGCGGTACTTCAGCAAGTGGCTCAGCCACCCCACACCTGGGATTCTGTGGAAGCCTGTGTAGCCAAAACCTATGAACATGAGTGTATGATTTCAGAGGCTATTAGTGAGTGTGTAACCCTAGCTATTAAAGAAAACGACCACCCGACCAATACCATGTTGCAATGGTTTGTTACTGAGCAAGTAGAAGAAGAGGCTAATGCAGATGATTTGTTGCAGAAGGTTAGAATGATTGGTGACAACTCCAGCGGCCTCTATTTGTTGGATAATGAGCTTTCCAGACGTACATTTGTAAACGAAACAGAAGGTTAAAATCTATAAAAATCAGAATTTAATCAAAGAATAAAAAGGATTGTATAAAAAATCGACACCATTTAGTTGCTAACAGAGAAAATTGTGGTACAATTATAGTAATCGATACTTGATACCCCAAATACTGTAATCACCACAAAAAATAAATCTTCTGCCAGTATGATTTTCAGGAACTAGTCTTAAGGAGGGAAATAGAATTGGGAATTCCGGCAGGTCAAACGGTCCACAGATCTTCCACGCTTAAACGCAGTGGATTTACTCTGATAGAAATTCTGGTCGCCTTGGGTGTGATAGGAGTCGGCATTACAGTTCTCTTTAAAACATACACAAGCAGTCTTTCCTTATCCTCTTCAAATCAAAAAAACATTGTTGCCAGTAGCATTGCTCAAGAATACATGAATGAACTACGTAACCACCCTGAACTTTTTGTATGGCCAAACTATAATGACACACCTTCAGCTAAAGGATTCCATACGATTGGTCGCAGGAATGGGACCGAAAGCACCGTGGCAGTGGTAAAACCACCAACTGCGGTGGGTACCAGCAAAAGAGATTTTCAGCGAGATAAAAACCTCTACGGTAAATATACTTGGTCATCTTATGCATGGTTAAATGAAGAGTCCGACGACTATGTTGAAATCATGGTTGAAGTGAGTTGGTCGGATAAAAATCGTGATCGTAAACTGTGTTTGACCTCGTTATTTCCACGTAAAGACGCGGAAGGGATTGGCCAATGAATACTTTACACATGACCAAAAAACGCGGCTTTAGTTTAATGGAACTCTTGGTGGTGATCGCCATCATGGGCGTTGCAACCACGTTGGGGATGAAAGCCCTTTCGTTGATGATGTCTGAATGGCGTGAAGCCAAAATTATGACCGATTTAGAACGCCAAACCCTTACAGTTTTTGAAAGTTTGGAAGATGATTTTTCCGAAATACTTTCAGCTCAATTATCGGGAATTTCCTTATTGGGTGAAGATAAAGAATGGGTTGATGAAAGCCGATTTAAAGCTGCACCTGATAAAAGCGATCGCATAGTAATCCCAGTTCAAAATTTACCTAAAAAAGATAAAAAACTGGATAAGGCATGGAGTGTTCAGTATGAAGTCCAACATAATGAAGGTGTCTCCAGTTTATATCGCTCTACAGCCGAACTGGGCAGCGATAAATTTAATTCACCGCAAGACATAATTTCCGGGTACAACACCATTGCCTTTGATGTTCAATATTCAGGAGCAGATGGCTGGGTAGATCAATGGTCGTCTACTGAGCTACCCAGTGCAGTTACTGTCGCAATCGTGGTATCAGATAAAGACCATCCTTACTTGCAACTTAGTCGAAAAGCCGTGTACTCGATAGCTGTACAATAATGAGGAATTCGAACGAGATGACGAATAATCAATACAGTAAAAGAAATTCTCGTGGTGTGGCCCTAATTTCTGCACTAGGGTTACTGGTAATCTTTTCCATGTTTGGTGTGGCGTTTATTGATTACATGTTGCTGGAGTCTGAAAATACACAAATCGATATCGATAGCAATCGTGCAAAACAGTTAAGCGATGGTGGTATCCATGCGGCAGTAGGTGTTCTTAGAACGACCAATCAACCAAGCGATAGCTATGATTTTAATATTAATGCATACCGCATACTTAAAGATCAGGTGCGTGAACCTCACCAGCAATTGGTTCGTGTAAGTGTTGTAGATGAATCAGGCAAAGTGAATTTAAATCATGCATCCGATGAGCTTTTAGAAGCATTGGGTATTCCAGCTTCCGCAATAAATGATCTCAATAAAGCCATTGAAAAACGTCCACTGGTGCACGTTGATGATTTGATTGGTCGCAATATCTTAAAAACCAATAAACAATTTAATGCTTTAGATAAAAGCAATTTCACTGTGTATGGTAATGGCGCATTAAATGTAAATGTTGCAAGCCCTAAAGTTTTGGCTGCATCCTTGGGCATGACCGTTCAAGAAGGTGAAGCCATAGCGGCTAAACGCCCCTTTACTTCATGGGAAGATCTTGTGGCTAAGTCCGGTAAAGATGCATGGGGATTCAATATTGAGGTCACCGTACAGGATGGAGCTCAAACTCCCAAAGGCATATCGCTAAAGAGTACTTGTTTCCGCTTGGTTAGTTCAGTGGATATGACAATCTATACATCCACAACACCCAGTCAGACGGAGGCCGTTGTGGTCATTGATGGTAAAGGTGATTCATCCATTCAATACTGGGCGCATTCGACCCAAGCATCATCGGTTGCTAAAGCCTTTGGAAAAGAAGATAAGGAAGAATCAGCACAAGCTTCTGATAAAGCAGCTGAGGCTGATAACAATAAAGCATAATAATGAAACCGTAACGGGTATGACTGTTTGCTATTGTGCAACAGCATAAAGCGTGCATAACGTGATGGAGGATGGTTCAATATGGCCGCCACAGATAGTTCGGGAGCCTCAAAAAAACGCCCGGTTAAAAAGAAACCTGCAAAGAAGAAAGCAGCGACAAAGAAAAAAGCGGTAGCCCGCAAATCATTGTCGGATTTGGAAGTAGGTGAAATTTCATTGCCTGAAGAATCTACGCTGGAGGTTTCCGAAAGGATTTTGGAAGTCGATGATAGTAGTTCAGCGCTGCCCAGTGTTACAGCAGTGCAAGAAACGATTACTACCCGAGCGACTCGCAATGTCCGCCATCGAGATATCACTGTATTTTTAAGACAGTTGATCATGTTACTCGAAGCCGGTACTCCGATTCTTAAATCATTAAAGACTTTAGCGACACGGGGTGAACATAAAGGGATTCGTAACCTGATTACGGGTATTTCAGAATACGTTGAAGCAGGGAACCCCTTATGGCAAGCTTTTGCGCGTGAAGGCAAGCACTTTTCGCCCGTGTACATCAATTTGATTAAAGCTGCGGAAGCCAGTGGTTCACTGACGACAGTATTGCGTCGCTTGGTTGTTTACCGTGAAAAACGCGAGTTTTTACGTCGCCAAATGATGAATGCGCTGATTTATCCATTTTCGATTGCCGTAATCGCTTACATCATTATTTATCTCTTATCCACCTTCTTAATTCCAGAATTCCGTGCAATGTTTGCTGAGTTTGATGCACCGCTCAATGGATTTACGAAGTTTGTATTGGATGCTGCTGCGGTTGTAGGTGGAATATCAAGCTTAGTGGTAGTCATTGTGGCTGTTGTCGGTACTTGGCTCTTGTATACACAAGTGTGGTTACGCAGTCCAGTACGTCGAGCTGCATCGGATCGATTAAAATTCCGCATTCCGGTTATCGGTGGTTTAACACGCTCAAGTGTAGTGGCTGAATTCACCAGAACCTTTGCTATGCTGCAACGCAGCGGGGTATTGATGATGTCTACCTTGGAATTGTGCCGTAACTCCATCAGCAACCGAGCATTTGCTGGCGCGATTCAAGACATGCGCGATTCCGTCGAGCGTGGTGATGGACTGGAAGGTCCTTTGCGTGACGCCGAGAAAAAAGGATTGATTCCTGGTGTAGTTGTGGACATGCTCATCACGGGTGAAGAAACTGGTTCGATGGACAATATCGCTGACCAAATTGCTGATAGCTATGAGCAAGAAGTCGAGCTGTTGGTTTCTGGACTCAAAGAAGCCATTCAACCCATTATGGTTGTAGCGATTGGGCTTGTTGTAGGTGGTATCGTTGTAGCGATGTTCTTGCCATTGGTATCTTTGATGACAGGTGTCGCAGAAGGTGGCGGAATGTAGACAACCCCCTAGTAAAGCATTAAAATTCATTTACCGAGATGTCTCTTCTTTGAGGTGTCTCGGTTTTTTTAAAATAGAATTTGATTGATAAAGGAGTTGTACCGTGTCATTGCCCTTAGCATTTAAAACATTTCGAATCACTCGGTATCATATGATGCGTGAACTCGAAGGGTTGAATGAAGCACAGTATTTAATGATTCCACCTGGACGTGAAGACAATATATTATGGAATTGTGGCCATTTATTGTGTTCGTTAGCGCGATTAACCTATGTGTTCACTGATCACCCTTTGCCTATTCCTGAAGAATATCTAGGGCTATTTGGCAAAAACACCAATGCACTTCAATGGGATATGCCTCCGGATGTGGATGGAGTAATGGGATTGTTTAGGACATTGCCTATGAAGATCGAGGCGGATTATCTAGCAGGCATTTTTACAAATTATAAACCCCTGCAAATAGTCCCAGACGATGACATTGCCAGTGTTGAAGAAGCTATTGCTTTCCATTGTTTCCATGAAGGCTTGCACATCGGGAAAGTGTTGACGCTCAAAGAAGCGACGGGTCTTCCTGTTAAAGGCGGTTGATTCGATTTATTTAAAAGAAGCAGTGGAGTTATCTTTAAAGAATGCTTTTAAAATTTGTGGGCATATGAATACCAATAGAGTAGCTAAGATGGTAAGCATTAACATTCCCGGCGATGTAAAGCGAATTAATTCTTTACTGGGGTCAGCATCAATAACCCCTTTGGCGCGATAAATAAATACTCCAAAAACAGAAGTTGAATTAAATAAGTAGCCACAAATGTAGAGCCAGCCAGGAAAAAACGCGGCACTATATCGGTAATAAGATCCTCTGTGCCACCCTTGTTTTGATTCATAAACCCACCCCTAGGTTTTTATGTAAGTGCCCTATGGAAATTAATGCGCAGTCGCGCTGTTTCCATTGCCGTTTTCATCTTCACCCATCTCAAGAAAATAGTTAAATGATCGGGACTCCTCACTCTCAACAACTTCCCAGGCATCATTGGCATCAATAGCTGTAATTAAGCGCGAACGAATGGCTGCATTGGATAACATAAGGGAAAGGCTTGCCAAGACCTCCAAATGGCGCTTCTCGTGTTCTTTGGGAGTTACAATGAGCACCAGCAAGCGCACAGGTTGTTCGTCAGGGGCGTCATAATTAATGCCGTCCGGACATATGGCCATTACCCCTTGAATATTGGTCCCTGAATTTACCCGGCCATGAGGGATTGCACCGCCTTGACCAATCCCAGTTGGGGCTTCTTTTTCACGTTCAAGAACGGTCTCCAATACATGAGCACGTTCTTTTTTAGAAATTTTATGGGTTGCTGCATAGAAGTTTACTAATTTTTCCAGAGCTTCCCATTTATCTTTGGCTTCTAGTTTGGGCATTATGAATTCTTCGTCCAAAAATTCCACTAATCGAGGACGATCCAGCCCGGCTTCTTTGGACTTTCGTAAGGCAGCTCGAGTAAAGAAGGGTCCAATAATTTCATTCACAGTAACTGCTGCCAACACCACGGTACCGATTAATGATGATATCTCTTTGGGTACTTGATCATCGCCTTGCAGGATTACAACCAATCCTAGAGCAACACCTGCTTGAGGTACAAATCCCAATGGAATGCTTTTACGAATACGTTTGGAGCTATGTGAAAGTGTTGCGCCAATCCAAGCGCCCAGACCTTTACCAAATATACGTGCTACGACATATAGAACACATAAGAACCCAGCAGTTGCCAATAATTTCAGATGCACTGCCGTACCGGCTAAGGTAAAAAATGCTGTGTACAGAAGCGGTTCGATTGGATCCAGTGCATTCAGTTGTTCTTCATTTTCACGCGAGCTGTTTCCTAAGTAAGCTCCAAAGAATAAACAGGTGAGCAATGGGCTAAAATGAACATACTGAGAAAAGCCTACGGCAAATAAGATACCGACCAGTAGGACACTGAAGTCGTGAAAACGATGGTGATCGAAGAGCTTAGACGTTCCAAAGCCTAACAAGATGGCGAAACTACCTGAACCCACCAATTGCCAAATGGTCTGTTTTATGCCTTCAGTAAAACCAAGAGCTACTTCACCGTGGGCATAAAGGCCACCTAAAAGGCTATGTACAAAGGCAAACAGCAAGATACAAATACTCGAATCGATGGATACTGCAGCCAATAAGGTTTTTACGAATGGTCCTTTAGCATGGTTCTCTCGAATGAGGGCTACGGTGGTTGCTGGGGCTGTACTGGCGGCCAAACACCCCAATAAAAGAGATACTTGCCAAGACTGCCCTATCAATCTTAAACTGAAAAATACCACTAAGACAGCCATAAGAGATTCAAAAAGCGAAATGAACATAATACGCCGCATGGCATTGTGGATGCGGCGATACGAAAAGTGTCCTCCGGCGGTAACGGCAATGAGCCCGATGGCGAAGGCGGATAAACCTTGCAAGGCATGGGCAATGTTCATGCCATGAAATAGAGTGAAGGATAGAATAACTCCGGCAACGATATTACCGGTAATGGAAGGCACATGGATACGCCGTGCAATCCATCCTCCGGCACTTCCGGCGAGTAACACAATGCCTAAGATTAGCAAAGGTCCCATAGGGTTAGGTGTAATTATAAGTCCTTCTAATGGAATCTCTTCAGGTACCGCCACACCCTTCTCCCGCAAGTTGTTCAGCACTACTGATGTATCACTTGATTGCGCAAAACTCGTATGAATGATACACTATAGATCTTGGAGAGTACTATGGCTGATTTGCCTCAACAAAAACAATCTAAAATACGTGGACTGTTTTCAGGTCTTAAAAAGAAAATGAAGCATCGATTTTCTTCTAGTGATCATAAGAAGGCATCAAAGTATCTGGAACACGGTCGTAAGTATTATAATCAGAAAAAATACCCACAAGCCGAGCGTTTGTTTGCGCGGGCATTGGAGGCCGATGCGCTGTATCCATTGGCACATTACATGATGGGCATGATTTTGTTGCAGCGAGACGATACCCAAGCAGCTAAGCGCTCATTTCAACAAGCCATTAAGATTGATCCCAAAACAGATGTGGCGCGTAAAGCCGATAAAAAAATCGCCTCCATCGAAGCCAGAGTCCAAAAGGTAATTCAGACCTTACAAGATCAACAGAAGTATTAATCTATTCATGGCGTAAGGCTTCAACAGGGTCCATGTCCGCTGCACGGATAGCTGGATACAGTCCGAATAACACACCGATCAATCCCGATATACCAAAGGCAATAATAGGTGACCAGGGCTGCACGATGGTGGCTTGATCCGCGAAATATGTGATTAAATATGGGATGGATACCCCAAGGATGACTCCTAATAGTCCACCCATTCCTGAGAGCAATACAGTTTCAACAAGAAATTGCAAAATAATGTCGCGGCGTTTGGCACCCAGGGCCCGACGAATTCCAATTTCTCGGGTACGTTCAGTAACACTTGCGAGCATTATGTTCATAATGCCAATGCCGCCCACCAATAATGAAATTGCAGCAATCGCACCGAGCACGATGTTAAATATTCGTGCGGTTCTTTCCGCAGCCCGTAGCAGATTTAGCGGAACAATAATTTCCACATCATCTTTCTTGTGATTAATTTGGATGAGGTCGCTCACGATAAGAGACGTATCGACGACACGATCCAGATCTTGAACCTTTACCGTCACTTCATGATATTCAACACGCTCCGCTTCGAAACTACCACTAGTGCGCTTCACTAGTATTTCGCCAAAGCGGGTACGTGCAACTGTAAGGGGGATATAGATACGTTTGGATTCTGTTTGTAAGCCTGTGCTTTCACTCTCAGTATCGTCTGTTTGGCTACTTTTAGCTTGACCCAGAGGCTCCATAACACCCACGACACGGTAGTAGTCGCTACCTACACGCACAGATCTACCAATGGCTGAATCGAATGGAAATAAATCGGAAACTACTTCTGCACCCAATACACAAACATTACCGTGCTCACCCATTTCAGCATCGGTAAAAAAACGTCCACTTGCTACGCGATGGTTGCGCATTTCGGGATACCACGATACAGTCCCTAAAATTTCACAGTCTACACGGTGACCTACATTCCAAACCTTCTTACGAATAATTCGACCTGGAACAAGGATCTCTACAGTTGGAATCGTTTCACGAATACGTTGCAGATCTTTGTCTGTGATCCCGTATTCAATGACATAGGATTGCCCTTTGGAACCTTCGGATTCTTCTGGCGGCTTCACGCTCTTGAGGATGATATTGTGGCTACCTTGTTGACGGATTTGTTCCTGGGCTTCATGACTCGCACCTTCTCCCACGGCCAGCATGGCGATCACTGAACTCACGCCAAATACCAAGCCAAGTACCGTCAATCCTGAGCGCAGTTTATGCGCCCAAAGGCTTTTGAATCCGAGGCGAACCGTGCGTTTAAAAAAGGAAGAATTGAGCTCGGCGCCGCGTGGTTGCGTACTGCGTCCAGCCACTTTAGTCCCCTTTATTCGTATCGGTTGGAGCTTTACTCTGCTCTACAGTTTTATCAATCGTAGTAGCTTCAACCGGGACTTCGCCTTCTTCAGATTCCTCTTTGCTGGATTCTTCACTGTCATCGCTTACTTCTTCTTCGCTGAAGTCATCTTCCTCGTTATCATCACGACTACCTTCAGGAGGACGTATCAAGACCTTTTCGCTTTTTTCGAGGCCCTTGGTAATGGTGACATACTCCACGGTGATTTCACCCGTTTCCACCTCGCGGACTACAGGGTTACCCCCTTCAATGACAAAGCAAACCTTCTTGCCTTTTTGGGGCACAATGGATTGCAACGGAATGTATGTTGCATTCTCTATGTGATTCACCATAATTTCGACTTCGGCACTCATGCCGGGTTTTACCCATTCACGTGAACCATCAACCTTAATGGTTGTTTCATATACTTTAAGGTCTGGATTCATCCAACGACTTTGTGAGCTGGGCAATACCGCTACTTTGGTGACTTCGCCTTCCATTTTGCGATCCGGGAAGGCATCAACACGAATGATGGCTGCTTGCCCTACTTTAATTTTTTTAATGTCTGATTCATGAATATCCACTTTAACAGCCATTGAGGACATGTCGGGAATGGTGATAATAGTTTGGCGCTCACGAATGGTAGAACCGGCCTTAATGGGCTCTTCATTCCAGTAACGGCCTTTATCGCTACCTCCATATACAACTAGACCGGGTTGTTCAGCCACCATCACGCAGTACTTGATTTGTTTTTCGTACTCCGCAATTTGGTCTTGTTCAATTTTATAACGGGCTTCAGCGGATGCAAGTGTGGCTTTTGCTTTTGCGATTTCAGATAACGACTGTTGCTCAGTACGTTCCAATTTACGTTTGGCTTGTATGAAGCCTGACATCAATTTTTCAGCCTGTTTTGGAAACTCATAATTTTTGAATATTTCTAAGGCTTTTTGGGACGCTTTTACGCTGGCTTCTTGTCGATTGACAGCGATTTCAGCGCTTTTGAGCTCTTGATCAGTAATATACTTTTTCTTATGTAACCGTTCTTTACCGGCAAAATCTGTTTTGGCTTTTTCAAAATCTTCTTCAGATAAAAACGCTTCGCTGGTTAATTTACTCAGCTCCTGATTGGCTGCACCATCGCCCAGCATTTCTTTGTCCACAAAATCACTAAAGGTAATTTTTGGATGGCCCATGCGTAAATCATTCAGATTGATTTCTGCAGGCCCGTTTTGTTTAGGGGAATCAGTATCCTCATTTACAGGGGATTCTTCTTCTGCAGACACATCGGCTTCAGTACTAGGTTCAGGGGAATCAAGTACAGGTTTAACCTCGATATCCTGCTTTACTTTAGAGGCTTTATTTTTTGCGTCTGCTTTCTCTATAGCCATAATAACCAGTTTCGTTACTTTGGTGTCGAGATACTTTTCCATCTCAAGTTTCGCAAACTTCATTTCCAATTCCGAAGCATATATATCACTGACGCTTTGGTTAACTTGAATGTCTAAACCTTTACGCGCAGTGGTGAGTGAAGCTTCGGTTCCTTTAAAACTGATTTGGCTGGAGATGAGTTTGTCATTTAACTCTGAGCTATCAAGTTCCACTAGAACTTTTTTATTGGCCACTTCTTCTACAGTGATGAA
>Ga0315320_10000691_pt1 | contig 27850 bp, 24 predicted proteins | sample M140m21515metaG_FD_203458 | JGI IMG/M metagenome (GOLD analysis project Ga0315320, IMG submission 203458) | Ammonia-oxidizing marine archaeal communities from Monterey Bay, California, United States - M1 40m 21515 | ecosystem: Environmental > Aquatic > Marine > Coastal | place: USA: California... | reverse complement strand
CTGACTATATAGATAGTTTTGAAAGCCCATGGATTGGCGCTTACTTTGATCTTGGTAATCATGCACGTTTCGCGAACGTTGCGACGTGGATTAAAGACCTTGGAACCCGGATCGTAAAACTTGATATTAAAGGGTATTCGAATGAAAAGGCTGACAAAGAGGGTGTAAGAAAAGGATTCGTCGACATCACAGACGGTGATATTGACTGGAAATCTGTACGCAAGGCGTTGTCCGACATTCGATTCACAGGGTGGGTTGCAGCGGAAGTTGGTGGTGGCGATGCAGAACGTTTAAAACGTGTCTTGCAGCAGATGGAACACGCACTGCTTGGTTAGGTAATAGGCTGCTTTATTAAAAAGGACATTTCATGACGGATATATCGAAGAACCAGCACAATCGACGTAAATTCATTTCGGCAACGGCGGCATCACTTACGGCTACAACGATGGTTCATTCTGCAACCGCAGCTTTACCGTCCGAGCAGCCACTGCGACTTGCTGTTGTAGGCTGCGGTGGACGTGGAACAGGCGCAATCAATGATTCACTCACTATTAATAGCGGGGTGACTCTTGTGGCTGCAGCTGACCTGCGAGTTGAAAATTGCCAACAATTGTTTAAAGCGATGAGCAAAAGACATCCGGAGAAAGTATCCGCGAGTGGCACAAAGCTTTATTCCGGCTTGGACGGATACAAACAGGTAATCGATGATCCAGATGTTGATGTCGTATTATTTGCGACATCTCCAGGCTTTCGTTCAGTGATGGTGCAAAATGCCGTACAGGCTGGCAAGCACGTGTTTGCCGAAAAGCCGGTTTGTGTCGACGCAGCCGGATACAAGTTGTGCACTGAATCGCATAACATCGCTGTAAAAAATAAGACTGCAATTGTTACGGGAACCCAATATCGGCGGCAGGTGAATTATATCGATGCGGTCGAACAAATACACAAGGGAGCTATCGGTGACATAGTCAACGTTACTGCTCGCTATTGCACAAGTGGTATTTGGTACCGGCCTCGTAAAGAAAACATGAGCGATGTCGAATATCAGCTTACTAATTGGATGCATTTTATTTGGTTAAGTGGTGATCAAATCTGTGAACAAGCAGTACACAATATTGATACCTTTAACTGGATTATGAATACGAATCCTGTGTCTGCTTATGGATCAGGAGGTCGCTTTACACGACCTGCAGATAGTGAAATGTGGGACAGCATGTCTGTTGATTACGAGTACCCAGAAGGGCGAACCGTGTCGTTCATGTGTCGTCAGATTCCTGGCTCACAAGGTGCAAATGACAATATTATTTATGGCACAAAGGGTACATGTCAGATCGGCGCCTCGAATGCCGGATCCCGTATTTTTGATCACAATGGCGAAAAGATATGGGAAAAGCAGGGGAAGATCAAAGACGCCTACCAAGAAGAACATCGAGCCCTGATTCAATCGATACGCGATGAGCAGCCTATTGTTGAACTGCAGCAAACCGCAGATAGTTCAATGGTGGCTATATTAGGACGTGTTGCAGCGTACACTGGAAAAAAAGTGAGTTGGGACTTCATGACTACAGAAAGCTCTCTAGATCTTTTTCCAAAAACGCTGACTTGGAATGGGTCTTTAGAATCCTCAGGTTGGGCAGTGCCAGGCAAAACAAAACTTGTGTAACGAGTCGCCTTTTATACAGCCTCAGCATGACTGCCGTTTTTGATCGTTCTATTGATAAAGACGGGCGCAGCAATCTGAGCCTCTGACAACAGGATATAGTCGCTTGAGATAGCGTGAATTCGGCTCGCAACGTCGTAATCGAAGCAGCGTAACACAAGCCTCAATCGCTGTGATCTTGCGAGCTCCGCAGTCGTCTGTGCTGTCAGTCCGATTTCGAGGTTCAGTGCATCATTTGATGTACACGCGACAAGCGCTCGTGCTTTTCCAATGCCAGCCCGTTCAAGTACTGTTGTTTTGGTGGCGTCGCCAACTATGAGGGGACATTGAAGATCTAGTTCGCGATGGTCGTCGTCAGTTGCTGCAGGGTCTACTGCTACCACTGCGATTCCTTGTTCAATGAGATCTCTCGTAATAGCCACGCCGACTTGCCCGAGTCCACATACTACAACGTGTCCGTTTTTTCTTGAAGCAAGGAACTCGCTGCGTAGCTGCATGGCACTCCCTGATACGATAAATAGTGTCAGTAACGATGCGATGATGCCAATAAGCATAATCCCGGCGAACATGAGGCCAATGCCGAATAATTTGAGCCACGTCGGAGCATGTTCAAGATTAAAATCTCCGAAACCTACCGTGGTAACAATTGATGTCGTGAAATAGGCAGCGTCAATCCATGAAAGTTCGAGTGTATTTCGAAATAGAATAACGGCAGATGTATAAATCAAAAAGAGAATAACCGGTATGACAAGAAACTCACCCCGTATATGCCAGCGGGGTAGCTTGATTGATTGGGGTCCAACTTGTGGATTCTCAATAGGTGTCCGTAGTGCTGCATGAACAAATTCACCGGCTGCCAGCACTGCCGGCGATAAGACCGCAGTAATTCCAAAATCTTTCTCCAAACGTGATGCCAGTTTCTGTTCCGAATAACGCATGACAACAGCGAGGTTAGGAAACTCCCCTCGTACCTGCAGGGCAACTTGAAGGTTTACGACATCCTGGCTCGTCGTAAGCACGATTGCAGCAGCGGAGGCTGGGTCAGCTTTTTCTCGTATTGGGGCTGTGCAAAAATCACCTGAGACAATGCGTGCACCAACGGCTTCTACCCGCGTGCACATCTCGGGTGAACACGAGTCATTGGTAATAACCACAACAGTCTCACCTGCTTTGCAGAGCAGGTCTGTGATGTGTAACCCAAACCGACCAAGACCACACACTATGTAATGACTATGTTGCGTTTTCATCAGCAAGTTGAGAAGTACGGTAAATCGCTATGCGAAGATTGTTAGCTTATCTCAGGTACAGCGAAATTGCTGCGATACTCACGCTTGTAAAATTGATTCGCTTGTTCGCTGCCAGCCCCTGTGAATTTCCCTGTTTGCGGAGTTACTTCGAGTACGGAACTCAGTTTTACGTCTTTTGATTGAAGCTTTGTGTCATAGGGTAAGAGGGCAGCTGCCAGGATAGAGGCTTGCTTTGCCATATCTGACAGACCGTCTTCAACCTCATTCTGATTCCATTGACCGCTTGCGCGGAACGCGCTGTTAGCAAGATTGCACCACGCGGTTGAATCATTACCTGTCACGACATCAGCGTTTAAGATTCGGCGATCTCGCTTTCGAACAGCATCTATAAAATTCTGCTGATGTGACCCATTTCCGCTGTTGCCTTCAAATGTTTTTATTTCTTGTCCATCAGGATCAAATGCAACACCGCCACCACGTCGTCCCTCATAATGGCCGTCAGCACATTGAACAATGTATCCACTGCCTGGTCCCATATGCTTGGGACTTTTTTTCCCGCCAGGTTTTGCTGCAATGTTCATTAGTTGAATCTGGACCGGTATTGAGCCTGTGTCGATAGCAACCATCTGTACATTCGGAGTAACTCCAGCATCATTCCACACGACACGCCCACCAAGGCTCTGGATACGCTTGGGAACTTTCACACTATCTCGAAAAACGACATTCCGCACATCATCGAGAATATGAATGCCCCAATTGCCCATTTCGCCGGAGCCCGTATTCCAGTTCCAGTGCCAGTCATACTGAAGTTTATCACGAAAAATTGGTTCGTCCTGGGCTGGACCGAGCCAAAGGTCGTAGTCAATGCCTCTCGCGATTGGGAGTGGCGTCTCCCGTTTCCCGATTGGTGATCGAGTTCCAATTCGATTTACTACAACTGAAAGAATATCTCCGAGGCCTCGTTCTTCGTGGAGAAATGTTTTTATATCAGTTTGCATTGGGTCTGATCGTTGCTGTGTCCCGAGTTGGCAAATACGATCATATTTCTTAGCAGCTGCGACTGTCTGTTCGCCCTCCCACTGACTGTGAGAAAGCGGCTTTTCAACGTAGACGTCTTTGCCGGCTTCCATCGCCCAGATAGCAGCCAAACAGTGCCAATGATTGCACGTTGCAATGACGACAGCATCGATTGAAGGTTCATCAAGTAAATCCCTAAGATCAGTCCATGTTTGTGCCTTTGGGAAACGTTCTTTTGCTTTTCCAAGCCTTTCCCTATCTGGATCACACAGCCCACCAATGGTGACACCGGGCACCTTTGAGAAAGCCGTCATAAGTATGTTGCCTCGGCCGCCACAACCGATGAAGCCTATATTTACTTCATTGTTAACATTTGTTGCCCAGGCATTCCGTGTTGCAGAGGCAAGCGTGACACCACCAACAAACCCGCTGTGAAGGAATGTTCGTCGAGTTCCATATATCATGAGAAGTATCCTGTTTATAAAAGAATGTTATGAAATGAGAGAATCGTTTCATTTGTCTTGGCCATACTGCTCATCGATCCATTGCACCAAAGGTCTATGGTAAGCACCAAAGTGCTGTGCGTCGATTTCCCAGACCAAGTCTATCCTATCGTGTGCAATACCGTCTGAACAACTCGTTTGCATAAGGCTGATCCACTGAAATCACTTATTTAATTCATACGCGCGACTACATCTCTTACACCATCGTTATTTGTTCGGTTTCGGAGTTGGCAGTAGTTCAATAGGATCATGCGTGACAATTGGTGTGGCTTGAACCGCCGGTTGCTGTTTTTGTAATCCTGGAAACACTGGCCCAGTGTCGATCGGTACAGTAGCAGACTCGGTGGCGATCGCTTCTTCTCCCCCAACTAAAATACTTTGAGTTGGATAACTCTTCAGGCTAGTGGCCTGCTCCGAAGGAATAACCTCATTGACGATAGTGCTTTTTGTCTTAAGGCCATTCTGACCCAACTGGGCCTTGCTCAACTGCCGGGTTGTTTTTCGCTCAGTGGCAATAGGCATGGCTGCCTGACTTCGCTGTCCAAGTTGTCGAGGTGCTTCAGGGGTGTTGTCTCGCTCCCACCCACGAGTCTGTTGGGTGCCTCGTGTGAGGCTATTGATCTCTTCAATTGTCAAACCGCGACGAGTGAGCCGCCGTACGACCAAAGGCCGTAAGAAGTTATCTGGTGTGATCACGGCTATTCCGGCTGAGGAGTTGCCGGACTCCTCGCTGTTATCGAGACGAGAACGCTCGCGTAGCTCGGCCCGTTCCACGCGCCCACTTTTTCGAATCATTGCACGATCGGCCCAAGGTCCGGCATAGCTGCATGTGCCATCGACCATAAAAATCAAAAGAATCGCCGCCCGGTAGCAAAAGGCTGCGAAAAAATATTTTTGACGAGTGGACTGCTTGCCTTGAGACATTTTAATATCCTCCCATGGAACACATTACCCTGGCACAACCCGTCTCAGAATACCCCAGACCAGTGGTCCCTCAAAAGACAACTAGTTGAAATGAGTCAATTTCGGTTCGAAATGTATATTCGGGTCATGCGAGGGACTTGCAACGTTTCTCGCCGCGAAAGTGATTAGCATTCGCGTATTCTCGTATTGCCCGGTATGATTCGAGCGTATTGCATCGTCCATGACGGCATGATGTTGGTCCATTAATGGTTTTTTGAAGGGTATTTGATGAGCGAAACACTCAGTGAATTCGAAGGGTGCACCCACCTGTCCCGTCTCTTCCGCCGTCGCGGTTACACCATAGAGCGAAACGTCATGTTTCGAGAATATGGTGTTGAATTTCATATCGATGGGTGGGACAAAAAAGCACGGGTTGGCTTTGAGTATTTAACGAGTGAAGACGACGATCATGACGATCTCGACGTTGAGGAATTCCAGACGCTTAGTGACGCGCAGCTACGTGGAGAGCTTGCAGTTTTTATTATTGATGAAGTTGAGCCAGTTTCGACGGCAGCTCTACTTGAAGAAGCCAGTGAATTTCTCGATGAAGTTCAGTCACTCCGGCCACTTAAGAAAGCACGGCCAGACAATGCAAAAAAGAAAAAAATAGTCAAGAAGAAAAAACTTTCAAAAAAGAAATCTTCAAAAACGACAATAAAAAAGGCGGCAAAGAAAGTCACCAAGAAAAAAACAAAGAAAAAAGCTTCTCCAGCACGCAAGCTTATAAAAAAGAAGGTTGCAAAGAAAAAACAATCAGCAACCAAGTCGGCCGCAAAGAAAACCGCAAAGAAAAAAAGCAAGAAGAAAGCAACGAAGAAGAGAGGGTAACTGACTGGAACGCCTCAGGTTCGTTTTAAGCACTAATGAAACGCTAGGCGATGCCCCCAAGGCAGATGTATTTAAGTTCTTGATACTCTTCGAGGCCATATCGACCCCCTTCGCGACCTACTCCTGAACTTTTTACTCCTCCGAATGGTGCTGTCGCAGTTGACAACATGCCCGTGTTGATTCCAATCATTCCGCACTCAATTGCTTCGGCAATACGAAAACACCGACTGATATCGTTACTGTAAAAATATGATGCCAGTCCGAAATCCGTATCATTCGCGAGACGTACGACATCGGATTCATCGTCAAATTTAAAAATTGGTGCAACCGGGCCAAAAATTTCTTCATGTGCGAGCCGCATGTCTGAGTTTACAGAAGTAAGCACCGTTGGCGGATAGAAGTGCCCACCCAACGCACCTAGGTCTCCTTCGGCTTCAATCTTTGCCCCATTACGAATAGCGTCAGCAACTAGTGCCTTTACTTTCTCGTACGCACGATTATCAATAAGCGGACCAACGGCAACATCGGTCTCATTGCCCGGTCCCACGCGTAAACGTTTCACTGCGGCGGTCAATTTTTGAATGAATTCGTCATGAATTTCTTCTTGTACGAAGAATCTGTTCGCACAAACACAAGTTTGCCCACTATTACGAAATTTTGCAGCCAGCGCGCCTTCGACAGCTCCCTCAATATCAGCATCGTTGAAGACAATAAATGACGCGTTGCCACCCAGTTCAAGTGAGACTTTTTTCACAGTGGATGCAGCTTGTTCGGCCAGGCTTATTCCAGCCTTCGTAGACCCGGTAAAAGAAAGAGCCCGCACGGTCGAGCTTTTACAAATAGCGGTACCGATCTCAAGTGATGAATCGATACTTCCCGTAACAATGTTCAACACGCCTGCTGGTATTCCTGCTCGCCCGGCAAGAACGCCTAACGCTAGCGCGGTAAACGGTGTTTGCGGTGCTGGCTTAACGACCATGGTGCAACCTGCGGCAAATGCCGCGGCTACTTTCCGAAGGATCATCGCAGCGGGGAAATTCCATGGCGTAATTGCGGCGGCAACTCCAATCGATTGTTTTATGACAAATAAGCGTTTGTCTGGCTGATGGGGTGGAATAATATCGCCATATGCCCGTGTCGCCTCCTCCGCATACCACTTCAGGAAAGATGCTGCATATGCAACTTCACCACGGCTCTCTGCCATGGGTTTTCCGCATTCAGCAGTGATGAGGGTAGCAAGGTCTTCCGAAGCGTCCGTTACCAGTTGAAACCACGTCCGGAGCAAATCACTTCGTGCCGCTGCTGTAAGACTTCGCCACGCCGGCAACGCGCTTTCAGCTTCAGAAATTGCGGCCTGAGTATCCCTGCTATTCATTTCAGGCACAGTACCAAGAACTTGAGATGTAGCCGGATCAAACACCTCAACACGCGACCCTGAACTGCTTTCACACATCCGTGCGCCAATCAAAGCCTTCGATTGAAACAGTGTTTTGTCATTAAGTTTTAAAGACATTTACCATGAACCTTTATGAGCATAAGAAATACTTCGCAGATACCATTTAGAACGGGGTATTTTATGCCACAGTATACTCAACCGCTCAAAAGAAAGAGGGCGTGAAACACCAATGGAAACACTCGCGGATTCGGCATGGCCATTATTGGTTAAATTATGGCCTCATATACTTGCAACAACGCTAATCACAGTAAACATTGGAGCATCGCTCCATGCACTTCTTACAAAGCGTGATACCCGGAGTACTATTGCCTGGGTTGGCCTCGTCTGGCTGTCGCCCGGGTTTGGGGCGGCGGCCTATGCGCTCTTTGGTGTGAACCGAATTCGACGAAAGGCTACCCGGCTCTGGGCTGGCCGCCGAGAGGTCGTTCATCGAGTCGAAACTGCAATGCCATCGATTCAACGGATTAACGAAGTTGTTGGGCCAAATAATGCACTACTGCGATCACTTACAGCTCTAGTAGGGGAGGTCACAAAGCGTCCATTGCTGGACGGAAATACAATTGAACCGCTACATGGTGGTGATGAGGCATATCCTCGAATGTTGGCTGCTATCGACTCCGCAAAGCGGAGTATTGGGATGACTTCATACATCTTCGATAATGATCCAACAGGAAAACTTTTCATTGATGCTCTCTGTCGCGCAGTTGATCGGGGCGTTGAGGTACGGGTCCTTATTGATGGCATCGGGTCTCGGTACAGTTTTCCAACAAGTGTGGCCCTCCTTCGTAAAAAAGGGGTCACCGTTTCACGGTTTATGCCAACTACAGTGCCGCTCTATCTTCCCTACGCGAATTTGAGAAACCATCGAAAAATACTCGTCATTGATGGCACATATGGATTTACAGGCGGCTTGAATATCCGTCATGGCTGCTGGCTTTCAAAAAATCCTACTCATCCGGTACAGGACATGCACTTTTTCGTTACCGGTCCCATCGTCACCCAACTTCTCGAAGTCTTCATAGAGGACTGGGCATTTGCGTCTGGTGAGTCCTTAGGCGCCCTGCGTGATGGTGACCATGACGCGACATGGCAGCCGAATCTTGTATTTACAGGAACGAGCCTCGCTCGTGGTATTCGATATGGTCCCGACGACCGTGAAATCGGACGGATAAAACTAATTCTTATTGCAGCCCTCGCGTCTGCGCAGCGATCAGTAAAAATAATGACTCCCTATTTCCTGCCGGATGATGCCATTTGCCAGGCACTTGGCGTCGCAGCACTGCGAGGGGTCCAAGTTGACATTGTGCTACCCAAACAAAACAACCTTGCACTTGTGGGGTGGGCTTCAGAAGCACTGCTTTGGCAAGTTCTTAGTCGGGGCTGCAATATATGGCTGTCGCCACCACCCTTTGATCATACAAAACTTATGGTTGTCGACTCGTCGTGGACGCTCTTTGGTAGTGGTAATTGGGATGAACGTAGTATGCGTCTGAACTTCGAGTTCAATGTTGAAAGCTATGACGCCCCCATGGCAGAGAAACTAGACGCACATATTGGAGAGATTATGAGTAGGTCAACACAACGCACGCTCAGTGGAGTTGATAGTAGAACTTTTTTCACAAGAGTGAGAGATGGCATAGCACGACTTTTTGCGCCATATCTGTAGAAACGCCTGGTTGGCACACATGAGCCCTTCAACTTTCAAGCTTGAATCCTATCGAATAATATCAGCCACCGAACACTTCCAGTTTTCTTCGTTGGCCGCTGAATTCTCGGCCTGTCCGTTGAGCAAGTTCTTGTATTGCCTGCCTTCCAACTTCACCAAGATCAACAGTCCAATCATTGACGTAGAGTTCGACGTGTTTCATGAGCACGTCATCGCCAAACTCCTGAGCATAGCGTCGCATTGTTGGAAGCGTTTCTTCAGGATTGGCAAGGCCATATAGCACGGAATCCTGAATGACGCGTTGCGCTGCAGCGAGAACATCATTTCCAAGTGCCCGCCGTCCGACAATGCCACCAAGTGGAAGCGGAGCAGCGGTTTCCCGTTCCCAACGAACGCCGAGATCTTCAACCAGAAAAAGACCCTCGGCTTCCCATGTAAAACGTCCTTCGTGAATACACACACCGAAATCTGCTTCACCATTTTTAAGGTTTGGCATAATCTGAGAAAACACAACATGCTGAATTTCAGCGACATCCTCATAGAAGAGTTTGTAAAGCAGCGTCGCTGTGGTGTGTGGGCCGGGACACAAAACGTGTTGAGACCGATTTTTTGGAACTGTATTAGCGGCACTCGCCAACAAAAGCGGACCAACACCAAAACCGAGAGCTGAGCCGCTTGGCAATACAACGTAGTGTTCTCCCATTAAAATTGCACCATGGAAGCTCGCTTTTGCGACATCGAAAGCTTGCGAGAAAACTCGACTATTCAATTCCTGGATGTCGAGCAATTCGATCTCAAAATGAAGTCCTTGCCAGTCCACAAGTTGGTTGATCAGTCCATGGAAAGCGAACGTATCGTTGGGGCAAGTTGAAATACCAAGTTGTATTGTCTGTGTCATTGGGTGTCCGCCAGAAAATGACTCACATGCTTCGCAACATTGTGCAGGGCCTCTTCTGTGTGCCAATTTGATTGATCACGATTGCCAGCCGTATTTGAGATGCCTCGAATAACTATCCAGGGCACTTTCAGCATTGTGCAGGCTGCAGCAACAGCAAAACCTTCCATGTCTTCCGCCATCCCGGCGGGGAACTGTTTTTTTCTTATCTCGGCCTCCTCTGGTGAGGATGATGCAGCGCAGACTGAAAGTAACTCACCTTCAATACTTTTCTGCATCGACTCCGTTTGAGGGTTCGTCCGCTGAATCACATCTCCAAAACATCCATTACTTTGTTCATTTTCACCTCGCCATTGCTTCCAACCCACATCTTCAGCCGACTGAAAGTTTTCACCGGTTCCTATACCGATCCCATAACTTCGTACAGCAGCGAATTCATATGAGGAACCAATTTGGCACCGTGCATCTAAACTGCCGGCAATCCCAGCTAAAAGAACTACGTTTGGCCTGTGTAGGCTAATCAAAGTAGCGGTCCGGGAAGCTGCAGCGACGGGACCAAAACCGCACAAGCGACAAAGAATATGCTGTCGCTCTTCGACGGAGAGTTCGGCTTCGACCAGCGCAAGTTCATGTTGAGTCGGAGAAACGAGAAGAGGCAAACAGTCAGGCATCGAGGCATCCCGCTTGTGAATAATCAGTAGAAAGACACATTACAACATTAAACAACAAACCGCCTGTTAGAGAGCGTAGTAACCAGACGGGAAAAAGCTTCTCTGTTTTGACTACACCTTAGTTCACGTTCGACCTATTTGACAGAGGACACTACTTCAAAAATACCATGGTTGAGATCGTCAGCGGCGTGAGAGTGACATGCATATTTTTCTACAAATCTGAATTGTGGTGAATCATTTCGGCCTAGGATGCATTCACGGGAACAAGTTTTTATGAGGCGATTCGTATTTTTTTGATCAAAATGTCAATTGAAATCCTCGTCGCGACTCTGGAACATAGAAGAAAATTTCATGCTTTATTACCTACGACCTGGGTTTTCTACTTTGTGTGTTTCTTCATACGAATCCCTATCGGGATAATGAATTTGTGGATTTCTATGAAGAGCCTCTCTCGCGTCCTCAGTCAAACCTTGAACGCTACCAAGATAAAGTGGTCCGCGGTGCTTGGCTAACCGTGTTGCCACCTGTAGGGGAAGGGTAAGAAGGCCGTTTAGAAAAAGAACCCCTTTGTATCGGGCGAGAACACCAGCGACAGTGGGGGTAATGGATGTTAGGCCATTGAGTTGCAGGACACCGCGATGTTCTTTAACAAGATTTGTTGCCTGCTCCACCCGTAACGCAGTAAGAATGTTAGTGTTTCGAGGAACGCCAATCTTTGATCCGCGCCCACTAAAGAATGACCACCAAGGGCCTGAACCATCTGATGACATTACCTCACCCCCAAAGCTTGTGCGGTAGAACGAATGTGCATACGTACGCACCGGCTTATCCAGTACTAAAGCATCTCGGCCGCCACTCCCTAACATAATCCTAACAAAGGCTCCTCTGACAAGCAAAAACCTTGTTGCCACTGCTTTGCCAATGAGAGGCTCACAGCCCCCCCCCAAACAAGCTAACACCTGGAAATTTGGGTTACCCAAATCGGAATCGGTGCTAGCGGACATCTTTGTATTGATTTTTCATCGCCTTTGGGCGACTGCTCAATAGGTGTCCGACTGAGTGGTTGGCAGTTTCTTTCGGCCCCCGGACACACTGGTTGCGATCTCACCTTTGAATGACCTAAGGTTTTGGAATGAACGATTTAAATTCAGTTCACAATATTGGCGAGTACATTGTGGCCGGGGATACGAAAGCCGCGTTATGTGGTATCGGTCAGGAATTTCATTCCCGGGGTTGGTCGCTTGGCACGAGCAGTAATTACTCCGTGATCACGCGACGAGAACCGATTGAATTGTTAATCACGGCTAGTGGAAAAGATAAATCTTCACTCACGGATCACGATTTTGTATCAGTTGATGCGGCAGGAAACCTACTCGATCGTAATTCGGCAGATAGTAGCCTGGGAAATGGCAGCAAGTCATCTGCCGAAACACTTTTACATTGCTTAATTGCTGAATGCGTCTTGGACGCTGGGGCCATTCTTCATACTCATTCTGTCTGGGGCACTACCTTATCCCGAAGGGCACTACAGCCTAACGAGTCTCTGGGCACACTTCGTATTGAGGGATACGAGATGCTCAAGGGGCTCGAAGGCATTCGAACACATGAGACTACGATCGATGTTCCCGTGTTTCAAAACAGCCAAGACATGACTGAATTATCTGTTCGCATACGTAAGGTGTTGCAACCTTCCTCCGACAGTGAGTCAGAAAGCCGACCGCTCTATGGATTTCTACTTGCTGGTCATGGCCTATACACATGGGGCAAGACGCTAGCAGAAGCGCGTCGGCACATCGAAATATTTGAATTCCTCTTTGAGGTCACAGCTCAGCAAAAGATTTTATCGTTGTGTCCATAACCAACTTAGTTTCACCATAAATCAAGCGAGTATAAGGAGGCATTGCATGGCCATTGTCACGATTCCAGCAGAAGTACGTCAAATCAAAGAAGTGCTCGAAATAAAAGATTTTCTAGGGACACACAACATTGAGTATGACATCTGGCCATTAGAAGATCGCGTGAATCCACTAGCACCGGCCGAAGACATCCTTACGGCGTACAAGCCTGAAATTGATATTCTCAAAGAAAAAGGTGGTTTCGTCACTGCTGATGTAATTGACGTCTTTCCAGACACCCCTAATCTTGATGACATGCTTAATAAATTCAACAAAGAGCACACTCACACAGAAGACGAAGTCCGGTTTATTTTACAGGGCAGTGGTGTGTTTCACATCAATCCCGTTGCTGGTCCCGTTTTTGGAATTGAAGTCTGGAGTGGTGACATGATCAGTGTTCCGCTGGGGACGCGACACTGGTTTGATTTATGTACTGAGCGACGAATACGTGCAATTCGTCTTTTTCAAGACCAAACGGGCTGGACACCGCATTACCTTAGTAACGCTGTCCATGATGCCTATGAGCCACTGTGTCTTGGGCCGGACTACTTAAAGAGCAGTCACGGAGCAACCTCGTGATAATTTTTTCGGGGCAGTCAATACTTCTTGATGTTGAAGGCACGACATCATCTATTGATTTTGTTTATGATGTCCTTTTTGCCTATGCGAAAAAACATATTGCTGATTACCTTCAAGCACATGCAAGTGACCCAACAGTATCAGACATTGCACAGGCCCTTGGGCAGGAAGCAGGCATTACTGCGGATATTTGTGACAGTGAAGGCTGCACCCGTGTAGTACTTGCGGCAATTGACCTTATGAATAATGACGTGAAGTCGCCGCCTCTAAAATCACTTCAAGGCAGGATCTGGAAATCTGGGTTTCAATCAGGCCAACTCGTGTCTCATGTTTTCGATGATGTTCCCCAATCACTCGCAAGGTGGAGCACGTCTGGTATCGATATACGGATTTACTCTTCCGGGTCTGTTGAAGCTCAGAAGCTTTTTTTCAGTCATACGACCGCTGGTGATTTGACATCACATCTTCGCGGCCATTACGACACAACGACGGGACCCAAGCGTGAAAAGGAAAGTTATCAAAAGATTGCGCACGATATTGGCATCAATCCAGAAGGCATTCTTTTTTTAAGCGATGTTGGCGCTGAGTTAGATGCAGCTAGGGCTGCAGGCATGGCAACAGGTGCAACAATTCGACCTGGAAATAAACCACTTGAAAGTCTCTATGACCATGACCAGATAGAGACTTTTTCTGACGTCACCTTGTAGGAACCCTATACTACCATTATGACTTCGATTCAAACTGCCAATACGACAAACACGAATGCATCAATACGCTGCTCCGCTGCTGCCTCTACAGCAACCAGTCTTTATGAAGCAATCTCCACAGCGTACCAAGAGGCACTTGAACAACTTGGGGCACCATTACCGGATTTGGTTGTGGTCTTTGTCTCTGCGAGTTACGGTGACGAAATTCGTGCTGCTATGGAGTCGCTTAATGAAATAGCGCCAGCTCGGTATCTCCTTGGAACGACAGCAGAAGCAGTTTTAGCAAACAACGAAGAATACGAATCTGAGCCCGCAATCTCCATATGGATGGCACAGCTACCAAATGCAGAGATCACACCACTGACCTTGGAATATTCACAGACGGCTGACGGGGGAACCTTTCTCGGCTGGCCAGAAGATCTCGTCTGGCCAACCGATGCAACCATGCTGCTCCTTGCAGATCCGTTTTCGTTTCCCGTTGATGGTCTCATTGCTCGGTTGGAAGAAGATCGTCCAGGCCTTCCAATACTTGGCGGAATGGCAAGCGGTGGTGAACAGCCTGGTACCAACACGCTTGTTATCAACGGCGAAACCTATGATAGTGGTGCCGTTGGTATCATTCTCGGCGGTGGGGTTCGCGTAAGGCCTGTTGTATCACAGGGCTGCCGCCCTATAGGAAAACCACTGGTCGTCACAAAGGCCGAAGACAATATGCTTGTTGAGCTAGGAGGCCGACCTGCATTCGTGCAACTGCGAGCTGTTTATGAGACGCTCGATGATCATGATAAGCAACTCGTGAAAAACTCGCTACACGTTGGCCGCGTTGCGAGCGAATATCAAGACCATTTTCAACCGGGAGATTTTCTTGTTCGGAATGTTGTTGGTGCAGACCCAGAGACGGGAGTTGTCGCAGTCGGTGACCTGATACGTACCGGTCAAACCGTCCAGTTTCATGTCCGAGATGCTCATACTGCACACGAAGATCTCCAAACACTTCTGACACGGCAACCTACAAAGCCGCCTGCCGGGGCACTTATTTTCACCTGCAACGGTCGCGGTCGTCGCCTTTTTTCGACACCGAGCCATGACGCTTCATGTCTTCAGCAACTTCTCGGACCGCTTCCTGTGGCTGGTTTTTTTGCGCAAGGCGAGATTGGGCCAATTGGCAATACAAATTGCCTCCATGGGTTTACTGCGAGCATTGCCATTTTTGAAGCCGCGGAATAAGACCTCACAAAAGCAAGGAGAAATCGACCTTGCTCCAGAACCAGGCAGTTTCTATCGTGCTATCAAGGGTGGCTACCAGAGGATGCTGTCATGATTGTGCCTGTACCACGTGTAATTGTTGTAGTCGTTTGTCTTAGCGTTTCGAGCCTCTCGACAGGGTGTGCCTGGCGACAGAAAAATGCTTACGCGTACGCTCCACCGTATGCGCCTCCGGTCTACCCTCAGCCTGGCCTCCCACAACAACCGGTACCAGTGCAACCGGTTGCTTATCCAACCACCCCAGTTCAAAATCCCGTTGTGCCCGGTGCAATTGTTCCAACGGCTCCCGTTGTCTCACCACCAATGGCACCACAAGCAGTTGTTCCCACTGCTGGAACAACCCCATTCCCGCAAACCTGTGACCCTTGCATGGGGACAAACGTCGTCACACCAGTGATCTACGAGGGTGCCGTTCAAACCCAACCGTGCCCCCCCGTACAATGAAAAGCTAGCCAAACCCTTCGGGGTAGCTGCACAAAATTGCCTGGGAGAGTATGTCGTTATGCCTGCGTTGCCACCTTTGGTTATACGCCCACCAGAAATCATGGACGATCCGTCCCTTGATTCGGAGCAACATCACCATGCGTTGCACGCGCTTGCACGAATTCATATTGTTTCACGTACCGCTTCGCAGATTGCCCATTCAATATCCGCTCTGATACGAAGTTCCTCACCATCGCATGTCGAACCACTCCGCGTTATCGACATAGCCTGTGGCGGTGGTGACTTAACAGCCGCCGTCGCAAACATTCTTGGAAAGACTTTGTCACAACCAATTGAATTCATTGGTCTTGATATTAGTGACCGAGCCATCGACTGGGCACGCTCAAGACATGCCACATCAACAGGCCACGCACCAGTTTCTTTTCAGCCCTGTGATGTGCTTCGGGACAAACTTCCTGCATGCACTGTTTCTTTTCATTCATTATTCCTGCACCATCTCAACGAAATAGAAGCCGTTACACAAATACAATCCATGGCGGCGGCCTCCAGTATCGGCTTTGTATTCTCCGATCTCCTCCGTACACGACTAGGTCTGTTCTTGGCCTATGTGGGAACAACAGTCCTGACAAGTTCTTCGGTCGCACGTATTGACGGTCCGCTCTCGGTAAAAGCTGCCCGGACGCTCAAAGAGTATCACGACCTCTTTCAGTCAGCCTGCCTCGAGAGCCCAGACATCCGTCATGTCTGGCCCGAACGAGCCCTCGCTTCCTGGAGCCACAGCTAATGGTTTTAAAGGATACAGCTACACTTGATCCTTCCATTGACATACAGACTGCGGCTACAACACCCTGGGATATTGTTGTTGTCGGAGCAGGTCCAGCCGGCACCGCGGTGGCGGCACGAGCTGCAACAAACAAATTGCGGGTTCTTTTTATAGATCGTTCAGGCCTACCTCGACCGAAAGTCTGCGGGTGCTGTTTATCACCGTTGGCACTTACAGAGCTATCGAATCTCTCAAAGGATACGATTCCTCAGTTTGCAATGTCGACCCTGTCACTTACGGATCTTACAATTGTTGCTCAGGGGTATTGTGCCTCCGTGCCTTATGCAACTGGTGGAGTTCTTTCTCGCATCAGCCTTGACACCTGCCTAGCCAGACATGCGATTGCGGCAAATGCTTCCTGGCTTCCAAACACGCGAGCAGTTTCCTGCAAGGTCGACCGGGACGCCGTTACGCTTACAGTCCAAACGGCTTTCAAATGTCAACATACAATCAAAACAAAACGACTTCTTTTGGCCGGAGGCCTTCATGATGCAATGCGGATTCAGGGATATTCGGCTGTTCATCGTCCCCCTCGGAAACGGCCACGCAACAACCGTATCGGCCTTGGTGCCACGCTTTGTTCCACAGGTGGAGCGATCACTGAACGGCACCTTGTTATGGCGGTCGGAAGCGGCGGTTACTGCGGTTTTGTGCGTCTCGAAGATGGCAGCATCGATGTGGCGGCAGCCGTACACCCATCTCTTTTGAAGCAGGGCGCAACTCCAGCAGAGGCACTTTCCCGCCTTCTTGAAGAAACTTTTCAAGACGTGGAATGCCCTATAGACACGTCTCTTCTCCAAGGCAGTGGCCTTCTGGCAACCCCGCAGCTCACACACCATACAGGTCATGTTGACGCTCAATGCACTCGCATTCTGCGAGTGGGTGATGCTGTAGGGTACATCGAACCATTTACCGGGGAAGGAATTGGATGGGCATTGCTCTCAGCTCGGCTCGCTATGGAAGCGCTTATCAATAGCAGGGGAGACCTTCGTTCCTCACAAGAGGCCTCGGAACGCTACCAGCAAATGTATGGAAACGCTCTTAATCATCATCACCGGCGTTGTCGTATGGTGTCATTGGCGCTTCGGAGTCCGTTTCTTGTTTCAACTGCAGTTCGGGCGGCTGCTTGTTTCCCCACTCTCGCTAGCTCAATAGCACGTACGATTACCGGCAACGCATAGTATCGTTTCATTGAATAGATGCTTCACAACAAATACGAAGTAAGCCAGACATACCCAATCGCAAGGAATATCTGCACAACTGCAAAGGCAACTGCTACTTTCACAAATCCGACGAAGGTAAGTGGTAATTTATTTTTATGAATGATCGTCATTGCTACAACAGTCGATGCCGAGCCGATAGGTGTAATATTTCCACCAAGATTAGCCCCAAAAATCACACACCACCAAAATGGTGAATCTGGATTACTGCCTTCTGGCCCCACAACGATTGGATTCGACGCAAGTATCTTCGCAAGAACTGCGGCGAGCGGTATGTTATCTGTCACTGAACTCGCGGCTGCCGCACTGATAAGAAGCGATGCCTGTGCCGCTTGCGGCGGAAGAGCTAGCATTTCCTGAAGACCTTTTCCAATGATAGCAAGCACTTCGGCCTGCTCCATCACGTAGATCACGACAAAGAGTGATGCAAAAAAACCGAGCAGATCCCAATCAACTGCCTTATAGAAGGTATCAACATCATGTTTATAAAACCATAACGCGAGCCCAGCAAAAAAGAGCGCGACAAATCCCATGCCGAGTTCATCCAGATCCCAGGGTAATGCTGACTGTCCCGCGAGGCAGATGATAAACCCCATGAGCAGTAACACCGAGGACCAGAAAAAGTACCTCGACGGAACGCTTTCACTTTCATCAAAGCCAGCCACAAGGTCCGCCGCACTTTTCTTCTCTCTCTCTGTCGTCAGACCCTTTACACCAAACGTGAAGCGTGCCTGCAGAAGTGTGACCAATGTCGCCACAATCACAAAGGGTACCGCCTTGATAAAAAATGGCATAAAGCCAATTCCTGCCGCTTGGCCAACGATAATATTTGGCACGCTGCTAATAAGGGTGAGCAGACCCCCAATATTTGTCAGCAGCCCTTCTGTGAGCAGGAAACCGAGGAGGAGATCCCTTCGGTTAAGTTTGCTTAACGACACAGTGGTGAGTGACCCTACGATAATCATTGCCGTCACGTTATTCAGTACAGCTGAGAAAATCACCGTGAGAGCACCGTAGAACATTAGTAACCGCCATGGATCGCCACCCGATTGCTTTGTGAGTCTGATGGCCAACCAAGTGAAAATACCGGACCGACTGGTGACTTCCACAAAAAGACTTGCACCGAGAATTATTGTGATAACCGACCAATCGATTGCTGGAACATAAATTGGCAACCCAATTTCATGACCATTTGGTAGCGTAATATTTCCAAACGGAAGCATCGGATGTGCTCGGTCCGTGAAATATCCGATAATCGTCTCAGTGACGAGGCAGAATCCGGCAAAGGTGCCAACAATCAATGATTTTTTTGCGTGAATTTTCTCTTCAAAGGCGAGGCAGAGAACCATCAGAACTAAGACCATCAGATAGAATCCAGTCACCCAACTGGGGACGTTGTGTCCGGCTCCAGCTGCGGTGGCGAGAATCATATTCACAATAATTGCATCCTTGCATAAAACGAATGTACGGCAACTGCCTAAAGCAATAATTGGGCGACGTTGGTCAATTCCACACTCAATGCATATGCCACTCCATGCATGGCTAACTGGTCGCTATCTTTTGTATTGGTTACAAGAAGATCGACTGGGTATTGTGCCACAAGCTGTTGGTATCGATTGACCTGGTGTCCAAATTCAACAATCTGCTCAATAGTACGGTCAGCACCAGCGGTTTTTAAACCTTCGACACAGGACTGTGCATATTGAGCTGGTATTGCAACGAGCTGTTCTGCGATTAACTCTTCAGCCTGTTCGGTATTAATTTCTGGTATACGCCCGATAGCCTCAAGATATCGTCTGAATAACACATCGTCCTCGATATGACAAAGCCAAATAGTGCTTTTTGAAGCGGTACATGCGACCGCATGATTGACCAGTTGGTCATCACCAGCAAGATTATTCGTAACGACCATAACACCCTGGCACGCTCGAGTTCCAAGAGGATGTGGTTGTGGAGCACTTCCCGGAAGGAGCAGTATTGGGGTTGAGAGGGTCTGCGTCATCACATCGACATACACACCGAGCGTATGCTGGGGAACAAGACTCGATTCATCAAGACACCGGAATGTGACAATTAGATCAGGATTGCATTCCGCCATGATCTTGAGCAGATCATTCACATTTTTGTATTGGCTTCCGGCAACGTACTGCCAGTCTGCCTGCTCTGCAAGCTGTGGCAAAAACCGTTTGACGTCATTGCCGAGTTCCCCTGCCATGGTCTGATCACCATCCGTGACAACTGCTACTTTTCGAATAGCAATATCTGAATAGTGGTAAAGAGTTCGCTCGGCTCGTTTAAATATCGACTCAAATTCGTCGATCGCTTCGTCACTTCGACTTGGTGCGGGATGATTACGTGGTTCGCTCATACACAAAATATAGGCCAAATTGGAACGAACCGTCACGCTCAGATTCTTAAAAACCACCAACCAAGCGTAATATCCGAAGCACTAGTCGCCGAGGCATCATAATTCTGCCAAACTGCTCTGATGAGCCTTACGATTCTCGGTATTGGCACCGTGGTGCCACAGCAAAAAATTAAACAACATCATGCCGCACTTCTTGCCGGTAGCTTGTTAGGTAGCAAAGCTCCTGCCGAACGTACAATGCGGGCGATGTACCGTCAAACGAAAATACAACAGCGATTCTCTGTTGTCCTCGATGAATCGCAAGACGGCGAAATCATACAGGACTTTTTTGATCCAGCAGAAACACAAGGTGATCGTGGACCAACCACAGCGAAGCGGATGCAACGTTATGAGGGTGAGGCGACTCCTCTGGCTACTGCTGCTGTTAAAAAAGCGCTTGATCGCACGAATATAAAACCTGCAGCGATCACTCATTTGATCACCTGCTCGTGCACTGGCTTTCAGGCCCCTGGTATTGATGTGGCTCTGATGAAAAAATTCGATCTATCTTCTCAGATCAGCAGGACGCACATTGGTTTCATGGGCTGCCATGGGGGATTTAATGCATTGCGAGTGGCCAAAGCCTATGCCGAGTCTGAACCACACGCGGTTGTTCTGATAGTTTGCATTGAATTGTGTAGCCTTCACTTCCAATATACCGAAGACCCCGAACAGATTGTTGCCAATAGTATTTTTGCCGATGGTGCCGCAGCACTTATTGGTTGCTCAAGTGAATCTCCTGAGTCATCCACACCTGACGGATGGTCCCTTGTTGACCAGACTAGTGTTCTATTGCCGGAATCAGATGGCCACATGGGATGGACCATTGGAGATAACGGGTTTGAGATGACCCTATCACCCGAGGTGCCCTCACGCATCGCCGAGGCACTCCCAAGTCTCACGGACAGCTTTCTTCAGCAACATCACGTCATGCGGAATAATATTGCTCATTGGGCCGTCCACCCTGGAGGACCAAGAATACTCACGATGGTTGAGGCAGCACTTCAATTGTCTAGTAATAGCCTCAATACCTCCCGTGACATTCTGGCTCAGTACGGAAACATGTCGAGTGCTACTATTTTTTTTATCCTCGAACAACTTTTTGCACGGAAGAGACTCGACCCATCACACCAAAACAGGAATACATGTATTGCAATGGCATTTGGACCAGGCCTGACAACGGAGCTGGCACTCTTCACATCGTTTCCTGATATCAACGAGCGTGTTCCGACCTAGAACTAGGGCAGCTCTGCTTTACCATGTCACACTGCTGTCTCGCAGGGGGCAGCACTGTAGACTACAGGTTCACCCTTTTTGCGAACTCAGCGATCCGCGTGTGTCGTCGACCAACAAGTAGCCATCTGATCTTTTGCATCCACCTTTGATACTAGTAACGTGAAACCAGCATCAGTTTACAATATGCCGAATCCTGCTCGACGTATTGCAATTGATCGAATTGCCCCTGATGTTGATGCTGGCCGTTTTTGCGCAAAAGGTATCATCTTTCGGCCAGTCACCATAGGTGCGGACATCGTGTGTGATGGTCACGATGAATTAGCTTGTTCTCTCCACATACGTCCCCCCAACGCCACATCGTGGACGATACTACCCTTGAATTCCGTAGGGAATGACCGATGGGAAGCAACATTCACACCCGATCAACTCGGCATCTGGGAATTCACGGTTAGTGGACGAGTAGACTACTTCAAAACGTGGCTGCGAGATCTGGCTCGTCGGAAGGAGCATGGCGAGGACCTTCGGGGAGAATTCGCCGAAGGCCGTAGCATTATAGAGCGTGTTATCCAACGCGCCCCCCCCGATATCACGGAAGAACTTACCCGCTTCAAAAATGCGTTGCAGACGCCTGATGGATTTGGCGTAGCATGCGACCAACAACTAGCCACACTGATAGCTACGCACGCAGATCGTACGGATGAAACCTGGCTCGCGCTCCCACGACGTGTACGGGTCGATCGTGAGCGAGCGGAATTCGGAGCTTGGTACGAGGCATTTCCGCGTTCATGGGGTAGAGCTGGCAAACATGCCACCCTGGCTGACTTTGCGAAACATCTTGGCTACATCAAATCTATGGGGTTTGATGTCATTTACCTGCCACCTATTCACCCAATAGGGAACACGTTTCGTAAGGGCAAGAATAATACGGTCACAGCAGCGCCCGAGGATGTTGGCAGCCCTTGGGGCATCGGTTCAGCGGATGGAGGCCATGCTGACATTCATCCCGAACTTGGCACACTCGCTGATTTCGAGAACCTACGCCGCACAGCCGCTGTTCATCAGATGGAACTCGCACTTGACCTTGCGCTCCAGTGTTCACCAGACCATCCATGGGTCACTGAGCACCCCGAGTGGTTTCATCACCGCGCTGACGGCACCATCCGCTACGCTGAAAACCCGCCAAAAAAATATCAGGACATATATCCACTCAATTTTGAGACAACCGCATGGCGGGAACTCTGGAGAGCCATACGAGAAATCATCGAAATATGGATTACACGGGGCGTGCGAATCTTTCGCGTTGATAACCCTCATACGAAACCATTCGATTTCTGGGAATGGCTTTTGGCCGATGTTCAACAAGCCCACCCGGATATCCTTTTCCTCGCTGAAGCATTCACACGGCCAAAAACAATGTATCGCCTTGCGAAAATCGGCTTCTCGCAAAGCTATACGTACTTCACATGGCGAACCGAGAAAAAAGAATTGGCTGACTATTTGAATGAAATAACCACACCTCCAGTGTCTGATTTTTTCCGGCCAAACTTTTTCACAAACACTCCTGACATTCTTCATAAAACGCTACAGCACGGTGGGCAGCCGATGTTTCTAGTCCGCCTTGGCCTCGCAGCCCTTTCTACAGGTAACTGGGGGATCTACGGCCCTGCCATGGAACTCCAGGAGGCAACTCCGCGTGAGCCTGGCAGTGAGGAATACCTCGACTCCGAAAAATACGAGCTTAAACAATGGAACCTTGAAGCAACACATACGCTTGCGCCGTTTATTGCTCGCCTCAATCACATTCGAAATTCCGAGGCCGCACTCCGAATCAACACACCCGCAGTCAGTGAAACCATTGATGAAAAATCTCTCTTGGCTTGGTCTCGCTTTGATCCTTCGTCTGGAAATCATGTACTAGTCGTTGTGAATCTTGAACCAGACAAAACCCGCACTGGTCGCATCACACTGCGTGCCAGTCATTCCGGCATCAAAGCCCCTACATCATATTCCATCACCAACCTGCTGACAGGCAAAGAGAGGGTTACATCGGTTGACAGTTTCTCGGTGACCTGCACACAAGCTGATCCTGTAGTTGCACTCAGACTGACACCTATTTTTGACGTCACCGAAGATGATGCCCATGCATGAGACTGCCACCGAAAAACATAATGCACTCTCGACATGGCTTCCTCAGTGCCGTTGGTTTAGCCAGAAAACGACCCCTGGTATCAAACACCGGCTTCGTTGCATTGATTCCATTGTGCTCCCTGATCGAAAAACACCCAGTGAAGCAGTTCAAATTGAAATTCTTGGGTTTCATACCGACATTGCGGAAATAACATATGTCGCTCCTATACGTTACACGCGAGATCAAGACGGTACGCTACTGTGCCATGATGCGACGCAAGATGAATGTTTTCATGTTTGGCTGCTGCAACTGGTGCTTCAAAACAAAACTGTTCCGACATCGTGCGGCAGACTCAGAGGGCACCTTACTCAGACTACGTTATTGCATAATTTAGATATCCAACGTCTTGCAGTTTCACCACTTGGTGCGAATGCATCAAACACCTCAACTCATATACGTGCCTGCAAATCCGTTACCGCACCGACAGACTATGTCGCAAAGTTATTGAGAACATTTTCGACAGGAACTCATCCAGAAAGTGAAATTGGAACCTATTTGGCTCAGAAAAAATGGCCCAACACACCAGCTCTCGTTGGGTGGCTCGAGTATTCCCCGCAGCGGGACGGGCAGGGGGGAACGGTGGCGACCCTCCACAAATTTATACCCGGATCAACAAGCCTGTGGGACTTCTCGCTCGAACAATTATCAAATCATAGGGTAGGGTATGAAAATCTTTGTGCCACAGCAGCCGAGGTAGGAAAACTGACTGCTGAAATGCACCAAGCATTAATAGACACAGACTCATCATCATCGTTTGCCCCAATAGCACCTACTGTTCTTGAGAGCGAGGCCTCTGCCAATGCCATGGTAGACCACGCCCAGAACGTTTGGAACACAGCAAAGACAGCACAACTCTCGCCACCGCTGCGGCATCGGATTGATCAGGTGCTTTCACATTATGTCTCGATCAACGATGCACTACGCTCAGCAGTAACCTCTCCACACACAGCCGCATATATCCGCGTTCATGGTGACTACCATCTCGGACAGATCCTCATCACTCCAGAAAGCCGACGTATCAAAGTTATTGACTTCGAAGGAGAACCACAAAAGACACTCAGGGAACGCCGCCGCAGGACCAGTGTGTATAAAGACCTGGCAAGCATGAGCAGATCTTTCGACTATCTATGTTTTCAGGCACACAGAACAGGTGTCGCCCAGCGATCTGCGACTGAACTCGTGCGTATCTTCCTGGAAGCGTATGCAATGGAGTCGGGAGGTGCTTGCTTTTATCCAGATAATGAAAAAGAACGTATGGCTCTTCTCAATGGGTACATGCTTGATAAAGCCATCTATGAACTCGGCTATGAAGTTCATTATCGTCCAGATTGGATCGATGTTCCCTTAGAAGCACTTGAAAGGCACCTCAATACAGGCAGCCTACTGAATTAATACCTGAGTTCGAAAGAAATCAAACACTGTCATCTTCCTGCAAGAGGAGCCAGCTTTCCTCTGCATCGGCAAGTTCTTTCTCGACTTTTTGGATCGCACTATGAAGATGGAGTGCTTCTTCCGGGTCAGTGACTTCCACCATCCGTTGTTTTTTGTCTCGTTTATCCGCATCAAGTCGTGCCACTGTTTTTTCGATTGCTGCTATAGCCTTACGACGCTTGCGTGCATCTTGGCCCCCGTTGCCCCGTTGCTTTCCTTCTACTTTTCCCATGGGCTTTTCACTTGCGCGCAGCCCTTCAGCATCATCAACCTCCTGCTCAATCCGCTCGACATAGCGTTTGTAGGAACCAGGGTAGTGGACGACCTGCCCACCTCCCACTTCAATCACGTTTGTGGCAACCGCATTTACAAAAGTCCTGTCATGGCTTGTGAATATCACTGAACCACCATACGAACAGAGTGCGCTCGCAAGCGCCTCAACAGTCTCCACATCAAGATGGTTACCGGGCTCATCGAGCACGAGCACGTTGTATCCACCGAGTAATAATCCGGAGAGACAAAGCCGTGCTCGTTCTCCTCCAGAGAGTACCTTAATTTTCTTTTCAACTGCAGCGCCGCGAAAAAGCATGGCACCTGCCAAGTTGAGAATTCGCTGTGTGGGTGTCCCCATTGCTGATACCCGCTGCAAATTATCGAGTACCGTTTCGTGCTCAGGCAGTGTGGTGTAGACATGCTGGGCATAGGTTCCAACGTCGCAACCATAACCCCATTTAATTCGCCCTTCTTTCGACTCCAGTGAACCGACTAATGTTCTTAGAAAAGTTGTTTTGCCTTGCCCATTGTCACCCACGATAGCAACACGGGCACCATGATCAATTTCTAAAGAAATGCCTTGAGCCACCGTTTGGTCATCGTAACCAATTACCAAATCCTGACAGCGAAGAGCGGCACCTTGCCGTGGAGTTACTTCTGGGCAACGTATTGCGGCTGTGGGAGATACTGACTCAAGATCTTCAAGCTCGAGTCTTTCGAGCTGTTTTGTCTTGGATCGGGCCTGTGATGCCGTCGATGCTTTTGCACGATTTTTATTGATGAATCGTTCAAGCTGTTTCTTCTTCGCGAGGGTGGTTGCATTGACTCTTTGCAAATGCTCCTGATGCTCACGCTGTTGTGTCAGGAAGGCAGTGATTTTCCCTGGGTAGGTGGTGAGTTTTCCTCTTGATAGATCGAGTGTGCGGTCACATGTAGCCGTTAGAAAGCTACGGTCGTGCGAAACAATCAAACAGGCTTCGCGGAATCCACGAAGAAAGTGTTCAAGGAGGACTTGTGTTCGCAGATCAAGAAAATTTGTTGGTTCATCGAGGAGCAGTAGATTTGGTTCATGCAGTAGCAAGGCAGCGAGCTTAACACGTGTCTGCCAGCCGCCAGAAAGCTCTCGCACTGGCCCGTGTAGATAATCGCCCTTCAGCTCAAACTGACCGGCGACCTCACCACATTTCCAGTCGGGTTGGTTGCTATCGCGTACAAGGAAATCAAGTGCAGACTCTTCCGGCTGGAATGGATCATGTTGACGGAGGTAACCGAGTCGTAAACGTGGGTGGTGAATAATCTCACCGCCATCGAGTTCCTCTTCGCCTAGGATCACCTTGAGGAGGGTGCTTTTGCCGGCACCATTTCTTCCCACAAAACCAACCTTACCGTCATCGGTAATTGTTGCTGAGGCTTCATCAAGAAGAACCTGTTCGCCGTAGCGTTTCGAAGCATTCCGTATCTCGAGTAGAACCGCCATACAGAAGAATCACACCAGACGAAGAAGGAAAAGCAACGACGCGGAAAGCGGAGGGCATGGGACTCGAACCCACAACCCATTGCTGGGCACCACAATTCCAATGTGGCCGCTTGCCAATTCGCTTACCCTCCTAAAGGCTTTTTCGTACGGTCAAACCCGTTGGGGTTACCGCAGCCGAAAAAGTCAGTATGTAAGTATAGCTTATACCTGTGTAAATGCAGGACGGCTACTGTAGGCCACGGCCTGAATTGTGACCTATAGTAATGAAGAGTTTGGCTCCTAGGGTTGAGTCCACCCCCCCATACCGGATTCCCCTAGGGGTTCAATCTCTTTTTCTCATTCCGGTTTCTGGCCAATTCTTCCGCTGAACCCCCCACCTATTAGCAACAAATGTGGGGTTTCTGTGTACGTATTCTGGACAACGCCAAGACGTCCTGAACCGGCCACATTGTGGGCCGTAGTATTCGCAACACAACTTCAGCCCGTCAGTAGGTTATTTGGTTCCTGCTGGCGGGCTTTCTACTACTACAGAAATTGAACAAATGAAAACTAAAACAACACTGGCGGCCTTATTGCTTGCCGCTGTCATGGTGACGCCTGGCTATGGTGACAATGTTGAGGAACCAGAGGCCTCACCACTTAAAGAAAATCTGCAAGGCACTTGGGGCAGGCCCAATGTTTCCCAGTGGTTCAAGATTGAAGGGAACCATATAAAAACTTGGTTTTCAAACAGGCCGGGACACATTCATGAAAGGGGCGTCGTACGGTACCCAAGTGATTCCAATCATGCTGTAGTTAATTTTGGCTCTGGCTATGTTTGGTGGATTTATTCTGCCGGCGAGGGTGTTTCTGCTATCGAAGCCTTCACTAATACCGGGAAAATGGCAAGAAGCGAGGTGTACTACATACAAGCAGAATCACCGGCTCTACAAATAAATAATTGAGGCACTGTAGTAGTGGCCCGTCCGCAGCCCCTAACACCTGCGGGCGGGCTTTTT
>Ga0315320_10000688_pt1 | contig 27941 bp, 19 predicted proteins | sample M140m21515metaG_FD_203458 | JGI IMG/M metagenome (GOLD analysis project Ga0315320, IMG submission 203458) | Ammonia-oxidizing marine archaeal communities from Monterey Bay, California, United States - M1 40m 21515 | ecosystem: Environmental > Aquatic > Marine > Coastal | place: USA: California... | reverse complement strand
ACGGACCCCGGCGAAACTAAGCTCGTGCGTAACGGAGACATAGCCCGCAAGTTGCGCGGCATGGCGATTTTGTTTCAGCATGAAATGCGCACAGACGCCCGGCCCGCCGGCGAGGTTGCCCTTCGCCCCGATGGCCTCACGGAGATCCCGCGCAGTACGCTCAATCAACTCAACACCCGGCAGGAGGTCACCTACGCGCGCTATGGCGATCGCACCTTGGAGATGGATATCTACCGGCCCAAAGGCGAATGGGGCGCCCTGCCCGCGGTGGTGTGCATCCACGGTGGCGGCTGGGCCAAAGGCGACCGGACCAGCCACGCCAAGATCGCGCAGGCGCTCGCCGCACGCGGTTACGTGGCGGCCACCATCTCCTACCGGCTCAGCGGCGAGGCGCCGTTCCCCGCGCAAATTCATGACTGCAAAGCCGCCGTCCGATTCCTGCGTGCCAATGCTAAAACCTACGGCATCAATCCGGATCAAATCGGCGCCATTGGCCTATCCGCCGGCGGCCATCTCACAGCCCTGCTCGCCACATCCGGCGGCGTCAAGGAACTCGAAGGCAACGGCGGTCATTCCAAGTTTAGCAGCACCATCCAAGCGGCGGTCCCCATGGGCGCGCAGACCGACCTGCTTTCCGAACGTACGCGGGAGATTTCAGCCATCGAAGCGCGCGGTAAAATCTGGCGGCAATTTCTGGGCGGCGCCTTAGCCGACCAACCCGCCACTTACCTCCTCGCCTCGCCCCTGCATCATCTCGACAAGGCCGACCCGCCCGTCTGGCTCATCACCGGCCAGAACGACGATCCCAGCACGCACGCCACCGCCTTCCGCCAACGCATGCAACAGCTCGGCCTTCAGTCTGACCTCACCATCATCCCCGACGCCCCTCACGCCTTCATCGGCCGACAAATGTGGTTCAACCAAATGATCCAACGCACCGACGCGTTCTTTAAACAAACGCTAAAGTAACCGCCCGCGGAGGAAACCTACAAACAGGAGCGAGGTGGCACTTGCCCCATTCATTATTCTCTGCCCCACCGCGTGAGCATTTGCTTTCACTCCGCCACAGAAACGGCCAGAGTGCGGTGAACATTTCCCATGAAAACCACCTTCCCGATTCTGTGCGCCCTGCTGTTTTGTCTACCTTCCGCCCGGGCCCAAACCAATGACGATCACAAAACTCTGCGTGTCTTCATCTTCGCCGGTCAATCGAACATGGTGGGATCGGATTCCAAAGTGCAGGATATTAAACGCTTCCCGCCGTATTCCGGCTTGGAGGCGGCACAGGAAAAGGTGAAGTTTGTTTACTGTCTCGGCCGTGAAAACAAAACGCGTTCGGAAGGCTGGGAGGCGTTGGCACCGGTCAACAACATCGTCGGACCGGAGCTGAGTTTTGCCCGCAAGGTGACGCGCCACATCAAGGCACCCATTGCCATCATCAAGGTGGCGGCCGGCGGCACGCATCTGGGCGGTGATTGGAATCCCGATGAATCAATCGGATTCAAGATGTACCCGCTCGCGCTGGAGACCATTCGCAAAGCCTTGGCGGATTTGGATCAGCAACAGATCAAATATCGCCTGGAAGGGTTCATGTGGCATCAGGGTGAGAACGACATGTTCAACCAGGAGTACATGCCCAACTACGGCAAGAACCTGAAAAACTTTTTGGTCAAATGGCGACGTGACCTCAAGACACCGAACCTAAAATTCTACATCGGTGAGCTGAACACCAAGACCATCTGGGGCATGGACCTTCGCCCGCGCATGTACGCCATCAGTCTCGGCCAACGTACGGTGACCAATGCCGACCCGCGCGCTGAGTATGTGCCCACCTCGCATGTGGGCGCGGAGATCGGCCGACCGGTGGGGCTGCATTATCACTACGGCACGCTGGGCCAGTTGCAGCACGGCGAAAACTACGCCACGGCCTACCTGCGCACCATCGGGTTGAAGCTGGACCAACCTCGCCCTTTTAAAAAATGGCCGTACAAAAAAAGCAGCCCCGTGAAGCTCTTTATTTTGGCCGGGCACCGGAACATGGAGGGCGAACGCGCCTTTGTGCAGGAACTCCAACAACTCAAGGGCCATCAGGCGTTACTGAAATCCAACCCGAACATTGCTTTCAAATACAGTCTCGGCGGAAGTTATCACGTGTCGAAAGGCTGGGAGCCCTTGGGACTCACCGGTTACTACGACACCTTTGGCCCGGAGCTGAGCTTTGCGCGCACGATTACCACCGCAGAACCCGGCAATATCGCCATTGCCAAGTTCACTCACAGCGGCTCGCAGATCATCGACTGGACCCCCGAAGGCAGCCCGGCCAAGAGCCGCCATGTGTATCCGAAGTTCATTCAATTCGTGAAACAATCCGTGCAGGAGTTGACAGCCAAAGGGCATGCGGTGGAAGTCGCTGGTATTTTTTATCACGTCGGCGAGAATGATATGTCGTTTCATCCCTACCGCCGCGACGCCGCCGCGCGCGTGCAGGCAATCGTGAATCAAAGCCGCAAGGATTTGGCGTTGCCCAAGCTGAATTGGTACGTCAGCCAACAATCGCCCACCGATGTGGAACGCCTCAACCAGCTTGATGTCGTCGGCGACATGGCCAAAGTCGCCGCCGCCGATCCGCATTGCATCCACCTCAAAACCTTTAACCTGCCCCCGCAGGAAAAGATGCTGGTCATCACCACCGAAGGCATCGTGCAGTTGGGCGAGGTGATCGCGAAGGGGTATCTGAAACACCAATAAAAAACCCGCGCCGTTTCCGGCGCGGGTGAATTGGATTCTCCGACGTTACTTCTTCGGAATTTCGTTTAACGTGTAGTAGGCGTTTGGGTGCAGGAGCGGGAGTCCATCCTTAGAGCGAATGCCGCCGGACACGAGATGGTGCACGTGACCTTTCACAAGGCCGTCAATCTTGAGCCGAACGCTCTTCTTATCAGCAGCCACCGTGGCGGCGGTGACCTTGGGCGTCACGTGATCCACTTCCGGGCTGCCGTAACTGGACTGCAGGATGTAGGTCCATGCCTTCATCGTATAGCTGGCCACGTCACCGGCGGTCTTGGGATCGATCTCGTGGGTGAAGGTCAGCTCGAAGCCGTCGGGCTTGGCGCGCATCTCGTGAATTTCGAATGGCACCTTGCCTGTCCAGTTCACGCGATCGAGCGCAAACCGTTTTCCGCCGCGAGCACCCCAACCGCGATCGCTGCCGCCAACGAAGAGGGCACCGCTGGGATCGTAGTAGGAGGGGATATTGCCCGAACCGAAGCCGGTCATGAACAGGATGGCCGCGCCTTGATAGACGCCGTTGACCTTTTCCAATACAACACGGCTGACGTTTGAGTGGCTTTGATCACTGACAAGCAGTTGATTCTTGAACGGCCCAAACTTTTCGTTGTTGGCGAAGGCAAACCCGCTGGTGGAATTGCCGAGCTTGGCGTGCGGTAGCACGCAGGCCGGCGGCACGTATTCCTTCACACGCTCGCGCTCCACGGGGATGCGGCTTTTGCTGTTGGGCACCACGGGCGGGTTTGGGCCCATGTGCTTTTTCACGAGCGGCAGATCCCACCACTTGTAGCTTGCCGGATGGCTCTGAAACGAGCCGGCCTTTAGGTGCTTCAACGAGCTGGAGCCATTCCATGGGCCCTGGTTGTCCGAGTAAAACACATCGCCGAGATGGTTCAGGCCAATGCCGCCGGGGCTGCGAATGCCGCTGGCGGTGGGGATCATCTCGCCTTTCTTGTTCACGCGCACACACCAGCCGCGGTAAGGAGTGTTGCTGTTGAAGGAACCGGTGAGACACAGGACCACCCACATATTGCCTTCGGGATCAAATTGCGATCCAAAGGCGTACTCGTGGTAATCACCGTTGATGCCCCAGCCGTCGGTGAGGGTTTCAAAGACATCCGCACGACCATCGCCATCCTCGTCCTTGATGCGCGTTACTTCGCAGCGTTGCGTGGCGTACAGCCAGCCGTCGCTCCAGTGAATACCAAGCGGCTCGTGCAGCCCGCGGGCAAAGAGCTTCACCTTCATGTCGTCCGCCTTGCCGAGCGGATTACTAACGGTGTAGATATCGCCGCGGCGGGTACTGACAGCAAGGTTGCCGTTGGGCAGCATCGCAATGCCACCGGCTTCGAGCACGACGTTTTCCGGCAGTGGGATTCGGGTGAACTTGTAATAGTCCTCCTGCTTCGGCTGAGCCTGAGTGGTGAAACCGGCCAGCAGCAGGCCGGCGATCAGTGTAAGTTTTTTCATCATCAAATCTCCTTGAACAGTTTTAGTTGAGGTCCCATTCGTATTTGGCGCGCAGGATGGCCTTGCCATCCACAATCACGGGCACCAGCAGTTCCTTACCGTTAGCGCCATCCCGCAGGATGGGCGCGTCCGGACTGTCGAGCGTGAGCTTGAGGTTCTTGCCCACCTTCCAACTGTTGCCCTGTTTCTCAATGAACCCGTCGGCGGCGGCGAGATAGTAGTATTTGCCGCTGCCAGTAAGGGTGAGCTGGCGGGTAAAGGCCGGCAGAGCGCCAGCCTCGGGGGTCACGTAATCTTCAATCACCGTTTCGCCCGCGGTGTACTTGAACACCGGTCGGCGGCCCTCCACGAGCCGATACCCGCGGAACCGCAGGCCCTTGGCGCGGTCATCATCGTTGTCGCCCAGCTTCAACTCCGGCCACGGAGCCTTCGCATCAGGCAACACGGCAATCGCCTGCGCGCGCTTGAGCTTGATCATGTAATGGCCGCTGGGCGGCTGGAATCCCTGCCCGCGCCCGTTCCAGTGCTTGGCGCCGTCCATAAATGCGCCGTGCCAGGTCATCACAATATTCAGCGCGTTGGCGTCGAAACAAATGTTCACGTTTTCCGGATAACCCACGCCAATGCCGCGCGGGGAGGCGCCTTCAATGAAGTTGCGATACATCACCGCCTCATTGTTCTCTGGCACAATCGGGTTACCGGTGGCGATGGCCGGCTTGTTGCCACCTCCCTGCGGGGCGGTATTGTGGGCCAGCTGCAGTTTCTTGATACCGGGCCCGGACATATCGAGCGAGAGATGTTCGCCGCCGCTTTTCTCAAAATACTCGATGCGGATCAGATTCACACCGGCATCTAGCGTAGCCGTGCCGTTTTTGTTGACCACTCCGTGCACACCGTCATTCACCACCACGGGCACGCCGTTGACCAACAACCGAGAACCGTCATCCGAACCGAGGTTGAAGGTGTACTTGCCTTTGGTCTTCACCTCGAGTTCGCCTTCGATTACCAACCCGAAATTATCTCGGGTCTCGGAAAGATTGGTATCGGCGATCCCGCTTTCCGCCTTACCGGATTTCACAGGCTTCAGCTTCTCGAAATCAGGCAGGTTACTCCAAGACCCGTTGTAGACGCGGTACTGGAAATTCTTCAGCGCCCCCTTGGCCACAATGCCCGCACCGGCCGGAGTCGTGCCGTCACTGAGACTTTTCACATACGCGACGAGCGCCTTCATTTCCTCGTCATTCACCGCAGGCGGCGGCGGCATGGGTGCCGCGGCACTTTTCACCACCTTGGCAATCGGATTACGGATGGACTCAATGAAATAGGCCTCATCGAACTTAGCCTTGGCATCCTTGCCGCCAAACCCGAGCGTGACATCTCGATCCTGCCCCCAGAAATTGCCCTCAAACTTGGGCGCCTTCATGGCCACACCGGCCAGCGCTGGCGGCCCGCCAGGAACCTGATGGCAGGTGGTACAAATCTTGGCCTGGAACAACTCTCTCCCCTTGGCGATCAACTCGGCATCCGCCGCGGCAAGGTGTCCGGCCAAACTCACGACCGCCAAAATCGGCAGCCACACACGGTTGGTGCATCGTGTTTTCATAAGTGAACGGCGAGAAGTGTGGCGAGCCTATGACAAACGCGCAAGCAACCCCACCGCGCGGACGGGCCGAAGTTATCAACAGGTTATTCCGAGGCCATCGAGACTGAATCCAATTCAGGCGGGTCCTCCGAATCCGGTGGAGTTTCCGGATTTTTTTTAAGCCACCACCAGCGCGCCAACCAAAACAGGCCCAATGGCAGACCCAAGACCCCGAGAATCAACAGAATGACAGACAGAATGAATGGATACACGACAGCATTCACGGTCTCATCGACAGCCAAAAATACCGCCGCCATAATCTTTTTCCGTACAAACTGAACAGCCTGCGTCTCCCCCCCCGTCCGATCCACCTCCAGCGTGGCGGAAAGAAATTCGACGGCGTCTTGCCCGGATAAATCCTCTTTCACCTGGTCGAAAACAAGATCCAACATCTTCCCAAAGAACCACTTACGAACCAGCCCCCCGCCGGCCTGCTCCTCCATTTTAGCCAACAGTTGCTCATGGGATTCTTTTTCCAGTTCTTGAGCCTGCCCGTCAGCATCCCTCAGTTTAGCGACCGCCGACGCCAGATCCTGTTCCAACAACCCCGAGCCATTAACATCTCCCTGCTTCGGATCCACTCGCCACACCATGACCATCGCGTAGGTGTTAAATACCGCTGTCTCAATGACTTCGCCCTGTCGCATGCCTTGCTTGACCGCGCGACCTGCGCCCCAACTGCCCAACATGGAACTCAAGCCCAGCGCCAGAGTGAGGGTCATTAATACAGGCCACATCCACCGTACATACTTGTACCAACCCCACGACACATCCAACCAACCCCGGTCGCGCAAAGTTCGCCATGCAAAAAAACCTCCCACACCACCGACGACAAACCCCACCAAGGACCAAATAATCATTCCAGACAGACCCTTCCCAATGACTTCACCCAACGCTTTCGCCGCATCCCAACCCAATCCCAGAGCCTGTGATACCGGCGCCGGCGTCGTAGCCTCCGCCGCCCCAACCATGAGGGTCACCCCAAGAAATACAAAACAAACAAAAAACCGCATTAACATCTGCCTCACAAGGTAAACCACTAGTTCGGGATCGAATAGATAAAATGATTGTTAAAATTTAATGGATGATCTTGACAACAACCTATTCATCGTTAGATTGCGCCGCCACGCTTGCTTGATCTTAATTTTTTTAGATAAAAAAACTGATTATGAGCAAAAACTAACGCAATATTATAAAAAAACCCCAATGGCTAAAAAATTAACCCTCAAAGAATGGTCCGAAAAAACCCTCACCAAGGATGATTGGAATTTCTCCCCTTTCGTGAAATTGCCCAAATCGGCAATTAGCCGCGTATATCAGTGGGAATTGGATCGCGAACTCGGCAGTGGCAAAGGGCCCTTTGCTTCTGACGCCAAAAACAAAAAATGGCTAGCTGATGTAGCCAAAGGCAACTACGAGAATCTTCCTGTTTCCAATGTGACCTCTCAGAATGGAGCCACTTTCAAGACGGGCAAAGAGGGTGCCTCGCTTAGTGCCGATGGCGCAAGCAGCCTGCACGTATTCCAGATCAACTGGCACTGCAGTAGACAGGAGCTGATTGATGCCTTCTCTGAATGGGTAGAGGAAGAGCATGAGACTCCCTTTAACACCTTCCCCACCAACACTCGCGGCCGCCCGCGCCACCAATTTACCCTGCTGGAAAAAATTTCGATCCATCGTTTCCATCAGATGGGATTCTCCGGTGGACCGAAATTCTACCGGGAAAACGCAAAGGATAAGTTCAAGTCCGGCCTGAAGCGCATCAACTGGACGCTTGCCCAGCGTGAGATCAACCAGCACTTGAAGCAACGCACAAAGGAATTGGCGCGTATCTCCAAGGAAACCGGCAAGGATTGGAAGAAGGTCCTTTACGCCTAAACAGAGAACCTCTCACCCTCCCCGTCTGGGCCAACGCCCGGCGGGGTTTTTTATTGCCCAACGGCGGCCGGGAAATCCGTACGGCTCACCCGGTCCCCGTTCAGATAAACCGATTCGCGCGCCTTGGATCCATCCGGGTGAAACATCACCAAGGTGCCAGTGCCATTCTGCACCTCGCTGCCCACTGAGCCGTCGGATTTCCAGGTCATGCCGGCCACCAGTTTGCCCGCTTCAAACACGGCCTCGGCCTTGCGTTGACCGTTGGAATAGAACACCGCGAATTGCCCGTCCCGCACGCCGTTTTTGTAGTGCGACACCCAGCGGTCCTGGGAGCCCGGCGTGGTCATGGTCAACTGACCGGTATAAGCCACATTATGGCCTTTTTGATACACCAAGCCGTCAGCGCGCCGCTCCAGCTCTACCGTTGGCCCGGCATTCCGGGGCCCGGTGCACCCTAGGCATACCAAAAAACCCAATAGAATAATCCATCCTTTTTTCATAAACTAATCTCCTTCACGCACCACATACAACTGCGGCACGCGCTGGCCTTCGCCCCAGGCTTGAATTGTTTGTCGAGCGATTCGAATTTCTTCTGCCGTCAGCAACCCTGCCAACCTGTTAATTTGCCGTACAGCTTGCGGGTGATTCTGCATAACCGCCCGGCCCCACCAAACAAAGGCTTCTGAGCGGTCCACCTTCAACCCGCCCTGCCCGTGAAAGATCATTAACCCCAGATTGTACTGCGCATCGGCATGGCCCTGATTGGCGGCCGCTCGATACCAGCGCGCTGCCTGCTCCAAATCCTCCTCGGTAGCCTCCAGTTTTTGCTGCAACAACCAGGCCAAATTGTTTTGGGCCGCCACCAATCCCTGTTCCGCCGCCGCCTGATATCGGCGAAACACCTGTGGAGTCAAAGTCTTCTCGGACTCCATCACCCGTGCCCAATTGTAAGCACCCCGGCGATCGCCGGCCTCTGCGGCCTTCGCAAAATGTGCCGCCACCGCCTCACGTTTTGCCCCCGATTTCTCGGCCAACACACCCAGATGATTCTCCGCTCCCGGATGGCCTTGGGTCGCTGCTTTTACAAAAAATTCGCGCGCCTTGGCCGCATCGCTCGGCACGGCCCGGCCTTCCTCATGGCAGATTCCCAGATAAAACTGCGCCCCTGCATGGCCCTGCGCGGCCGCTTTACCGACCCATTCCAGCACTTTGGCTGGCTGACGCCCCACGCCGCCCAAACCCAGCACGTGCAAGGCGGCAAGTTCATACTGTGCCTGCGCATCACCCTGCTCGGCCGCCTCCTGAATATCCCGGCTATTACGAGGCGAAACCGGCCAGCCTTCGTCCAGATACTGCTGCAATGGCCCGTGCAAATCGGCTGCCTTGCGACCAATCGCTGTTTCGTGGGTCAGAAAAGCATTCACTGCTTTGGAGCGCTCAAACTCCGTGGTGCGTGCCATCCAATACAGGGCCCTGGCCAAATCGCGTTTGGTGCCGCGCCCTTCGCGGTAGATGTCCGAAAGCTTCATCTGAGCACCGTACGCGTAGCCGCCTTGGGAGGAATCATATTCGGCCCGGTGGTCATTCTCCGCGGCCCGCTGATACCAGTGCAAGGCCTTCTCTAAATCCGGCTCGGTTCCCTGCCCCGTGTCGTAACGCAGGGCCAGAAAATATTGACCGCGGCCGTTGTCGTTCTCAGCCGACCGCTTATGCCAATAAAAAGCCTTCTCCTTGTCCTCCTCCACGCCATCTCCACTGAAGAGACGCATGGCGATGTTGTTCTGCGAAACACTGTTGCCACGTTCGGCGGCTTTCAAATACATTTCTGATGCCTTTTCATCATTGGCCTCCCCGGCACCGGCGCGACCATTACCGTGCATCCAGCCGACATTATTGATGGCTCCGGGGTTGCCTTGGGCAGCGGATAATTCATACCACTTCATGGCTTCCGGATCATTCTGGGCCTTGCCGTTACCTTTTTGATACCGCGCCCCAATGAGAAACTGCAGGGCAGCATAGCCGGCATCCGCACCGGGTTGATGCCATTTGATAGACTCGTCAAAATCACGTTTACCAGTCAGTCGTTCGGTAGCCAATAAATTGCCCACGATGAGTTGGGCACGCCGGTCGCCCTGCTCGGCCTGAGTCATGAGCTTGGGCAGGGCCGCGCGATACAGCCGGGTGGCTTTGGAGCGTTGGCGGTGCGTGCCTTTGCCGTCCCAAAGCTGGTCAGCCTCTTCCACCGAACCAATGGCATCACCGGCTTCCGCGGCCTGCTGATTCAGCGCCAACGCTTTGGCGTGATCCTGTTTCAAGCCACCCCAGCCACGATAATGCAGCATGGACAGCGCACGCATGGCCTCGGTGTTGCCTTCGGCCACGAGGGCCGGCAGAGATTTTGCTGCCTGTGTAAATGCGGCGTTGCTCTTTTCCTCATCCGGTTCGGTACCGGTGCCAAAGCGGTACATTTCACCCAGATGAGTTTGGCCCAGCCCATAGCCAGCCGCTGCCGATTGTTGGGCGGCTTGAAAGGCGGCCTTGAGGTCCACTGAGGTTCCCGTTCCGTACTCCAACAACCAACTGAGGCGATACTGGGCCACCGCCTTGCCGGCCTTGGCCTGTGCCTTGAGCTCGGCAAATCCCTTCTGAAGCTGTGGTTCGGATTCCTTTAGTTTGGCGGCTAATCCATCGCCGCGCGTGGGTTCGACCTTTTGCTGCTCTTGGGCGGACACCTTAAGGAGCAGCAGGATTAACAGCAGTGTGCCGGAAAGAAATTTCACTGGCCTCATTCCTGAAGTGTGCGACAGCTGCCGGGGTTTGTCGCGTGAAATGTGTTGGATTTATTCGCTGTCGGGCCGCAGGAATGTAGCCCGATAGTCATGATAAACGCGCGTCTCCACGTCTACGACATCCACCCAGCGGCCTTCCAGTTGCACCGTGGTTCCGTTGACACTGATGCGTTCGCCTTCTTGGTATTCGCGCCGCTTGATGATCTCCTGCTCGCGGCGGTCGAATTTTTTGGAATGCACTACCAACGAGGCGCCTTTGCGGCGGGCTAAATTGTACAGATGATTCACTCGAGTTGAGCCGGATGTGTTAAATTCACTCACCCCCAACACCTGCCATCCACCATTCTTATGATTTTGCACACGTTCCTCATGGCCGGATAAAAGAGTGTTTTGTACTTCTGGTGCGGGTAACCCCTTGGGATCACGATCGACAACTTCACTATCCGAAATATAATGCTTCGAATAGTGATCCGTAGCCAACCGATCCAAAACCGAGGTACATCCCGTTCCAAAAACCACGAACCCTATGATAATCCAACGCATCTGATTGATACGTAAACGTATGATATTTATGAGGTTTGTCAATTGGTGAAAAAAGAAGCCGCCAACGGGAAAAAGTGGGGGATCCCGTTGGCGGTTTTAAAGCGGACGAATTAGGGGGACATCCGCTGCGAGGGTTGTTAACAACTTGGCGGTTAATTGTCAATAACTTGCGCGGCCAACTGGGCAATACTTTCACCTTCCATTCGGAAGATTCGCCAGTCGTTGAGCTGTTTGGCCCCCAGTTTTTCGTAGAAATCAATGGCATTCTGGTTCCAATCCAGTGCCACCCACTCGAAGCGCGGGCAACCGCGTTCCACAGCAATTTGCGCCAATCGGACCAACAAAGCGCGGCCAATACCGTGTTTTCGCCATTCCGGTTTCACAAACAAATCCTCCAGATATAGCCCGGAGCGACCGGTGAAGGTGGAGAAATTTTCAAAATAAACCGCGAACGCCGCCGGCTCACCCGCCCGCTCCGCAAGCAATCCCTCGGCCTTGGCTCGCGATCCAAAGAAGGATTCACGCAAAATGGCTTCGTCAGCCACTACATGATCCAAAAGGCGTTCGTACTCGGCAATATCGCGGATGAACTCCAGCACAAGCGGGATATCCGCCTCGGTGACCGGCCGAATGTTCAAGGATTCAGATGATTCGTTCTGCATTATTCGTCCTCACCCCCTTGAATATTTGGGGGCTAATGTTAGGTTGGCTCAGCGACATGAGGATTGTTTTTCCACTTTCCAAGCCACTCACCAGACCTCGCCAAGCTGGCTTCACGTTGGTGGAAGTACTTGTGGCCATCAGCATCATTGGTATCATGGCTTCACTTCTGTTGCCGGCGGTCGCCAAATCCAAGATCAAAACCAAACGCATCCAGTGCCTCGGCAACCTAGCCCAGATCGGTAAAGCCCTGTATATGTATGGCAACGACCACGACGGTAGGTTGCCTTGGCAAATTCTCCCGAGCGATCAAAAAGTGGAACTCGGCTCCGGTTGGGATGATTTCACCATGGACCCGGCTGCCATCTTTTCATTGCCACCAATGAAACTCGAATTAGGAACAGTCAAAGTTCTCCTTTCGCCATTGGACCCGGAACGCGCCGCTTACAATGAGAGTGCGGAAGCTGATTGGGAGAAATATAGTCCCATCAGCGAAAAACTCATCCCGCATAATGCCATCAGTTATCTGCTTGCCGAAGGCGGCGACCTGAGCCGCCCCGGCACGGTGCTCGCGACCACCCGCAATCTCAGCCGATGCGATCTTGCCGAGTCCCGCTGGCTTGGCGCCGATGAGCCCGTGCGCTATCGCGATGCCATGGCCGGCCTGATGAAAGGCCAGGGCAATGTGGTCCTAGCTGATGGCAGCGCCCATTTTTCCATCGATGCAGATCTCGGACCCAGCGGGCAATTTACAGTCCAACATCATCGTTCCAGCGGCGGGCAATCCGTGGGGTCCGCCAGCACCGTCATGCTCGGCTGTTGTGGCGGCTTTGAAGAAATTCCAATCACCAAGGTGTTTAACACCACCAACGGCAATCATCACGTCTTCATCATCGATAAATCCGGCAGCATGCGAAATGATAATCGGCTGAATCTGGCCAAAGCCGCCATGGTTGATGCCCTCTATAAAATCACGCCACGCAAGAAATTTTACATCTACTTTTTCGATAGCGGCTCCACTTCCATGCCCGGCGAATCCAAACGCGGCTTCAAGTGGGAAGTGGACTCCATCATTTCATGGGTGGACGATAAAAATCCCGGCGGAACCACCAATCCATTGGATGCCCTGCAAGATTCCTTTGAACGCATCGGGCCGGACACCATATGGCTCCTTACAGATGGTAGCTTTAACGGCCGAGGCGGAGGCAACGCCGTCCGTGACCTCATTCAAAACCTGAACACGAATCAAACGACCCGCGTCAACACAGTCGGCTTTCACCGTCGGCCCGAAGGCGTGGATCCCATCCTCAGCGAAATCGCCCAAGACAATAACGGCACCTACTACTTTTCCCGTTCCTACAAGGACGGCAAGCCGCCCAATAAATAACAACCGCCGAGGTTTGCACCCCGGCGGTTGTACCCAACGCGCTATATGTATAAGTTGGAGAGGCTAACGCAGCCCTTTTCCAACAGGGAGAGGCTACCACTTTCGGATAGTTCTTGCATACTGTAATTCCATACTTTTTTTATAATTCAATGGGCACCGATTAAGGATACCAGTTTCGTAGGCGCACTTCGGCGGCAGTACCGACGAGAGTTTTAAATTTGGCCGTGTCCTGACCGCGGGAATGGTAGGGGTACACGATCTTCGGCTTGAAGTCTTTCACGGCGGCGGCCGCAGCGGCCACATCCATTGTGTAGGGCAGATTCATACAGAGAAACGCCACGTCGATGTCCTTGAGCACGCGCATTTCCGGGGTACCTTCGGTGTCGCCGCTGATGTAAATACGCGTCCCGGCGAGGTTGAGCACATAGCCGTTGCCCTGGCCTTTGGGATGAAAGCGTTTGCGCGGCGGTGTGGTATTGTAGCTGGCCACCGCTTCGAGTTTGAATCCAACCTTGTCTGTGGTGGCGCCGTTGGCCAATGGAACGGCCTTGGCTTTCAGGTCGGCGTTTAACAAGTCCACTAGGACCGGCGGTGCGATGATACGGGTCTTGGGACCGACCACCGTGGTGAGCACGGCTTCCCGATAGTGATCACCATGCACGTGGGTCAGCAACACGAGGTCGGGTTTGGGAAAGGACTTGTACCAAGCCGGTTGCCCGACGGGATCCACGTAAATTGTTTTGCCGCCCCACTCCACTACAAGAGTAGCGTGATTGACCGGCGTGATGATGGCCGCACCTTGGTCGGTTTTAAACTTCTCCGCCGCGAAAGACGCTGGAGACAGGGCAAGACCTAGTATTGGAAAAATAAAACAGAGTTTTCTCACGCCCCAAGCCTAGCCTTCCTTTGTACGGGGGACAATGGATTACTCTTGGGTCGCCAATGGCATCGGCTTCAGGGCTACGTTGCCGCGAATCTCGCGCAACGTGTTCCATATCGCCTTGTCGCGCGGCTGCGGTGAAGCGCACACAAATAGATACTGGTGCGGCGATCCTGCATATTTCCAAGTCTGCAATTCAAAGTGCAACGTTTGAAATTTACGGGTAGCAAAAGGCTCAATCCAATTCACTGTGGCCGTATAGGATGCCACGTTAAGCGCACCATTCGGTTTCTTTTCAAATTGTTTCATCTTGCGCACGTTCACCGAGAACTTGCTGGTGTCCAGATTCGGGTTACCCAAACGCGCCTTGGAGAGGCCTGCGTAATAAGTGAACAATTCCTTCTGCAACACTTCAGACGTCAATACGGGCTTGGCCTCCACGGCGAAGAGAAAGACGTAGGTGAAAAAATCCGGCTGATCCGCCTTGAACATCCCCGGCGCGAAGAGAATTTCCTCAATGCCCTTGAGGCCCAGATCCGGCGCAAAACCTTTGGGCGGGAGAGCAATGCGTTCGCCAAACCACTTAGGCGTGGGCTTGGGGATATCAAACTGCTGCTGCGCCAACGGCTGGGCCGCTGACAATGAAAACACAGTTAGTGCCAGGCAGATAAGTCCGATTTGTTTCATAATTCTTTTAGGTTCCTTTTACTTTGCCCCAATTGCATACAGCGCCTCGTGGGTTCGGAGGTAGATGCGGCCATTGCTGGGGGCCGGGGAAGCGGTGAGGCCGGCGGCGAGTTTGTTTTTGGCGAGCACCTTGAATTCCCGACCGGCCTGCAGCACGGTCACCATACCGTCGCGGGAGGTGATATAAATCTTGCCGTCGCCAGCCACCGGTGAGGCGCGGTAGGTCTGGCGGTGAGGCGACTCGGAATAGAGCTGCTCGCCGGTCTTCGCATCCAGACAGGTCACCGTGCCGTTTTCACGGCAGAGATACACGAGATTGTTGTAGATCACCGGTGAAGGAACATCCGGCGTGCCACGATCAATGCGCCAGACCTCGCCCTTGCCTCCGGTGCCAATGTAACCCTTGGCGCCCGCCACGCTAATGGCCGCCACGCCGCGGTTTTTGGCGGTGGGGATCACCACCAAATCCCCATGCGCCACCGGCGAAGCCACAAAACGCAGGGTGCGGTTGTAACGATCTTTGTGATTCAAGTCTCCCACACGCCAGAGTTCCTTGCCGGTGGCTGGATCATGACCAATGGCATAATCGTTGCCGTGGGTCACAATCTGAAACGTGTCCCCTACCGCCACGGCGCAGGGCGAGGCATACGAATGCTCGCACTCTGCCACGCCATCGCTTTTGCGTTCCACCTTCCAAACTTCCTTGCCGGTAAAGGTATCAATCGCCACCACCCACGCGCCGCCGGAATGAATGAGTTGCAAATAAAGCCGTCCTTGAAATAGCAGCGGTGTTGTATGAAAACCGAAACCCAACCGGAAACGCCCGTAACGTTCCTGCGCATTAAAACTCCAGGCAGGCTTGCCATCGAACTTTGTCGCGGCCACATCGCCGTTGCCGGTCATCGTGTAAATGTGCCGTGAATCCGCGCTCGGCGTGGGCGAGGCCAGCGTGCGTTCCCCTGAACCCGTTCCATTGCCAGTCCCCACCGGCGTACGCCACAGTTCATTGCCCTTGAGATCCACGGCAATCAGCAACACCTGTTTATCGAGCTCAGTCATGGTGAACACCTTGCCGGCAAACACAATCGGCGTGGCGGAACTGGAGCCCTTGATCGGCAGTTTCCACACCACATTTTTGTCCTCGGCCCATTCGGTCGGGAGACCTTTCTCCACGCTCACACCGTCATGACGCGGCCCGCGCCAATGCGGCCAGTCAGCCGCGGCTACTTGAAGAGCGAAAACTAAAACCAGTGAAGCAATAAGTGTGTTTTTCATTTTAAAATCAGCCGATGATGTCTTTCACCACGTGACCGTGCACGTCGGTCAGGCGGAAGTCACGGCCTTGATAGCGATAGGTGAGCCGCCGGTGATCGATGCCGAGCTGGTGCAGGATGGTGGCATTGAGGTCATGGATGTGCATGGTTCCGGGGGTCCACTTGTGTTTGTCTGGTTGTGGCTTGAGTTGATTGCCGTCGGCATCGGCGATGTTGTAGCCGTAATCGTCGGTGCGTCCGTAGGTGATGCCCGCCTTGATGCCGCCGCCAGCCATCCAGATGCTGAAACAGCGCGGGTGATGATCACGCCCATAGTTGTCCTTGCCCAGCCGTCCCTGACAATACGGCGTACGCCCGAACTCGCCGCCCCACACCACGAGCGTGTCATCGAGCATGCCGCGCTGGCGAAGGTCCTGAATCAAACCGGCACTACCCTGATCAATGTCCTTGCACTGGTTGCCGTGTTCACCAGCGAGGTTGCCGTGAGCGTCCCAGCCGCGATGGAAAATTTGAATGTTCCGTACGCCGCGCTCCGCCAATCGGCGGGCATTCAGGCAGGAGGCGGCAAACGTGCCCGGCGTGCGGGCATCCTCACCGTAGAGCTTGAAGGTGCTGTCCGGTTCCTTACTGAGATCCATCAGCTCCGGCACGCTGCTCTGCATGCGGTACGCCATCTCGTGCTGTTGAATGCGTTCCAACGCACCGGGATCGGACAATCGCTCTCCCTGCGCACGGTTTAATGCCGCCAAGGTGTCCAGCTGCGCCCGGCGATCATCACGCGTCACACCGGCGGGGTTGTTCAGGTACAGCACCGGATCGCCCTCGCTGCGCAGCAGCACGCCCTGATGACGGCTCGGCATAAAGCCCGAACCCCATAGGCGCCCAAACAGACTCTGCTCAGGGTGCTTGGTACGCGCGTGCATCACGAGGTAGTTCGGCAAATTTTCATTAGCACTGCCCAATCCGTAGCTCAGCCACGCGCCGAGGCTGGGCCGGCCGGGGATTTGGCTGCCGGACTGGATGTAGGTGATCGCCGGATCATGATTGATCGCCTCGGTAAACGCCGTGTGCACCACGCACAGCTCCTTGGCCACGGTGGCAGTGTGCGGCAACAACTCACTCACCCAAAGGCCGTCGGCGTTATTTTCGTGTTTGGTAAATTTATATTTCGTTGGGCACACCGGCAGCGTCTTCTGGCGCGAGGTCATGCCCGTGATGCGTTGGCCATCACGCACCTCCTTGGGCAGATCCTTGCCGTACATTGCCTGCATCTTCGGTTTGTAATCCCACAGATCAAGATGGCTCGGGCCACCGCTCATAAAGAGATAAATCACACGCTTCGCCTTGGCCACATGATGCAGCCCGCCGTTTAGAGCCGCGTTACCCTTGGCCGCACCAAAGACATCCGGCCCCATCAGGCCCGCCATCGCCGCCGTGCCCAAGCCAAGCGCCGAGCGCCCAAACAATTGCCGGCGCGTCATCATCAACTGCGACTCGTGCGCGAAACCGTTCAACATTTCATCCTTCATCCTTCAATCTTTCTCCTTAGTAAATCCACATCGTGATATCGCTCGCCAGCGCGGTGATCGCTACCTGCGCCCAGGCGGCGTGTTCGGCGGCGTTCAGTTTCTCATCACGCGGCGAATCGCCGACGGATAAAAATGCCTGTGCATCCTTTTTGTTGGCTGCATAGCGCGCCTTCAATGTTTTGAACAAATCCATGCACGCCTTACGCTCGGCGGCATTAGGCGCGCGGCTGGCCACCAGTTCAAAGAGCAAATTCAACCGCGCGGTGTCGTCCTTAGCATTTTGCAGCAGTCGCTGACCAAACTGCCGGCCCATTTCCACTCGCTGACGTTCATTGAGCAGCGCCAAACTCTGCGTCGGGGTACTGGTGCGCGAGCGGCGCACGCAACTGCTCTCGCGGCTGGGCGCATCAAAAAGCGTCATCATCGGGTGCGGGCTGGTACGCTTCCAATACACGTACAGGCTGCGGCGATACTGGCGCGCATCCTTGTCGGCCACATAATTCTTCGTGTTGCTGCCCGGATGCATCAGCGCTTTCCATAGGCCTGCCGGTTGATACGGCTTTACGCCCTCACCGCCCATGGCGGATTCCAGAAGTCCACTGGACCATAACGCCACGTCACGCAGAGACTCCGCATCCAAGCGGAAACTCGCCCCCCGCGCCCAAAGGCGGTTTTCCGGATCATTCACCTGAGCACGACGCGCAGAGCTTTGCTGAAATGTGCGACTCATCACCATCTGCTTGAGCATCGCCTTGAGATTCCAATCGCGGTCCTGCAAATCCACCGCCAACCAGTCGAGCAACACCGGATGCGTGGGCTGTTCACCCTGCAGACCAAAATCCGCCGGCGTACGCACCAGGCCTTCGCCAAAGGTGCGTTGCCAAATACGGTTCACCAACACACGCGACACCAAGGGGTGTCCGCGCGTCGTGAGCCATTGTGCAAGGCCAAGGCGATTGCGCGGAGCGTCCTTGGGGAATTCGCTCATCACACCAAACACGCCCGGCTGCAGTGGCTCACCCTTGGGCAGGTTATACTCACCACGTTCCAGCAGTTTAGTTTCACGCGGCTTAGGTAATTCCTTAGCCACCAAGGTATGCTTAAAAGTCTTTTGAAACTCAGCTAATTCCTTTGCGCCACCTTCGCCTTTTTTCTTCAAGGCTTCCCATCGCGCCCACGCCGCCACATCGGCCGGTGCCTTGACGGTGGGGCCGTACTCGTAGCGGTTACCGTCCATTGAGGGCTCGGCCGTGCTGTTGAAGAACGCCATCATCTGGTAATACTCCACCTGCGGAATAGGATCGTACTTGTGTGTGTGGCAACGCGCACACACGAGGCTCATGCCGAGCAACGCGGTACCCACGGTTTCCACCCGATCAAAATTATTCTTTGCCTGAAACTCCGCCGGGATCGCGCCGCCCTCGGCGGTGGTGGGATTCATCCGCACAAAGCCGGTGGCCACCTGCTGTTCCAGCGTGGGCTCAGGCAGCATGTCGCCAGCCAGTTGCCAGATGAGAAATTGATCGAGCGGCTGATTCCGGTTGAAGGCGCGCACGACCCAGTCGCGGTAGGGATATATGGCGCGTTTATTGTCAAGGTGCAGCCCGTGCGTGTCGCCGTAGCGGACGGCGTCCAGCCAGTAGCGCGCCTGATGCTCGCCATAATACGGACTGGCCAAGAGTGCATCGACCAACCGTTCATAGGCTCCCGGCTTTTTGCCGGCCAGAAACTGTTTCAATAAAGCCGACTCAGGCGGCAGGCCAGTCAGAACCAAAGCCGCCCGGCGGGCCAGCGTGGGTTTGTCGGCGGCGGGTGCAAAGTTGGTGCCCTTGGCTTTCAACTGCCGGCCGACCAGCGCGTCGATGGCATTACCCGTCCAGTCCGGGCGATGTTTCTTGGGCGGCACAAAGGCCCAGTGCTTGGCGTATTTTCCGCCTTCCTTCACCCATTGCGTGAGCAGTTCGCGCTCGGCGGCAGTAAGTTGCTTTTCGGAATCCTTGGGAGGCATAGGATCCTCGGTATCATGCAGGCGCGCGAGAATTTCGCTCTCGCCGGTTTGCTTTGGATTGATAGCGGCGTACCCGCCCAGATCACGCGTGGCGCCGGCAAACGAATCAAGCCGCACAAGGTCCTTCTTTTTGGTGTCCGGCCCGTGGCACACGAAACATTTGTTGGAAAGGATGGGCAGGATCTCGCGCGAAAAATCCACCGCGAATGTCGACGTGGCGCAAGCCACGGTCACTACCAAAAACCAAACGCGTTCCATACCCAAAAGTGTAAGGCGACCTCCGGGGATTGCCATGTTTTTGTTGAACCGGTCAGCCGGTTAATCCCGCTTCTTCAAATAACCCACGTTATAATCCTTGGGCAACGGCGTGACTTGGTTGGTTTTGGTTCATTGATCCCAGCTTTGACCATAGCAAGACCGCGCGCGGGACATTTGGCCGACCCGTTATTTAGCACGCGGTTCCACACCGTGCAGATGGCGTACAAAAAAATCCATACGCTTGCGGGCCGCATAACGACTTTCGCCGATGCCATGGCCGCCGCTTGGGAACATGAGAAACTCAAAATCCTTGTTGGCCTTAATCAGCGCGTTGACGACCTGATAGGTGGAGGCCGGATCCACGTTGGTGTCCAGTTCGCCCACGGTTAACAACAACGCGCCCTGCAGCCGGTGCGCGTTCACAGTGTTCGACTGCTCGGCGTAATGCGGTCCGACGGGATAATCCATCCACTGCTCGTTCCACCACACCTTATCCATGCGGTTGTCATGGCAACCGCAGTCGGCCGCGGCGGCCTTATAAAACTCGCCGTACCACAGCATTGCGGCCATCGCGTTTTGGCCACCGGCCGAGCCGCCGTAAATACCTACACGGCTCAGATCCATATGCGGATACTTTTTCGAGGCCGCCTGCATCCACTTAATGCGATCAGGGAAGCCGGCGTCGTTGATGTTTTTGTAGGCAAAATGCTGAAACTCGCGCCCGCGATGGTTCGTTCCCTTGCCGTCTATCTGCACAGTGATGAAGCCCAGCTCCATCAACTCATCACGCCACTGGCCGTACCGGCTGCGCCAGCCTTTGGGCACAAACGAACCGTGCGGCCCAGCGTAGATGACCTCCACAACGGGATATTTTTTCTTCGGATCAAAATTCATCGGGCGACAAATAATGCCATGGATGTCGAACTTGCCGTCGCGATCCTTGGCCACAAACCGCTCGGCATGCTGCCAGCCGGTGGCGTAGAGATCCTTGGCATCCGAGGTCTCCAATTCGCAGAGCAGTTTGCCGTCGCTCACGCGTCGTAAGGCATGCCGCGGCGGCAGATCCACGCGGCTCCAGGTATCGATGAACACTGTCTTGTCCGGCGAGACCTGCGTGCTGTGAGTGCCGTCACCTTCAGTCAGGCGAAGAAGCCCCGTGCCATCGAAGTTCACACGGTAGGTATGCAGATAATACGGATCCTGCTCCGGCTCACGGCCGGCGCCCCGAAAAGTGATTTGGCGTTTATCCTCATCCACCTCCACCACTTCGCGCACCACCCATTGACCCTTGGTGATTTGGTTTTTCACTTTGCCGGTTACGCCATCGTAAAGGTAAAGATGATTCCAACCATCACGCTCGGACCGCCAGATGATTTCCTTCAGGTCATTGACGTCCCGGCGAAAGCTGTTACCGAACACGAACACAAAGGTCTCAGCAGTTTCATCAATCAACGTGCGCGCCTTGCCGGTTGCCACGGGAATCTCGATCACTCGATGCGCGCCGAACCCGCGCTCGATATGTTCGAACAGCAGTCCGCTTGAGTCTGGTCGCCATTTGAGTTCACGCGTTTCAAACGGATCCTTCACCAACGCCGGATCCACCGTGAAATGATTGCCATCCTTTACCGCTTCAAACACGTGGACCGTGTGCGTCGGAATTTTGTCTCCCGGCTTGGCGTACACGCGTGTGAAGCTCTTCGGCTGCAATTGCTTGGAAGGCGACGATTCAACGTATTGCACGCGCCGCTCATCCACCTGCTGGCGGCGTACAATACCGATGTAGCGCGAGTCCGGCGACCAGCGGAGGTAACCTTCGTACCGATCCTGCTCCTTGCCGTCGTCCGACAACTTAATCTCCTCATTCCCCTCCGTCGCGCGAATCCACACATTGTAATTGCGCAGAAACACGCGCCAATTGCCGTCGGGAGATTTCCAGTGATCCTTGCGCGACGGCTTATCTGGTTTCGGCGGCAGATCCACCTTGGCCGCCAGCGCGTCCCGCGCCTGATCAAATTTCGCCTTGTCCGAAAACGCCTGACGCTTGCCGTCCGCACCATCCACCAACACCCATTCGCGGCCATCGCGCAACCGGTTCTCGTACCAGAAATGCGGCCCTCCCAGCCACTGCGGCGAAATCCGCTCCTTGAACACCTTCCCGTTGATCTGCCCGCGCAGCGCGTAGGCCCGCTCGTAATCCGATTTCGTTCCCTGCCCCTGCGCCGTTGGCCACAGCGCGCACATCGCGATCCAAAGAAAAAGCCTATTCATGAACGGCCACAGTGTTCGGCCAATGAGCAAGCCAGTCAAGGCCCACGACGCTACGCGATCAGCTCGTTCACGATTCGGCCGTGAACATCGGTGAGCCGGAAGTCGCGGCCGCTGTAACGGTAGGTGAGCTTTTCGTGATCGATGCCGAGCAGGTGCAGCATGGTGGCGTGGAGATCATGCACGTGCATTTTGTTTTCCGTGGCGGCAAAGCCAAATTCATCAGTGGCCCCGTACGCCTGCCCGCCGCGCACGCCGCCACCGGCCAGCCATACACTGAAACCGTGATGATTGTGATCACGGCCGCTCTGGCCTTCAGACACCGGCGTGCGACCGAATTCCCCACCCCACAGCACGAGCGTATCCTCGAGCAGTCCGCGCGATTTCAGGTCGCGCAACAACCCGGCCACAGCCTGATCGCTGGACTTCGCCTTGCCACGATGGCCGTTCTCGATGTTGCCGTGGTCATCCCACGGTTGGCCGCTGCCGTAGTACACCTGCACCATGCGCACGCCGCGTTCCACCAACCGACGCGCGACTAGACAGCTATTGGCAAAATTACCGGTGCCGTACAGCTCGCGCGTGGTCTGGCTTTCACGCGTAAGATCAAACGCCTCGGGGGCCTCAGCCTGCATGCGGAAGGCAATCTCCATTGACTGGATGCGCGCCTCAAGCTGGGCATCACGTTCGCGCTCCTTAGAATGCAGATCATTCAGGCGATGAATAAGATCTAACTGTTGGCGTTGAGAAGCGGGGCTGAGGTGCGTATTGTTGACGTGTTCCACCACCTTCTTCGGATCGAGATTGCGGATGTGACACCCCTGATACACGCCCGGTAAAAAGCTGTTACTCCAGAGCTGCGGTCCCACAACCGGTTTACCCGGACACAACACAACAAAGCCCGGCAGGTTTTGATTTTCCGTGCCCAGACCGTAGGACAGCCACGAGCCCATGCTAGGACGCACCGGCTGCGAGTTACCGCAGGTCATCATCAGTAACGATGGCTCGTGGTTCGGCACATCCGTGTGCATCGAGCGGATCACCGCGATGTCGTCAATGCACTTGGCCACTTCCGGAAAAATCTCACTGACCGCTACGCCGGACTGGCCGTGGCGCTGGAACTTGAACGGCGATTTAAACAGGCCGCCGGTGCGGCGCTCAGTTTTCAGGTTCGCATTGGGCGGGCGTTGTCCGTGGTACTTGTCAAGCGATGGCTTGGGATCAAACGTATCCACCTGCGACGGACCACCGTTCATGAAAAGGTGAATCACCCGCTTAGCGCGCGGCGCAAAGTGCGCAGCCTTCGAGGCCAGCGAACTGGCCGGACTGGCCGCCTGCAATTCGCCGCTCTCGGACAACATCCCTGCCAAACCCAGCGTGCCCAACCCTGTGCCCGCACGGGCTAACATTTCACGCCGATTCATCGGTTGATTCAATTCGTTACTCATCGTTTAGTCCACGTACAGGAATTCATTAGTCGCCAGTAGGGCTTGGCAATATTGCTCCCAGCGGCTGACCTTGTCTCCCTCAGTCGTCACGTCGCCACCGGCGAAGGCCAGACCTAACTGCAGTTCCTCGGGCTGCGGCTCGCGCCCGAATGCCAGTCGGTAAGCCAGCGTCACGCGTGCCGAGTCGCCGGATTCCGTTTCGCGCAACCGAGTTGCAAAGCCCCGGGCCTGATCCACAAAGAACGGGCTGTTGAGCACAAAGAGCTGTTGCTGCGGCACGGTGGTTTCGGTGCGTTTGGCAGCGGAGACATTGGCATCTGGAAAATCAAACAACCGCAACAGGCCGTCCAGCTCATGCCGGCTAATCTTGCCGTATACCGTGCGGCGTCGGTTCTTGGCATCACCGAGGCCGACCGTCGGCCCGCCCATCCTGAGGTCCAGCTGGCCGGACACTGTCAACAGCGCATCGCGCCAGCTTTCCACATCGAGCCGGCGCCGGTTGAAGCGCCACAGGAACCGGTTGTCGGCATCCACATTCGCATTGGCCGCGTGCTGATCACTCGAAGCCTGATAGGTAGCCGAGCTGATTATCTGCCGGTGCAGCCACTTGAGCGACCAGCCATTCTTGATGAATTGAATCGTCAACCAATCCAGCAGCTGCGGATGCGACGGCGCATCACCGGCCAATCCAAAGTTACTTGCCGAGCCAACCAAGCCACGGCCGAAATGCCATTGCCACACGCGGTTCACAATCACGCGCGCGGTGAGTGGATTGTCCGGGGAAGCAATCGCCTGAGCCAGATCTAGCCGCGTGTACTTGAGTTCCTGCGCCGCCTTCTGCTCGGTCGGCCGATCGCTCTCGCTGAAGAGTTGCAGAAACCCTTTCGCCGCCCAAGTGCCGCGATTGGCGGGATTGCCGCGCACGTAGACCTGCATCGTGCGGCCCCCGCCCTGGATGACGTGCGCCACAGGATACTTGGCCGGCGCCTTGGCCTTGCGGTTGTCTAATTCCTTGCGAAACTCCGCAAGTTGGGCGCGATCGGATTCCTCCAAAAACTCGCGTTCTGCCTCGCCTTCCTTGGCGTACAATGGCGCGCGGCCGTCGAGCCAAATTTGCTTCAACACACGCTCGTGATCCTTGTCGAGCTTGCCGCGGCGCACCTGTTTCTTGGCCTGCTCATCCTCCGCATTGACCAACGCCTCCTCGTACTCGTCGGTTAGCTGTTGGTCGGCGGTCTGCGCATTTTGCGCGAGCTGTTGAATCTCCTTCGCCTTGGCGGCAATCGTGCCGGGCACGGGCACGATATCGTATTTCAACTCGTCCTTAGCAATATTGTCCACGGCCTTTTTGGGATCGTGCTCAAACCAACCGGCCAATTCAGGGATGCGCTTGACCACCTCATTTTTGTTGGCTGGTTTCAGGTAATCACGGAACCGTTTCACAAAGTAAGGATGCAGCTTCTCCTGCTCGGCGGCGTCCTTGTCCGAAAGCGAAACGCCCTTGGCCGCGAGCGCATTCAGTCTCCACGCCACCTCCATATAACGCGCGATTTTGTCGAACCGCACCTTGCCGTGGCGGCGGCCGATCTCCTCCAAAAATTGACGCACCACCTGCTCCTGCTCGCGCACCTGTTGCTGGCCCTGATTGTAGACCTGCACAATGTCCTCGTTCACCAGCGGCGACTCGCGGTAACTGCGCCCGTTGAAAATGCCCGCCAGCGAATAGTAATCAATGGTCGGGATCGGATCATATTTGTGATCGTGACAGCGCGCGCAGGAAACGGTGAGCCCGAGGAATCCGCGTGTTAGTGTGTCAATGGCGTCGTCCAGTTCATCCGCCTCGGCCTTGGCGCGGTCAGAATTCTTGTAGTACTGCGCGCCCAAACCAAGAAATCCCATGCCCGCCAGTTGTTCGAAACGATCGCCGGTGGTGTCCTCCATCAGGTCGCCGGCGATCTGGAGTTTCACAAACTGATCAAACGGCAGGTCGTCGTTGATCGTGCGGATCACCCAGTCGCGATATTGGTAGGCGTTTTCGCGACGGCGCACTCCAAAGGTATGCGCCTGATCCTCCGCGTACCGCGCCACATCCAGCCAATGCCTCCCCCAGCGTTCGCCGTAGTGCGGTGAAGCCAGTAGCGTGTCCACCAACAAAGCCACGGCCTTGGCGCGATCGGTCTTCGCGGCCGCAGTGAACTGCGCCATTTGCTCCGGCGACGGCGGCAGCCCGATCAGGCCAAAGTAGATGCGCCGCGCCAAATCGCGATCCGACGCCGCGCCCACCGGCGCGAGCCCCTGCCCTTCCATGCGGGACAAGATAAACCAATCCAAGTCGCCCTTCACCCAGGCCGTGCGTTTCCCATTGGGCAGCTTCGCCGCGACCGCCGGCTGGAAGGCCCAATGATTGCCGGCCGTGATGGCGGGTTTAGAGTGAGCCGGCACCTCCTTGGTCCGCGGATCCGACGCGCCCATCTCAATCCATTTCACGAAATCAGCAATCACCGCCTCGGGCAGTTTGCCTTTTGGGGGCATCTCAAACCGATCCTGTTGCAGTGCGTTGACCAGCAAACTCTCGGAGACCTTGCCCGGCACCACGGCTGGGCCAGTATCGCCACCGGCACGCGTGCCGCCCTGCGTATCCAACCGCAAGCCGCCTTTCAGTTTATTGGCCGCCAACGCCTTGACCGAATGGCATTGATAACAATGCTCCACCAATACGGGTCGGATTTTCTTCTCAAAGAATTCCAGTCCTACCGCGTCCGTCGCATGAAGTGACGACACCAGAACGACCAAGCACAGCACAGCCAACCCTATTTTTCGATTGATGTGAATCATCCCCAATTCGTAGCTGAACCGACGCACCAAACTTGCGAATATTCGACTCTCCTTAAAAGAAAAACCGGATCAGCCCACTAAACCAACTGTTTGATGGGCTGGGCGTTGGTGATAACGCGCTGGACCTCGGCGGGGAGGTTGTTGCGCAGGCGGAGGTTCGGGATGTCGAAGAGCGTGTGCATCACCGTACCAAGCAACATGTTGTTGGTGACCAGATCCGCGGCAGGCGCGCTAGCGGTCTTGTCGCTCTGGCCGATCACCTGGCCCATGTTCAGGCCACCGCCGGCAAAGGCGAGCGTACATAGGCGACCCCAGTGATCGCGACCGCCCCGATTGTTGATGCGCGGGGTGCGGCCAAATTCGCCGGTGATCACGAGCAATATCTTTTCGCTGAGCCCGCGGTGTTCGCACTCCTCAATAAACGCGCTCACCGCCTTGTCCACTGCCGGGCCAAGAATAGGCATGCCGTCATCCACGCCAAAGGCGTTGCCGTGCATGTCCCAGCCCGTGTTGGTGACGGTGACAAAACCACAGCCGGATTCGCACAAACGGCGGGCCATCATCATCTGCTGACCCAATGCCTCGGGCGAGAAGCCGGGGATGGCTTTGCCGTTCTTTTTCTTCTTCGGCAAGCCTTTGGGAATCTTGATGTGACCGGTATTGTAACGCTCCACCCAACGCGGGTCTTCATCGGAAAGATCAAATACCTTCGAAACACCGCCGAGGATAACGTCGAACGCCTGCTGCTCAAACTCGCTGGCGCTCTCCACGCCGCCCTTGTCGGCGAAGCGTTTCAGCTCATCTAGCTGCTTGAGTAAGCCGCGCCGATCCTCGAACCGGCCGCTGGGCAGGTTCAGATTCATGTCATTGAGAATGTCGCTACCCTTGCTCGGGTCAAACGCCGCGTATGCCTGTGGCAGATCGCCAATGCCGGTGATGCGGCTCGGCACAGCACTTAAATCTTTGTAACGCTCACCCATCGCCGCAGGCACCACGAGAGTGTTATTTGGCAAACCGGTCTCGCCGTTGTTCAGTCCCGCCACGCGCGCGAATAAGCTGCCCATACATGCCTTAGTAGGATTGCCGCCGGCCGCCACGAGTGCCGCGGCGCTGGCATGACTACCGTTGCCGTGGGCGAAGCTGCGCACCACGGCCATCTTGTGTGCCAGCTTGCCGAGCATCGGAAAATGACTACCAAAGGTCACGCCCGGCAGGCTCGTTTTGGTTTCACCAAACATCGCCCGATACTCGTTCGGCGCGGACATCTTCGGGTCAAAAGTCTCAATATGCGTCGGACCACCCTGCAGGTTTAGCATCACCACGCTTTTGCCGGTGAGAATATTGTCACCCTCGCCCGCCATTGCGCGCGTGGCCAGCAACTGTGGTAACGTCAACCCGCCCAAGCCTAGCGCACCCACGCGCAAAAATTCACGCCGACTGGCGCCTTCGCAGTTATGAACTGAATCGTTGGAGGTGATGCGGATCATGATGAATCAGGGTTTAGTCAGCAGCTCGGTGAGCATTCTCATTCTTGGTACCTAAGACTAGGTTGGTGGGCCCAATTATTCAATGATAACGTCTCTTTTATTGTCCACCGCTGC
>Ga0315320_10000687_pt1 | contig 27959 bp, 19 predicted proteins | sample M140m21515metaG_FD_203458 | JGI IMG/M metagenome (GOLD analysis project Ga0315320, IMG submission 203458) | Ammonia-oxidizing marine archaeal communities from Monterey Bay, California, United States - M1 40m 21515 | ecosystem: Environmental > Aquatic > Marine > Coastal | place: USA: California... | reverse complement strand
GTCGCATCGCCACAGGCAGAACTGGCCCGCGTGATCTTCAACAGATTGCACGCACCCTTGCCAGCCTGCCATTGCTGAAAGCCCATCTCGCCGGCAGACCACCTGAACGCCTTTGTTTTATCGACGCGCATTTGCATCTATGTCCTGACCTTCGGGAAAAACTGGACTCAGGGCTTGCTGACGAATGCCCGCTGAACGCTGCTGATGGAAATTTCATTCGCGAAGGATTCGATACTGAACTTGATGAGTTACGAACCCTCGCAAGGGGAGGCAAAGAATGGATTGCTGCTTACCAACGCGACCAGATGGAACAGACAGGCATTACAAACCTGAAAGTTGGGTACAACAAAGTATTCGGGTACTACCTCGAAGCCACAAATGCACATCGCGACAAAGTTCCCGACTTCTATATCCGCAAGCAAACGCTGAAGAACTGCGAGCGTTTCATCACCCCCGAGCTGAAGGAATACGAAGAGAAGGTTCTGGCTGCTGATGAGAAGGCTTCATCACGAGAACAACTATTGTTCCAGCAACTTCGTGACGAAACGCACCGGCAGCTATCAACGCTGCAGGAAGTGGCCATGGCGATCGCGGAACTGGACGCATTGGCAGCGTTGGGTGAAATTTCAAGCCGAAAGGGCTGGGTGCGGCCTACTCTGAATGATGAATCTGTTTTACGGATTAATGGCGGACGTCATCCAGTGCTTGACGTCACTCTGCCACAAGGTGAATTCGTTCCCAACGATTGCGTCCAATCACCCGAAACAGGAATGATCCTGCTGATTACCGGCCCCAACATGGCTGGAAAAAGCACCTACATTCGACAAGTCGCTCTGATAACCCTGCTCGCACAGGCAGGCTCGTTTGTGCCCGCTGACTCCGCAGACATCGGTATCGCTGACCGCGTCTTTGCCCGTGTGGGAGCAAGCGATGAACTGAGTCGTGGTCAAAGCACGTTCATGGTAGAAATGGTAGAGACGGCAAGGATTCTGAACACCGCCACATCACGCAGCCTTGTGATCCTGGATGAAATTGGACGTGGCACCAGTACCTACGATGGACTTTCACTTGCTTGGGCAATTACCGAGCATCTACACGAACAGATTGGCTGCCGGACGCTCTTTGCCACACACTATCACGAATTGACTCAACTGTCCGAATCGCTACCGCGTGTGTCCAATCTGAACGTTGCAGTCAAAGAGTGGGACGACGAGGTGGTATTCTTGCACCGCATTGTCGAAGGGGGTGCTGACAAGAGCTACGGAATTCATGTTGCGAGACTTGCCGGGATACCGGCTGAAGTCAACGAGCGGGCCAAGGATGTTCTTTCGCAACTGGAAGCTGATCATCGTGATGCGTTTGATCGACCGACCATTCAAACACCTGGTCCCGACACAGCTAACGGGCAATACCAACTGACACTATTCGGATTTGCTGATCACCCACTTCTGGACGAAGTGCAAAAACTGGATGTCAACGCCATGACACCGATGGATGCGATGAAATTCCTGTCGGACGCCCAACAGAAATTAAAAAACGACGCGTCTTCGCAACAAGCTTCTCCCCCTCACCAAGCGTGAGAATTCTGGACGAGTTCCCGGTACTGCTGCTCCAGCTTTGCTTTCAGCTTTAAAGTTCTTGCAGGATCTTCATCTGCAACATTTTTTGACTCACCAATGTCAGTGCCAAGATCGTAGACTTCGATGTCAGTAAGCTTGGCATCGCGTACAAGAGTCGCACTATCGACAGTGACATTCTGCATCTTGGCAAGCTTTCCACCATTCAACTTTGCCAAAACCTTCCACCGTCCATCACGCATGGCGACCCTAGCATCGTTGAGTGCGTTGAAGTACGCCCAAACAAGAGGTTTTTCACGAACAAACTGCTTGCCGTCCAGTACCGGCAAAAAGTTTGTACCGTCAAGGATGAGATTTGCAGGGACTTGCGCATTTGCTAGAGCACAAAAGGTGGGCAACAAATCGAGGGCAGACACGGGCGTTGAAACAGGCTTGCCAGCAGGTTGAACTCTGCCCCGCCAGTTCACAATTCCCGCCACACGGAAACCCGCATCCGTCGTGTGCAACTTCATGCCCCGAAGCGGCCCGGGACTTCCATAAGAACGTGCCGCGCCACCATAGCGTCTCAATGTCTCCGGACCATTGTCCGAGGTGAAGACAATCAGCGTGTTATCACGCCGATTCAGTTTATCAAGACCGGTGAGTAACTCACCAACGGCCGCGTCAACATTGGCCACATTCGCAAAGTACTGTGCCTCATTGCGATCCTTAGCTGAACCGGCATACGTTTCGACGAGAGCAGGGGGTGATTCTATTGGCTCATGGGGTTCATGAAACGCAGCGTAGATAAAGAAAGGACGTTCAGGGTCACATTTTTCAAGCCAAGTGATTGCCTCATCAACAACGATTTGACAACTGAAATCCTCAATCAAGCCAACGTCATCTCCATTTCGAACATAATTACGGGGATGGCGGTGAGACGGAGATGCATTGTTTTGTGTTGCCAGCCAATGATCGAACCCAAAGTCTCCGGGTTGTGGTTGCCGGTCATTATTGAATTCACTATTGCAGTGCCATTTACCAGCCATGCAGGTTTGATAGCCCGCATCCTTCAGCAGTTTTGCGATCGTGATTTCGGACGCCCTCATGTGCACCAACTCACGTCGATTCTGTGTTGTTTTCTTAGCTTCTGGTATCCAGTCATAGACACCTGCACGATTGGGACTACGACCTGTCAGTAACCCCACACGCGAAGGAGAGCAGACGGGAGCCGTTGAGTAAAAATCGCTGAAAAGCACTCCCGTTTCTGCCAACTCATTTAAATGCGGAGTCTTGATCACAGGGTGCCCGTAACACTGCAGATCGCCATAGCCAAGGTCATCACAAAGTACAACAACGATATTGGGGCGGTCTTCTGCTCCCCACGCAGAGCTAAACAGAAATAACAACGCGAATAAACAGCGAGCAAAATTGGACATACAAGCAGCCAGATGATTGATTACCGGTCATGAAATGGAACACGTCTAAGTATACTCCGCCAAGCTTCCTTCGATCGCGACTTGCCACCATTCCACCTCCTGCCCTGTCGAGCCTCAATCGACAGATCAACGATTACAAGAAACAGCGGACTGGACCAAAACGGACACTACGCTTAGGCTGGATTCCACGGGCGGCAGAAGCAGGTCTGTTGAAGCTCGTTAGCTATCTCTCCCCCCTCACGCGGAGTTCCTCCTGAGCCCGATCATTTCACTTACTGGAGTCACCAAGCTCTACAGCGGCTTCCGAGCACTGGACGATGTTTCGCTTGATATCCAACCTGGAATCACAGGCTTGCTTGGCCCAAATGGCTCCGGAAAAAGCACTCTCATCAAATCGCTACTGGGATTAGTCCGCAATCATGAGGGCACGGGTACGGTGCTTGGTTTGCAGTGGCCTCGCGAGGTTCGTGAGATCCGTGATCGAGTGGGTTACCTGCCGGAAGACGATTGCTACATCGCGGGCCTAACCGGGATTGAAGCTGTCGCATTCATGGCAAATCTGTCAGGCCTTCCCAAGACAGAAGGGTTGAGAAGAGCTCACGAAATCACCGATTTTTGTGACATCGGCGAAGAGAAGTATCGCGGTGTCGAAGCTTATTCGACCGGCATGCGTCAGAAATTGAAATTTGCACAGGCTCTCGTTCACGATCCCCCCTTCCTGATCCTTGATGAACCAACCACCGGCCTTGATCCTGACCAACGTGATGCGATGCTCCGTCGCATCCGCACGTTAGCGCGGGAACACGGAAAATCGATTCTGCTATCGACTCATATATTGCCAGACGTGAAGGCAGTGTGTGATCAAGTTGTGATTCTCGCTCGCGGCAAAGTACGAGTTTATGACTCGGTGGAAAACCTCAGCAAACCGGCAGAACCAACACTGAATGTCATGACCTACGGAAAAAAAGATGCGTTTTTGAGTGGTCTCGATAAAGCAGGATACACCGTGACTGCCAAGGCGGATGGCACGCTAAAAATCATCGGCACAGGCGTCGATCAAGTTTCCAGCGTGTGGGACATCGCGGCAGCCACTCAAACTTCCATACGCCGACTTGTGCCAGCGCAGAACTCTCTGGAAGAAATTTTCTTTCAAGCCGTATCCGCAGCGGAGCATCCCTAATATGCCAGTGCATGATCTCGGTTATCGAAAGTGGGTCGGCAAACGCAATCACCAACTAATCCGCCCTTTGTTTGTAGCCCGAAGCGGAATCACGCTGATTTGGCGACGGCGAATGCTGAAACTACTGTTGATGGTTGCGTGGCTGCCCATTGCCATCCCTGCCATTGGTATTTTCTGCTTTGAGCAGGGAGTTACTGATGTGACCTATCGCAACGTGATCATCCGAACCTTGCAAGGTCCGATGGAACGTCCTGACCTTGCCACACAGATGCTACAAGATCCAGTTAGCGTTCGGCATGAGGTTTGGTCTACGCTGATTTTGGGCTTCTTCCGTGTGCCACAGTTGTATTCGATGGTCCTCCTGATTGGTCTGATCGCACCGCTGCTAATTTCCTATGACCTGCGTAGTAAAGCCTATCTGCAGTACTTTTCCCGCCCACTCTCACCGAATGAATATATCGTTGGCAAGTCAGCTGTGATCTGGTTCTTTCTGGGCATGATCACGACGCTGCCGGGGCTAGCGCTCTACCTGCTGGGAATCCTGCTTTCCCCGGAAATATCGGTGGTGGGTATGACATGGGATATCCCTTTACGCATTCTACTTGCCTCCGTGGCGTTGATTGTTCCGACCACTGCGTTAGCACTTAGCTACTCAGCATGCACGGTCGAGAATCGTTATGCATCCTTTGCATGGTTTGCAACATGGATCATGGGCTCGGTGGCTTATCAAATCCTCACCAACGCACCACGCATGGGACGCGGTCGCCGAAACAGCATTGATATGGATGTGGACACGGAACGTTGGCTATTAGTTTCGCCCTACCACACGCTCGGTAAAGTGGAAACGTGGATATTCGGCTTGGATACCGGCGAATCATCGGTGTGGCCAGCGATATTGATCCTGCTCGCAATCACAGTGATCGGCACCCTGTTCGTTCGAAGCCGTCTGATCGCAAGGCTAAGTGTTTGATGATTCAACTCGAAAAGGTTTCCAAGCTGTACGGCACCGTCATTGGAGCGAATGACCTGACGGTCGAATTGGGGGCAGGTGCGTATGGCATCGTGGGTCCCAACGGCTCAGGAAAAACAACGTTGATCAATCTATTGACCGGGCAACTGAGACCGACACTCGGCAAAGTTTCTGTCTTTGCTCAGGATCCATGGCGTAATAGAAAACTGCTGCGACGAATCGGCCTGTGCCCCGCAACAGACGTCCTGTACCCCAACGTGTCCGCCTACGAATGGGTCACTTATCAAGTTCGCCTGCATGGCCTGTCCCACGCGGACAGCAAGCAATGGGCTGCCGAAAGTCTCGCGCAGGTTCAAATGACTGAAAACATGCACCGGCCGATGGGCGAGTACTCACTAGGAATGAGACAACGAACCAAGATTGCCCAAGCTTTGGCACACCGACCCGACCTGCTGATTCTCGACGAACCCTACAACGGACTCGATCCCGTGGGACGCCATCAGATGACCCAGCTTCTAATCCAGCTCTCAGAGCAGGGAACTAGCCTTCTGTTTGCCAGCCATGTGCTTCATGAAATCGAAGAAATTACATCGTCGTTTCTGTTGATTCATGGAGGCCGATTACTTGCGTCAGGGACGGCAAGTGAAGTCGAGCAAATCATCGCGGACACGCCTCAAGAGGTTGTGCTTATCGGACCTGATGTCCCCAAACTGATTCCTTTCTTGGCAGAGCAGGTTTGGGTCGATTCGATCCAACTGCTGGCAGAGCGAACAGAACTAAGAATCGGGCTCCGTGATCCTTCAAACCTATACCACTCCGTCGCCGAGTGGATCAGTAACGATCAACTGCAAATTGATCAATTCCAAACCGCCAACAGCAACCTCACGGCAGTCTTCGAATCACTGCTGCGACACCATCGTGGAGAATCAAAGTGAATCCACTCCTTGTCCTCGATGTCGTCCGCTTCGAGATTCGTCGCTCACTCTCACCGGGACGCGTTGCGATCTGGAGCATTCTTGTTCTGTTTCCAATCGCACTCGTGGCCGCACTTCGTTTGCTCAGCAATCGCACTGCAGAAAATGCTGAGGCGTGGGGGATGGCCCTGTATTTCCTCGTCCCTGAGGTTGTTTGCCTGCTCGGCTTACTGCTCTGGGCCACACCCGCTGTCAGCACCGAGGTTGAAGGTCAAACGTGGATCTACTTGGCGATGCGCAGATCGGGAAGGAACCTGGTACTGATCGGCAAGTACCTCACGGCAGTACTCTGGTCATGCTCTGCCGCTTGTGTCGCTACGACGGTCTGCACGATCATCATGGGAAGTGCTGGCGGACTTCAACTATGGTTTGTCATTTGTGTCCTGTCACTTCTATCTTGCCTTGCACATGCTGCTCTCTACATCTTGATTGGAACGATCTTTTTTCGCCGCACGATGGTGACAGCTGTTTTCTACACGCTGCTTGTTGAATACGGCCTTGCCTTCGTACCAGCGATGGCCAACCGATTGACCATCAACTATCGACTGCGCGGACTGCTCGCCGACTGGATGGACTGGAGCACAGCAAGAACGGTTACCGAGAACATCGGAGGGCAGGAAGCCGCTTGGTTTCACGTCTTGGTTCTGCTGGCAACCTCCGTCGCACTACTGGCTGTATCCATCTTCAGATTGACGTGGACTGAATTGCCCACGCAGCAGGAAGGCTGACAAACCTAGCTGAGATCAATCTCTTGTTGGTGCGGCCAAAGTAGATTGGCAGACTAGCGTGCTGCTGCCAGCAGACTTGCGAACAACATCTGAACGGAAGCAAATTGCCCAGTATGAAAGGTGACCACGCACCATGCAGCACGAGAAAAACGCGTATCGAAGACGTCTCGGCTGAGCAACAGAAATGGCACTCCTAGCACCGCTCAGTACTCCTAGCACCGCTCAGTACTCCTAGCACCGCTCAGTACTTCTAGCACCGCTCAGTACCCCAAGTAACGCTCCGTCGGTGAAGCGACTTAGATGTCGGTCAATCCCGTTTCGCAATGGACTTCATTTGGGCGAGGATATTGCGTTATGCCGGCCGTGACAACGTTTCAACTACAACTTGGGGATGGGTCGCTTTGCGACTTTTTTCAACATGCGTGCTTTGTCATCCTGTGCAGGACGTGGCACGTTATTGTTGTTATTGTTCCCAGCTCCTCGAGCAGCTGGAGGTGCGAGATCCGTAAAGGACTCTTCCCACTTCCATCCAATCGGCACTGACAGTTCCTGCTGAGCCAGCAGTGCCCACGGAGTGCCTTTGTGCTCGCTGGCAACCGCCTTCAGAAGCTCGGTAGCCGTTTCGGCCTCATTTTTCCACTTACTTCCAACCGAAATTTCTTCGCTTGGCTCGAGCTCCCAAGTGTTGTTCTTGCCATCCTCGAATGCCATCCCGCGTTTTGCTTTGGCCAGCATCGCGTTGTAGGTTTCAGTTCGCACTTTCTGGGCCAAAACACGCCCCATCGCAAGATCAAACCCAGCCTTCCATCGCAGGCTCTGTTCTTCGTCACGAACTTTCATACCCGGATTGAGCGTCTGGGCCATTCTCACAAGTGTGGGCTCAAGCTTTGCAGCATCTTGCTGTGCAGCAGTAAGATCGCCTACCAACTGCGGGTCACTCATCTTAACGAATCGTGTTTTTGGTCTCGCCAAGCCGCTTGCAGGCCTCATCTGAGCCGCACTAACCAATGCCTGCCTCAGCGGGCTCTCCTTGACCATGTTCACGTAGTCCTGCTGTGACAGGTAGTCAGGGCGATAACGTGACATTGCGACAGGGTCGAAGAAGTACTTGAGATCCGATGCGTAGGGGTCGATTTCACCTCGGTTGACCTTACGGTTCACATTGCGATTGGGATGGACGGTGAAGTAAATCCCACCCGTCTCGTAGCAAAGTCGCGTCAAGGCGTAAGGCCCGAATCCGCTATCAATCACTGGCTCGGCTTCGAAGTTTGCCGTGAATCCTACCTGAACCCGTTCGGGCAGGAAAGTTTCGGGCCCTTGATCAACCTGGGCCCACTGAGGTGATTGGTCATACTTTGGATCGGGGTCTACGTATTTCACGAGGCTGTGTGCTCGTCCGAAAGGAGCAGGAACGCCAATCACGTAGACCGGAATCGCAAGTTTGCGACAGGAAGTGATTGATTTTTCCAGCATGTTTCCGTCATCACCCTTCTCATCGGTGACCACGACAAACAACACATTACGTTGTGGCTCGCGACCAGAACGCATCCTTCGGAACCCTTTGTATTTGTCAGCGGCTGATGAGATCGCGCTGAACACTTTCTCTTCACCGGTCGAGTCGACTTGGATGTTGTCAACGATTGATTTGATTTCTTCCAGATCCTCGGTTGGCTCTTCCGTGTAAAGCGTGACGTTGCTGCCGAATCCGATCACGGATGTCAGCAGGGGTTGGTCATCTTTCTCTTTCGAAAATGCTTCAATGTCACTTTCTTTGGCGATTCCTAGCTCGGTGTAAATTCGCTCGAACCGATCGCGAATTTCCTGACGTTGGCGATGCAACGAACCGCTTTGATCAAACAGCCAAACCACGAGTGTGGGACGTTCTTCGAGCGATTGCAGGATTTCGAAAGTCAAACGGTCGACGGCACCCTTTGCACCCTGCGTGCCCTGACCCACTTTCCCTTTCAAGTCTTCCAGTTTGTCCAGGGGAGCAGTAGCCTCTTCAAAGAAATTGTTCACCTCGATCTGACCCAACTCAACTGGATCAAGTTCTACTGGATTTGGAATGACGGCTGTGTCGGAAAAGACCGCTGCGGAAGCTTCTGCCATTTCCATCTCGGCGTCGCTGTTTGCGCCCATCTCGGTCTGCTCGACCTCACTATACGTGATCTCCTCGATCGTCTCGATCTCCTCACGCTCGTACTCCGGCGGGGAAACCAAAACCACAGCCTCATCGTCTACCTCAGCACTGAGTGGCACGAGAGCCAAAGTAAGAATGATGATCAGATGAACCAACATGCTGCCGATCAGAGCGGTCGCCTCCTCATTCTCGAGCAAAGACTCATCTTCCAGCTCACCCTCGCCCCATGCATCAACGCTCTCTGCTCCATTTTGGGGCATCGCGTCCGATGGTCGATTCGACTCTGGGCCTGAAGAAGGAGGGGTCATGCTTGACATCGCTAACTGCCTTTGAAGAGGAAATCACCCAGACTGGGCTTTTAGTGGAATCGGTGTTTACCGCCCACTAGCAAGACATTTTCACCCAACCCGCACAAACTTTCAACTTGGAAGCTGGATAAGTTTCGGGATCCTGCGAAAATTGACTCACAGTTGTAACGGCCAAACGCCACGCATGTACCCCGAGGCGGTTTCACTTTTTGCATCTTCCGTCAAATACATGAAACGAACGCTCATACACCAGCTCAAAGCATCGCTAATGTTGCAAAACGTTGGCCGCAAGCAACACCAACCCCCTCTACAGAGCTAGCCCAGGCATTATGAGTGAACGTTTGATCGCCATCGGAGATATCCACGGTTGCATGACCGCTCTGGAACGCCTGCTCGACTCGATTCACCCCACCGCAGAGGACACCCTCGTTACGTTGGGTGACTACGTCGATCGAGGACCAGATTCACGCGGTGTGATCGAGCGATTAATACAGCTAGGCGGAGAAACGCGACACGTGGGCCTCATGGGGAATCATGAAGAAATGATGCTCGAGGTCGTGAAGCATCAGGCTCCCCATGAGATGTGGTTGCGTCATGGAGGCGTTGATACTCTCGATAGCTATGCGTTTGCCGGCAGCCTCGATTTTCTACCAGACTCACATTTAGAGTTCTTCGAGTCACTCGTTGATTTTCACGAAGAGCGAGGACATTTCTTCACTCACGCAGCTTACGCACCGAAAATCCCGCTCAACGAACAAGCAGCCGACATGCTTCGCTGGCACTCACTTGATGACATGGTCCCTCAACCGCATTTAAGCGGCAAGGTTGCGGTGGTGGGTCATACCGCAAACAAGGATGGGGAAATTTTGGATTTGGGACATCTGATCTGTGTTGATACTTATTGCTATGGCGGCGGCTGGTTGACGGCGATCGAGCTTCACAGTGGGCAAGTCTGGCAGGTATCAAAAGATGGTGAACTACGTGAACAAAAAGCGAGGCAGCGATAGCGGGCTGCTTGGCTGTCAATGTTCTCGCCGCTGAACTGTCACGGGGCTGGATGGACAGCCATCGTGAAACACAAAGTTACCGCGATCGACAAACTTTGCCAAATCGGTTCAACCCAATTGACCGTCATGGTCGAAGAGACAGAAGGACATCACGGGATCAGGTGCGCTCGCACCCCTGCCGAACCTTCCACTCGACCCATGAATCAAGATGGACACGAAAAATTCGTTCCTCGGCTTCTTCCGTCATCAGCTGCTATGCACACGAATGTGCTTGCCCCTTTGCATTTTCCTGAGCCCCGCAATCGTGCAGGCACAGGTTCGTAGCAAGAAGCCGGACCGCGCAGTCTACCAGCCTCGTGTCATTGCTCCGATTCAGGCCGGACCAATGGAACTGAGAGACAGCGAGCAACTGGGAGATGCCGGACGCCTGAGACGCACGGGAGAACCTTTTGAGGACTCGAGTGAATTTGCGTTTCGGGACTTCAGTAGAGTGAAAACACTCTCGCTTAAGAGTTCACTGCCCGTCCCCAACGGCGCGATTGCAAGTGAAGACTCGGTGCAATTGGTCGAGACCCAACTTGATGACCAAGCAATCAAAGCGGGGATTCCCCCGTTATCAAAATTACAACCACTGCCGCTTGATGACATCGAGTCCGCGTTGCCTATCTCTGCTCGGGGTCAAACCAACCCAGCAATCCAGCAAGTTGGAAACACTGAGATCAAATTGATCCCACCAACGCCAGTGCAACTGGAATCGCCCGATCAATCTGATCGCCAGTATCAAACGACCGAATCGATTGACATGGGGTCCCTCAGCCCACTGCATGATGCCACATGCGATGGATGCGATGGTTGCGGCAACAACAACCTTTGGAGTTGTGATTCGTTGTGCTGTGACGGGGTCGATTGCCGTTGCGGAAAAGCGTGGCACTCTCCCATCACAGATCATTTTGGGTCGGATCGTTGGTTCGCGACAACGGAACTAATGCTGATGTGGCGAAAGGGTGATCGTTTACCACCGCTGGTGACCACAGGCCCGTCCAGCGATTCCGCTACGGCTGGCCGGCTAGGCGAACCGGGCACTGAGGTCCTATTTGGAGAAGAACGCACGCTTATTGATCTCCGCGCGGGCGGCCGTTTCACGTTAGGGGCATGGCTGGATGATCGCGAATGCCAAGCTCTGGTGGGTAGATATTGGTTCGCAGGTCGTGAGTCGACACACTACCGAACCGATGGTAACGAAACGCCTGTCATCGCAAGACCATTTTTGAACGTCACGCCACCATCCACAACACAGGACACATTCTTAATCGCATTCCCAGCTTTGCGTGAAAACGGACGCATCAGCGTCAACGGCAGCAGTGATGTTTTCGGTGCTGACATTTCCGTTCATCAATTCTTGTATGGAAAATATGGCGGCACAATCGATTTGGTGTACGGCTACCAATACATGCGATTGGACGAAGATCTTTCGATATCCAGCACATTGACTAATCTGGACACGGGCGGCACTGTCCCCGCCGGAACGATTATCGACGTGAACGATTCATTTGACGCAATCAGCGAGTTCCATGGGGCTCAAATCGGATTTGCGTCTCGCTACCGCGAGCGATGCTGGTCTTTCAACTCACTTATCAAGTTCGGCTTTGGCTCGCTCAATCGAATCGCCAAACGCAGCGGGACAAGTTCCACCACAATTGGAGTTGATACTGCAGTCACGAACGAAGGCCTTCTCATTAACGACAACAATTCTGGCAGAACCTCTGACCGCACCTTCGGCTGGATTCCTGAACTGGACGTATCCATTGGCTATCGCATCACTCCAAAGCTGGATGCTACATTTGGATATAACCTTGTCGCAATGACGGATGCCGTGAGAGTCTCGGGAACCATTGATCCAGATCTGGCGGTCAATAGCAGTTCGATTACCCCAAATGACCCTGCACGGCCCAGTCCCAACATGCGGTACAGCACATTTTATATCCAGGGGATTCACTTCGGCTTACAGTACGGTTACTAGCCGAAATTTGTAACCGCCGCGCCGAGACAGCACATTGAATCAGTCACCCGATCGTTTTTGTGATGCTCCAATCTCTCGGCTCATGGGTTTCGAGGTTCAACCAGGTGGCGTGGGCGAGGCCCGCGTTGACCTCAACTGCGGCTCTCATCTCCACAATCCGATGCAACGGGTCCACGGAGGTGCGATTGCGGCTCTCGCCGACGCAGCAATGGGCATCGCTTTTGGTCGGACATTGCTGGATGATGAGGACTTCTCAACCATCGAAATGAAGGTCAACTTCCTTCGACCGGTCAAAGACGGCATCATCACTGCTGAAGCCAATGTCGTGGAACGCGGTTTACGGATAGGTTTTGTCGAGTGCACGATCCGAAACGCGAGAGGTAAGCGTGTCGCAACGGGTACGTGTACGTGTACCGTCATTAGCGACTGAAGAGAATTCGATCCATGCGAGACCAAACAAGCAGGTTTTCACCCGAAAAAAATCAACCCGAGGCGTGAGAGAGGCTTTGACTGCCCCGCCTCACTCACGCTCCAGGTTAAAGAATCTGTCCGACCTCACGGGTACACGACAAGGCGGCGAAGAGAACGCCAATGCCCTGTACGGCGGGTTGCGGAGACAAGTAGCCAATAATTCGTGATCAGGCCCATTGCCCCACAAGGAACTTGATCGCGTGTTACCTTTACTGACTCTTGTATGCTCAAACCTAGCACCTGTTTCAGGCGGTGCTGCTCAAATTTCGCATTTGAATGCAAATTTTTTACCCGCTGACCTGCGAGTTTGAGTTCCTTACTGCGAGATTCGCTTGGTGCACGACACAGATCCAGTGGCAAACGCTGACGATCCACGACTGGAAAGTTACCGCAATTCACGTTGGAATCGGAAACCTGATGCAACAACTCACGACTTTATTGTGGAAGGCCGTTACTGCGTTGAGCGTCTGTTGCAGAGCGATTACGAGGTTCACTCCGTCGTGATAGCAGAAGGCAAATCAGTTGAGAGCTTTGAGAGGCTCAACCGAGTGGTGCCAGTCTATTCATTACCACCCGCAGAAATACGCAAACTTGTCGGCTTTAACTTCCATCGGGGCATCATGGCTTGCGCAAAACGCCCCGCCTTGAAGCCGATGGCAGTATTTGAGCAGGAGATCACAAGGCCACAGCTTACAATCGCTCTGCTTGGTTTGTGTGAACGCGAGAATGTTGGCAGCATCATGCGAACCGCCGCAGCACTGGGGGTCGAGCGTATTCTGCTCGGCCCCAATACAGCTGACCCGTTTGCTCGTCGCACCATTCGCGTCAGCATGGGCACAGTATTTCGATTAAACCTCTACGATCTTTCGGATCCTGTAGCTCAATTGCCAGAACTTGTAGATCGCCATAAATTGCATACGATCGTCACGACCCTGGATCAGAACGCTACCCCGCTGCGCGACTTCCGCCTCGAACGACAGTCAGGGATCCTGATAGCCGGTAACGAGGCAGAAGGCGTCGCGGAGGAGATTCAAAAAGTAGCGACCGACCGCGTAATCATTCCCATGAGCCTGGGGACGAACAGCCTGAATGTTGCAGTCGCTACTGCAATATGCCTACATGAATTGAGTAACCAACTGACTCACTGATTTAATCTGTGATAGCTTCGGCCGAACCCTTAAACCAGTTCGCCGCTCTCAAGCATGGAAAGTTCAGCTCCATCGAGGAAACTGACCAGTGATTTAGCGCGGTAGGGTTGCTGCAATTTGCGAACAGCTTTGCTCTCGATTTGCCGCACACGTTCACGAGTCACCTGAAAAATCCTTCCGACTTCTTCAAGGGTGTACGTATACCCGTCAGCGAGTCCGTATCGTAGCCTGAGGATCTCGCGTTCACGATAATTGAGTGTTTCCATGGCCGCATCAATTTGCGTCTTCAGTGCATCACGATTGGTTTCCATCAACGGATCATCGTCACGATGATCTTCCAAAAATTCACCAAATACACTGTCTTCCTGATCCCCGATCGGCTGATCGAGCGAAAGAGGTTGTCGGCTCATTTTCAGAATGACTCGGGTGTCCTCAATCGACAAACCACTACGGTCACAGACTTCTTCCGCCGTGGGCTCACGACCAATCTCTTGAACGAGCTCACGGGTGATCTGACGCACCTTGTTCATGGTGTCAATCATGTGCACAGGCACACGAATTGTTCGACTCTGGTCGGCAATGGCACGAGTGATAGCTTGGCGTATCCACCAAGTCGCATAAGTACTGAATTTGTAACCGCGAGCGTGCTCGAACTTGTCCACAGCTCGCATCAGTCCCGTGTTACCTTCCTGAATCAAATCAAGAAATGAGAGTCCACGGTTTCGATATTTCTTGGCGATCGAAACAACCAGCCTCAAGTTACCCGCTGAAAGAACTCGTTTGGCTGCATCATAGTCTTCACGAAATGCGTCGCATTGCGAGATCCGTCGGCGGAGAGTGATTGGCGACTCATAGGTCAAACGCATCAAATAACGCAGTTCACTGCGCAACTCGTCTACCGAAGGCATACCAGGCATCGTCATAGCATCAGTGTTGGCGAGCATGGACTTGATTTCATCCATACGGTCAGAGGCATTGCGAAGCTTTTCAAACAGTGGCTGCAGTTTCCCGGTGCGCAAGTTCATTTCTTCGACGAGGCGGACTGCCTTGTTTCGTCTGACGACCAAGTTCTTCCAGGCAGCACGCCGTTGCCGCATTGGCAGTTTTCGGTTAATCGCATTCAGATAGTCACCTCGATTTTGCTTCAGGAGGTACTGCAACGTTCTTACGTTGGGCACAATCCTGAGCATGATTGCCTTCTTCTCAACCGCGTTCGTGACGCTGACTTCGATCGTACGATCGAGTCGCAGTTGCTTATCGCGAACCTGTTCCAACAGTTTCAACGCGCCCTGCAGTAGGAAATCTGTCGCCAGCATCGAGTGGCGGTATCGATCCCGTGTGCATTCAATCTGCTTGGCGGCAGCAATTTCCTGATCTCGGGTCAGCAGTGGGATCTGTCCCATCTGCATGAGGTACATGCGAACAGGATCCTCTGTCGGGTCTGTGGTGGAGTCATGACGACGTCGACCTCGGTCATCGTTGGGCCGTTGATCCTCATCATGAGCCTCAGCAAATTGCTGCCCCATGACACGCGTACGTCTTGAATTGGACTCATCAGCGTCGAATGCATCATCTTGCAAACTTCGTCGGCTAAACTTCTTTGCCATCGTCGGTTCCTCTAAACCCGTTTGATATCGGTCGGACAGGTGTGGGGGAGACCAAGCAGGCGTAGTGCCGCAACTCTCTGAGGGGGAGGCGTAAATCATGGCAAACTGTTGTGTGCGAATAGGTTGCGTGAAAAGTGAACCGAGATTTCATCCCCCCGGACGTTGCTTTTACACCTCAGCCAAGCGTTGCCAAAAGTCAACAGCGGTGGTTTCGGTGAATCGCTCGCAGAATTACGACGGGCGTCGCTTTCTGCCTCGGTGTCCAACACTAGGTCACTTTGCGTGCTCTACCCGCTTTGTCCCCATGGATTTACACTTATCTTTCGGTTCGGCAGGTCGGTCCGTATCGTTCACGCGTCCTAACACAACCTCGATTCAGTCCCTTCATGTGCGGTCATTCACCGGTTTTGATGCGCAACAGGTCGGCAGGGTTCCGTTTTCCAGGTTTGGTCACCGAAGAAACTGATGAGTTTATTCCGCTATGGAAGCTGATCCTCCTTATTCCGATGATGCCACTCTGGACTGGCTCGATCACACTCGCTTCAGCGATCCAGAGCAGGTAAAAAGTGATCTCCGAGCCATCTGGAACTCCGGAGCCTCGCCCGAGTTGCTGCATAGTCTGCGTTTAGGCCTGGCCGCTCATCTTGACCAACTCGATGACCGGGATGAAACAATCCGCCATCTGAGCCGGTTTATCGATTCCAGTCCGGATGCTGTCTCCTTGCTGGCCTTGTTCCAGCGGGACTCCGAAGCGTTACCAGCTCTGCTGCAAGTTTTTGCCACGAGCAAAACGCTCGCTAATCGGCTGATTTCAGATCCAGAAACGTTCGATTTGATCCGGGCCAGTGATGGGAAACCGGCGTCTCGCGAGATGCTAATTGACCAACTGCTGACTGAATTACGGGATTTGGAGCAGCCCAACCGGGCAGCTCTGGTCATTCGCCGCTTCTCATCCCGAGAAATAATTCGCATCGCGTACGGCGAATTTGTCCGCGGTGCAACACCTGAACGAGTTGGCCGGCAAATCGCGAGCGTGACCGATGCTGTTATCGAAGCAGGGCTCAACTTCACTCTGCAGCGACTAGCAGAACGTCGCGGAATGCCGCAACGACCTGATGGGACGACGCCGGAACTCACGGTGATTGGACTGGGACACCTTGGTGGCGAAGAGATGGGTTACGGCTCATCGATCAAGCTCGTATTTCTTTATGACTCCATCGACAATCAAAATGTATGGCATCGGGATTTTTACAATACCGTTGTCAATGAACTTCTGACGCTGCTGCGAGGTGACGAAGCTCGCAGTGATGGGATGGACATTGATCTTCGTGAAGGGCCCCGCTACGAGGTAGGAGTGCATGTTTGCAGTTTCCGTGAAGCTTTGCGGATCTACGAAACTGCTGGACGAACTTGGCAAAGGCTGAGTTTTGTAAAAGCTCGCGTCGTTGCTGGCTCTCAAAAACTCGGTAAGGCATTCCTGAGTCGCCTTGAGCCGTGGGTTTACCGTCGTTTCATGAGCCGTGTCGAAATTGCCGAAATCCGAACTCTGAGAAACAAGCTCGAAAAGTCACTTGCAAATGAATCAGATGCACGCGAAGACATTGGTCGGAGCCCCGGCGGTCGCGATGATCTCGAACTCACCGTTGAGTTTTTGCAACTATTGCACGGCGGCAATCTTGGCAGCGTGCGCTGTCGCAACACCTACGATGCCATCTTTTCGCTCGAACAAGCTGGCTGCCTGACTCATCAGGAAGCCACACTGCTATCGGAAAACTACGCTCGACTTTGCCGACTTCAGCACCACCTATCGGTAATGTTCGATCAATCGAGCAGTCTTCTTCCCAGTGAAACCTCGGCTCGCAAACGTCTTGCGTGGCAACTCGGAATCCGTGCAGCCAACGGATCGGGTGGCGATATCGAACGCTTCGAGACTCTCTTGAACGACACCTTCGACAAGAATTGCCGCATGATAAATCATCTGATGCTGGATGCTCCAGGAGATGGTGATTCGGTCGCATCAGAAACCGAGCTATTGCTTGATCCCAACCCTGACCCCGCGTTGGTAGAAAGCACCCTTTCGAAACATGGCTTAGTGAATCCACAGCACGCCATGGAAAACCTGGCCGCTCTGAGTACAGAGTCTGTGCCATTCCTGTCGCCTCATCGCTGCCGTCACTTCCTGACATCCATCGCACCCGCCTTGCTCACTGAAGTTTCGCGAACACCTGACCCCGACGCGACGCTCGCATCGCTCGTGGAAGTCACTGACTCGCTTGGTGCCAAAGCAACACTCTGGGAACTACTAGGCAGCAGCCAGCCCACGATGGAATTGATGGTGCGACTCTGCGCCACCACGCCCTATTTAAGTGGCATTCTCACGAACAACCCTGGGATGATCGACGAACTGATTGATTCGCTGTTAATGAACCGCATGCCCTCGGCACAACGCCTCGACGCACATTCCATTGCGGTCTGTCGCGGCGCCAACGACATTGAACGTATTCTGTGGACATTCAAGAATAGTGCTCACCTCAATATTGGGGTGCGTGACATACTCGGAAAAGATACTCTTGAGGCGACTCATCAATCGATCGGCGATACCGCAGAGGCCTGCGTTCGTCGCATGATCGAGCATGAACAGGAGTCTCTGGCCAATCAATATGGCGACCCATGTGACGAGGAAGGTAATCCTGCTGAACTCATTACGTTTGGGTTGGGAAAACTTGGTGGACGTGAACCGAATTACCACAGCGACTTGGACGCCATTTTTCTTTATTCGGCAGATGGAGAGACAAAACGTCGGATGGGCGGGCACCGCGCAACCCTGACCAACCAACAATTCTTTAACCAACTGACACAACGAGTCATCACACGAATCAACCAGCCCGGCCCCGATGGTCGCCTCTACGAACTTGACTCACGCTTACGTGACACCGGAGAGGAAGGCGTATGGGCCATCACACTGCAGGAGTTTGGGGCTAGGTTCCGGGACAACACCGCACCGCTGTGGCAGCGTCTGGCACTCTGCAAAGCGCGATCAATCTCTGGATCACGTGAATTACGAATTCAAGCAGACGAGGCGATTGCAGCGATCATTCGAAACACCGCATGGAGGCCTGAGATGGCGATTGAAATACGGGAAATGCGAGAACGAATGCAAAAGACTGCGACACAGGCCAATCTGAAACGCGGCGAGGGTGGTACAGTTGACATCGAATTCGTTTCCCAAATGCTGACCTTACGGCATGCTCACGAATCACCTCAGGTCCTCCAAACGGGCACAACGGGATCACTGTTGGCGCTAGCCGATGCAGGACATCTCAGTGATCAGGAATCAATGACTCTCGTTAATGGATACCGAACACTCCGCAGAATCGAAGCAAATCTGAGACTCATGAACACCACGGCGAGACACGAGTTACCCGATGATCCGCACCTCATGAAAAACCTGGCGTTCCTGATGAATGAAACTGATCCTGAGATGATCGTCGCTCAATGTATCCAAACAAGACACAACAATCGCACAGTTTTCAATCAAATTTTTGATCGTGCCAGCAGCTAACGTTAACATTGATCGCACGCTGCCCGTGTGTTGCATTTTAACCCGCACTGATAACTACCAAGTGACATTCATGACACTGCTTCACCGACTACCAGTAGTCTGCCTATTCCTGTTGGCCAGCGTCTGTCCAGACTGGTGGTTAGCCGCGAATACAAGGTTGGTTCAGGCCAAATCACCCAACATTGTTATGATTCTGGTTGATGACATGGGCTACGGTGATGCCCAATGCTACAACGCTGAATCCAAGATCCCAACGCCTAACATCGACCAACTCGCCCGTGACGGCATGCGTTTCACTGATGCACATGCCGCTGGGCCCCTGTGTCACATGTCCCGCTATGGTTTGATGACCGGACGTTTTCCTTTCCGCACTGACGTCTCGCTGTGGCGCGAGCATCCGTTAATCGAAGCAGAGCAAACCACCATTGCCAGCCTGCTTGCCAACAATGCTTACGAGACAGCGATGGTTGGAAAATGGCATCTTGGCTTTGAAGAGAACGGTTACGACCAGCCATTGCCCGGAGGGCCAGTTGACCGCGGATTTCATTCTTTCTTTGGCATCCGCGCCTCCACCGACATCCCACCCTATTTTTACATCCGAGGCAACCGCGCGGTCTCTCCGCCGACAGATAATATCAAGGCACGAAATACAGAAGGATGGAGCAAAATCCAAGGTGAATTCTGGAGAGCTGGGGGAATCGCACCCGGCATGGAACTCAAAAATGTGCTTCCTCGCTTCACCGATGAAGCGATCAGCGTGATCGAGCAACACGAAAAAAAGTCCGCTGACCACCCACTTTTCCTCTACTTGGCATACCCAGCTCCCCATACCCCCTGGCTGCCAGCGGAACCATTCCGCGGCAAGAGTGGGGCGGGGATGTACGGCGAATTCACCATGATGGTCGATCACATGATCGGTCGCGTGTTAAAAGCCCTGAAGCAAGCCGACATGGCTGAGGATACCTTGGTCATCTTTTCCTCCGACAATGGCCCAGTCTGGTATGAAGAAGATGTCAAACGGTTCGAACATGACAGTTCGGGTGGGCTGCGAGGAATGAAGGCTGACGCATGGGAATGCGGACATCGCATGCCTTTCATTATCCGTTGGCCGGGTAAAGTGAAGCCCGGTTCGGTGAACGATCGCCTAATCTGCTTCACCGATCTCTTGGCGACCTTTAGTGAACTGGTCGGAACAGAACTGTCTGAAGACGCCGGACCAGACAGTTTCAGCTTCTACAAGACGCTCCTTGGACAATCCGAACCAGATCGACCCACACTCGTGATCAAGAGCGGCAGTGGCGCCATGACCGCTCGGCAAGGTCCGTGGAAACTGATCACGCAACTTGGGTCCGGCGGTTTTTCAAAACCGAGTCGCATCAAACCGACACAAGGCGGCCCCGCGGGGCAGTTGTACAATCTTGATGACGATCTGGGAGAACTCAACAACTTGTATGACCAAGAGCCCGATGTCGTAGCTAGAATTTCCGCCGAGCTGAAACGCATCCAAAAGGATGGTGCGAGTCGCTTGCCAAAGTCCGACCTACCCTAGTCCGACCACGGTCACAAAAGTGACAGAACCTTCGCGGATTGGTTCAACATCCGACTGGCTCAACAAAGCTGATGTCTCAACAAACCGGCTGATCTCCTGGATCAGCATTCACGTCGATCAGTTCGGATGGCCCGAACGAAACAGTTGGTTACTCTACCTTTTCGCCATCCGACAATTCACGAATCCGTACTTTCTTCCACGAAACACTGAACGGCCCAGTTCCTGATTTGATCGAGTGAACCTGCAAGCCAATGAACCCCGACGCATCGCGGTCATCTTCAAAGTCAGCAACGGCAACACCGTTAACAAAGCTACGAATCCGGCTGCCTTGCGCGACGACACGGAACGCATTCCACTTGCCAGCTTTATAAACAGCCTGCTTTTCAGCGGCTTTGACAGTGGAATCAAGCCAGCGGGTTCGCCGCCCCTCATCCCAAAAATTACCCGCACAACCATTTTCACGATTGGTTTTGGATGTAATTTCACATTGGTATCCGTACACCTCTCCCTTTTCCCGCATACGGCTGGGCTTTGACTCCTGAGGTGTCTCCTTGGCGTACTGATGGCTACGTATCTGCACTCCCGAATTCAACTCAGGGTCACACCGCACCTCGAACTCCAAAACAAAATCCGAGTAAGGTCCACACGTAAGGAAAGTGTTTTTACCGAGGCCAGTGGTTCCGGTAATCACACCATCCTCGATCACGTAAGTTGCCCCACCGCCAACTTTGATCCAGTCTTTCAAGGTACTGCCCTCAGATAACTCCACCCAGTCACCCGCGGAGCTCGTAACCGAACCAACCATGATCAACAACGCACTAAAAACAAATCTCATTCCTGAACCTCAAAATGAAGGGAAAACAAGCTCATTATCCTACTCTAATTGGTCATTTGCATCAGTCAGCATGTGCGACAAAAGCTGCAGCCATCGGTTCCAACAGGCCATGTGTTCGCCCCCTAAACGAAAACTCAGCCACAACTCAGCCACATTGGAGTGCCAAGCAGAAATCCCCCAAATCACTCCTCTGTGAGCCCCCTGAGACTCATGGGCATACGGTAACGAACCCACGCAGGAAGAACCACACGAGCGATCTCGGGGCGTCCGATTGATGCCTTGATCCGATTCGAAAACAACTTGTTATCGGGGACAACTTGATGAAAATCACCCCAAGGAATGAAGAGGGGAGGATGCCCAATACGGAAGGGAAATGCGATCGAAATCTGCAGCCCCTCGTCAGTACAAGTGAATGACAATACCGAATGATAATTAACGGGCCCGATGCGAGCTGTCCGCATCCACGCTCGCTCACCTGTCACGGGTTGATCTAACCGATAGTCAGCAGCAAGCCGGGTCCACCCACTGACACTAGCCAGAACCCAGCACAAAAAAGCGGCTGCAAGCGGAAGCAAGAGAAGATAATAAAGCGACCCATCGTTCATTCTGAAAATACCACCGGACCCTGAGGTGCTTTGCGGAGCATCCATCACTACTTACGCAAGCCGCTCAGCATTGCGAATGACAACTGGCCAGTGAGCAGTACCACCGACAGTGCGTAGTAACACTGAAAACAGAGACGGCAACCACTATATCTCAAACTTCGTGAAGATCATTTTTCCGGCATTGGTCTGAAGAGTACTTGTGACTCGTACCTCTAACTCGTCACCAATTCGATCCCGAGCACCTTCAATCACGACCATCGTGCCATCATCGAGATACCCGACCCCCTGTTCGGGGCCTTCACCGGCCTTGATCACCTTCAACCTGAAAATCTCGTCCGGAAGGAAAACGGGGCGTAATGAATTGCTAATCTCATTCAGGTTAATCACAGCAACGTTGTGCAACTTGGCAACCTTATTCAGGTTGAAGTCACCCGTTACGACCTTTCCTTCCAAATGCTTTGCGAGCAGAACCAGCTTGAGATCAACGGTTTGACCAGCGAGTTCAGGCAACTCACGATCAAAGATCATGAGGTCGACGTTCTCGTCTGCCCGCATTCGATTTAACACATCCAGTCCGCGCCGACCACGAATGCGCCGCAACTTGTCTCCGCTGTCAGCAATGGCCTGCAATTCGCTTAAGGCAAAACGCGGCATGATCAATTGGTTGTCAAAAACCCCCGTGGATACGAGATCTGCGATGCGACCATCAATCACGACGCTTGTATCCAATACCAGCGGTTTGAAACCCTTCACCTCTCGAACAAACTCCACATAAGGAATCAAAAACCGAAAGTCATCCTTGGTTTGCAACAACACACTCGTACACACGTAACACAACACCAATGCGATTACCAACTGAACTGTCAACGGACTGACATTGAACGTCTGTTGAAGAAGTGGTCCCAAAGCAATTGAAAACACATAGGTGAGAAGCACACCAACAAGCACACCAAAGTAGACCGAGGTGATCGTGTCAATTCGTTTTCGGGGTGCGTAAATGTCCCCGATCACCACTACCAACGCGAGCGACATTACACCTGTAAAAACCAACCAAGGCATTGCTTCGTTGGAATTCGCCGCATTGAGCGATGCATTGATGATCGCTGAAACACCGCCTGCGCAAAGCAGAAACACGCAGCGAAGAATGATGAGATCCATCGTACAAACGCCCGATCTATCTGAAAATAATGAAATCGAGGCAACAACTTGGTGCCCAGCGGCGGATAAACAGTTCGCCGATGATCCACTTTAGGTTAGTGACGTACGAGACTCCAGAGGTGAGCCCCCGTTTCCTGCTGCTAACCAGAGGAGGTCCCTAGAACTTACTCCGCCCCTGCCGCCAAGGAACCCAAGAAACCCCATGAACTGCCCGAAAGGCAGCCAAGCCACCCCTAAAAAATCGTCCAACCTTATCCGGAATTGCCCACACGCAGCATGCCTAGCCGCAAGCACTAGCCTTCACACAACAAAACATCGACACCATTGAACGTAACTCACAGGCAACACTAGGTTCCCACTGAAATCACAGACCAATCCAGCCGCTCGGAAAGCGACGTTTAGGGTGCGCCATCTACGGTCGTGATCGTTGGCTCCGCAACCGCCGGGGCCAGTTCCACTACCCTAGGTTCGAACGAGTGGGAGGTCATCATCGAATCGCCCAGAGTGAAAATCACAAAGAGCCCAACGAAAACGAACGAACCGATGAAGATGATCGCATTGAATGGTTTGTCCGCAAGCATGTGCATAAAAAATGCCATCACCAATACCGCCTTGATGGTCGCAATGAACATCACTGTCGCTACCTCGAAAGCTCCAAAGTCGAAGCTAGCCTGAGCAACTGTGATGACGGTAAGAACCGTCAATGCGAAGAACACCGCCAGCAAAGTTTGCACCGACATCGGATGCGCGAAATCGTGGCCGTCAGCGGAGTGGCCATCTTCGGAGTGTGCGTGAGCAGACATAATTCAACCAGTATGCGTTCGTTGTGCGGGTTTCGGTTACCGAATCAGGTAAAGCAGCGGGAACAAGTAAATCCAGATCAAGTCGACAAGGTGCCAATACAGACCAACGTAGTCGACCGGGCCGAAGTACTGCCGGTTGAAGTCCTTGCGAACAGCACGGACCAACAGCCAGACCAACACACCGATTCCTGCAAGAATGTGAATGGCATGAATACCCGTCATGCAGTAATAAATACTAAAGAAGACACCGGCTGTTGTTGGCGTCATCACGTCCACTTCAGTCGTAGTGACTGCACCTAGGATCTCACCATCTCCGGTCACTGTGGATGTACCCGCCGCAGCCGTCTGCTGCTCCAGTGCATTCAGACCGCTGACGACTCCAACGTTAGTCGGGTCAGTCGCCAGGATCTCGAGGACGCTTTCCTCTACAGGAACCATTGCTCCGGAGGCAGCAATCGCTGGTGCCGCCTCGGCCTCAGCCGACTTCTCCGCCTCAAGCATCACCGAAGCTGTCGCTAACCCATTCGGATCTGCGTGAACATCAACATGGTCGGCAGAGTCCTCGCCGCTTTCCAGCACCGTACCTAACCCCACTCCAACGAAGAAGCACAAGCAAACGACCGAAAGTGGTTTTGCGACTGCAAACTGAAACTTGTTCCCAGAAGCAGCACTTACGACAAGCCAGATGAGCACACCTACCAACGCCAGTGCGAAGGGAGCACAGATATACAGGAGGTAGGGAGGATGATCCGTAGGGTGAGGATTGCTAGGGTCGTAGAAAAACAACCCGGCAGGCAATAGTCCCATTCCGAATTTGTGAGAATACTCAATCGCTTTGACGCCGAGGAAAATCATGGCGCACGACAGCGTTGCTGCCAGTGTTCCCACTAAACCTTTGTGCTGCTCTAACTGCGAGCACCTCACAGCCCATGCCATCGTCAGCGAACTGAACAATAGCACGCCGGTATTGATCGCACCCAACTTCGTGTTCAAGAACTGACTACAGCCCTCAAACACCTCAGGACGAAGGGCTCTGAAAATGGCATAAGCACAGAACATCCCGCTGAAAAACAGCACCTCTGTGACAAGAAACAGCCAAATCCCCAGCTTGCCGCTGTCGAATTGCTGCTCCGGGGTATCAAAGTGGTGTGCCAAAAATGGCGGGTGGTCATGGTCATGACCATGCTCGTCGTGCCCAACCTCAGGGCTGGCTTCGATGGTTGACATGTTTGTTGGAATATAAAAGGGAAGTGATGTTGGACGGACTTGAGAGTTTTCAAAAGCCAGTCAGCTATTTCGAATCTTCAGCGTGCACCGGTTCAGTGACAGGCTGTTCCTCAGGCACGATCTCTCGTGCGGGCTCAATTTTTACATACCGCTCATTCTCAGCGTCCCACTCAAGGTTGCTGAAATCATACGGGTCGCCAACCGTGGGAGCACGCTCAAAGTTGTAGAACGGCGGGGGACTTGTGCATTCCCACTCCAACGTTGCAGCACCCCAAGGATTTGCCGGGGCCCGCTTACCACTCTTCAGAGATCGCAGCAGCACTACCAGCGCGACCAATAACCCAAAGCCTAGTAGCATCGATCCCCAAGTGCTCATTTGGTGAAGAGCAGCAAACTCTGGGTCGTAGGTCGCATAACGACGTGGCATCCCGCGGCTACCGAGGACGAACTGCGGCAGGAAGGTCAGGTTGAATCCTGCAAAAACCAGCAAGGCCGACAGGCGACCACCCGCTTCGCTATACATTTTACCAAACATCTTCGGCCACCAGTGGAACACTCCGCCGAGGAATGCCACGAGAGTTCCCCCCACCATCACGTAATGGAAGTGGGCAACCACAAAATAGGTGTCGTGAAGGTGCATGTCCGTCGCCAACGTTCCAAGATGCAAACCTGTCAGGCCACCAATCGTGAACAAGAAAATGAACGCGAGCGAGTAACACATTGGCGTAGTCAGGCTGATCGAACCTTTGTACATCGTGGCCAGCCAGTTGAATACCTTGATCGCTGATGGCACTGAAACAGTGAAAGTCAGAGCACTGAAGATGATCGTCGTGAGCGAGCTCATCCCTGATGTGAACATGTGATGCCCCCACACGAGGAAGCCCAACAGAGCAATCGCGATCGACGAGTATGCGATGAATCGATATCCGAAGATCCTCTTGTGGCTGTGCACGCTGATCAAGTCGCTAATGATCCCGAACGCTGGAAGAATCATGATATACACAGCGGGATGGCTGTAGAACCAGAAGAAGTGCTGGAACGTAACCGGGTCACCGTTGTATTCCGGATCAAAGATACCGATGTGCATCGTCCGTTCGGCAATGAGTAGCAGAAGGGTGATACCAAGGACTGGAGTCGCCAAAACCTGGATGATGCTCGTCGCGTAAGTCGCCCAAAGAAATAATGGCATCCGAAACCACGTCATCCCCGGCGGTCGCATCGTGTTAATTGTGACAATGAAGTTCAGACCCGTGAAAATGGAACTGAATCCAAGAATGAACGCCCCGGAGGTCGCCAAAATGACGGAACTGTCCGTCGTCGTGCTGTACGGAGTGTAAAAAGTCCAACCTGTGTCTAGGCCACTCGCGCACAGAGCTGAAACGAAAAACAAAGCACCGAATACCCACAGGTAGAAACTGCAAAGGTTCAATCGCGGAAATGCGACATCCTTCGCGCCCAACATCACCGGCACCAAGAAGTTACCCAACGCGGCGGGAATACTCGGAATGATGAACAAGAAGACCATGATCGCACCGTGGAGGGTGAACACCTGATTGTACCAGTTGTTAGCCTCCTCTCCCTGAAAGACCATCCCCGTGGGCTGGAACAGGTGCAGGCGGATCAATAGTGCGAGCAAGCCTGCAACGCCGAACGCCACAGTTACCCCCACGAGGTACATGACCCCGATCCGCTTGTGATCCAGCGTGAAGATCCAACTAAGAACACCCTTGGAGTTCGTTAGGTAGTTTTCACTTGGAGTTGGATAACCAGGGTCTCTTACTTGCGAACCTGATGGTAATGATCCAGCTGACATATCTAAAACCTCTTCAGTCGAAACGCATGACGCGTGCTTCGTATCAGTTTCCAGTCGCCCCGAGAGCCGGCACAGCTGGTATCTCTTTCAAATTATTCTTCAGTACTTGTTTGTTCTTCACCCGTGTTCGCCGCTGCCTTTGGACCATAATCCGACACGGTCTTCAGGTACGCGATGATCGAGGCGATGTCGTCATCCGAAAGCTGTCCCTGATAGCTGGGCATGACAGGTTGATAACCAGCTACGACCTGCTTCTTCGGGTACAGAATTGAATTTCGGATGTAGTCCTCATCAGCCGTGATGGTCGTGCCGTCAGCCAGTGGACGTTTGTTCCCGTAAGACTCCTTGAATGAGGGCCCCACGCGTTTAGATCCATCTAGTGAGTGACATCCTGCGCAACCTCTCTGGTTGTAGAGTTTCTCGCCCCAAGCCTCTGGAGTTTGATCCACGGGCCTTTTGCTGACCTGCTTGATCCAAGCGTCCAGATCTTCCACAGTCTTATGCACAACAACTACGGTCTGCATGACGGAGTGGTTTTTGCCACAATACTCTGTGCAGTAAAGATCGAAAAACTTGTAACCGTCGGGAGTGAACTGCCATTTGTCATAATCCCAGACCTCGCCGTCATTCTCCTTCGTTGCCGCGGCAAGCTCGGCCTCACTAACCTGCTCGCTAGCGACGTCGGCCTCAAACCACATGTAGTTGTAGCGTCCTGGGACCACGTCTTTCTTAGCGCGGAACGCAGGAACAAACACGCTGTGAATGACGTCGCTACTTCGCATTGACAGTTTCGTTGGCTCGTCGACTAGGATGTGCAGTTCGGGATTCATCACCCCTTTACCGTAGTCCATGGTCCAAC
>Ga0315320_10000685_pt1 | contig 27997 bp, 25 predicted proteins | sample M140m21515metaG_FD_203458 | JGI IMG/M metagenome (GOLD analysis project Ga0315320, IMG submission 203458) | Ammonia-oxidizing marine archaeal communities from Monterey Bay, California, United States - M1 40m 21515 | ecosystem: Environmental > Aquatic > Marine > Coastal | place: USA: California... | reverse complement strand
TATAGATTTTGCTACTTCACCATTATCACCTCCTCTTTGTTTAAAACCTCCTGCTGGAACCAAATTCAAACTTTTTTTAATTTTATCTTCATATTCTTCATTATCTGTATATCCTAATATATAAGAATTTTCTTTATTATGTTTAATATCACGCAAACTATTTGCTATACCTGGTTCAAATTTCAATTTCATCAAATTACCCTTTTGGTTTTCTTTCAAATCATCAAAAAGAGTATCAATTGATTCTATAGGTCCTTCTGCTACATCAGCAGATTCCCCTTTGTTTTCAAACATTGTAATTCTTTCACCTTCTGTTTTTAATTTAGCCGTAAATGATCTTATTTTAAATTTTTCACCTTCAACTATATAATCATACATAGTATAAAGTTTATCTGTTGAGGGGGGTGTAACTATTGTATCTACAAATGAACTATTTATATTAATTGCTAAGCTGTTTTGTTCGTCTGTTGATAATTCTTCCATCCTATTCCCTACGCCTTTTATTGGCCATTCTTGACCATCACTGGGCTTATCTGTAATATCTTGTATTGGACTAATACTGGCTTCACCTATTAATAATGTATTAAGTAACCTAACGCGATTAAAATAGTCTGGAGCTGCTCTTACTGTTTTTGGTGAACCTGGTATGACAATTTCATTAAAACTCTTATAGGTTCGCATGTATGAATGTTCTTCGGATGTATATCCCTTCCAATTTAAATAATATTTTAATTCTGGAGGTGAGCGGAGTATGAGTGTCTCTTGTTCCGACTTTGTGTCACTACTACTACTAGCAATTTCCGGTTCTCTAAAATTTATATAAATATTATCCCCAAGTAAATTAGGAACACATAAAACATTTAATATTTCACCTTCTACATCATAAAAGTCGAATAATATCACAAAAGAAGCTAATTTAATTAAACAAACATGAACTGTGGGTTTTATTTTTACACCTGTCCAAAAGTTTTTGTAAATATGTTTTAATATATCATCAAAATAACCTTTAAGATGAGGAGGGCCGTCACCACCTACGGATGTTTCACCACGAGAAGGAAAAAGTATATTCAATAGAAATTCCATACTTTTTAAAAAGGCATCCTCACCGGCTACGATCTGATCAGTAAATGTTTTGTTTTTTCCCCAGTTTTTCATGTATTCTGTTATAAAAAATCTCAAAACAAACAAATTTAATATTGCAAACATTTGAATTAAATCATTCAAGATACCAATTTCACCGAAGGTGTCCATAGAATTTGCAAATAAAATTAAATCTTTCCATTCAAAATTAGTCATTGCTTCATTTCCTTTTGATAATATTCCTATCATTCTTTTTTCTCCTATGATCGTTTCTTCAGCATTTTTATGTTTAATTAAATCTTTATATAATTTAACTAATTGTGAAGTGTTTGGTTGAGCAGTGTGAAATTCATCGCTCTCATCTGGTATATTTTTGAATCTTAAATCACCCCAAGCTTCGCCAAAAGTTTTATAATCATATACAGAATTAAACAAGAGATCCATGGATAATTTCATTTTACTCCAAACAACAAGATTCAATACAAATTTCTTTTTATGAGCGTCTGGAATATAATCTGCACGTTTTTTTTTATAACTCGTTGATGTAATATCATCCCAATACCCTTCTAGAGGAATGGTTGAGTCAGAATTCATTAATGCTAATGTATCAATAGTTGGTATATAAGCAAATTTATATTTGGAATGAGCTTTGAGGCCTCTCTTATTTTGTTCTTTTCGCAAATTTAATAAACTTCCTAAGTATGTATCCCATTGAGTAAGAAGTGAATTCTTATCACCACTAGTATTTTCTATTTCTTTTTCTAAAGCCCCTTCTTTCCATGATAAAGAACCACCTTCCATAGGTATTTCAACAACAATGGGGTAAATTGTTTCAGAAGTAGCACCTGCAGTATCCTTTTCAATGATTTTCTTAAGCCCCGCCGTTGGATAGACACCTATTTGAGAATCGTCTTTTTTCTGAACAATAGAATTTTTTTTACCACCTTCCACATATTTCTCAAATAGGACAATATCACCTTTTTTTAATTGAAGAGCATCCTCCTCCTCACTGGGGGGATATTTGAATACGCATTTTAATTTCTCACCTTTTTCAAAATTTGTTTGTTCTTTGGTCAATCCTTCTTCATCCAATTCTTCCATATCCATTACATCCAATTCATCTATTTCATCCATTAATATATAATATAATTATAATATTTTATATATTATTTGACATTTATATAATTATGAAGTAAGTTTTCAGAATTTTTATTATGTATATCACCTGATAAGAATGCATTTTCAAATGTTTGTCGTAATACATCTTCGGGTGCATCAGTTCCAATTTTAATAAGATTATGAATACGTAAATATTGTTTAATTTCTTCTAAACTTTTTTTTTTAAGTTTGAGTGTTTCATTTTTGACTCTTTTTCTTGTTTTACGATTTTTTATTAAGACAGATACTTTTCGTCCTTTTTTACCGAGGATCAATTTACGTTTTAATGTTTTAGTTTTTTTGAAACGCTTAGGTTCTTTTTTATGCAATGTTGGTGCAACTAGGGAAGGATTTATTTTTTGTTTTATTTCTTGTAACTTATTTTGTCTTTCAGTAACAAATAAGGGTTTTTCAATGGGTTTAATATCATTTTCATTTACATTAAAATTAAATTTAATTTGTGGTCCATCTTTATTTTTTAAGGTTTTTCTATACTGTGAATATAACTGTTTTTTTCCACCTTTAAGAATACCATAAGGTGGTGCGGGGCGTGGATTATTTTGTATTTCATTAGAATTTTTCTTTTCTTTTTTTTTCATAGTTTTATTTTTTTTAATATTATCAGAAACTTTATCTAAATACAATAATGATTCTTGAAAATCATTTGTAAAATCTTCTTTTTGGATTGTATTACCACCATTAATTATTTGATCTTTCTTTTTTTGCTGATGTCTTTTAATTTTTTCTAAAAGTTCTTGTTTTACTTTATTTGGTTTAAATAAACTTTGTATCATCTTTTTACTTTCTCTTTTAGATTTCCTTGTAGTTTTTTCTTTACCTCCAATCATTAAATGAATAGGTTTAATAGAAATTTTTTTTTTTAAAGACATTATTATTAACAAAGAAAAATAGAATGATTAATTAACTTATTAAAAAAGGTATATATTTGTGAAATGTTCAAATATATTAATTAAATTAATACTGCAATTTAATATATGTATAGTAAAATCGGATGTTTCAAAATTTTTAATGAAATCATTTTGATAGATAAAATGAGTATATTTTTTATTTTTTTTATTGAGAGAGATTAAAATTTCTTCTGTAAATTTTTGACAATTATTTTTATAAATATGCCAATTAAAATATTTTTTTGAACCAATTCTATTTTTTGTTTTTTCTAATATAGTGTTGATGGTAAATTTTTGTTTTTTTATATTTATTTTCAACAAATCTTGATTACATTTTTTATTATAACTAGAATTAATATTTATACTATTATTTTTTTCTATAATAAGATGTTTTCTAAATTTATTAGGCATTTCAACTTCAATAATAATAGAGGTATGAAATGGAAAAAAGGCATTACATTTATTTTTTTCGATATACATTTTTACTTTTTTATTGTAATCATAAAATGAAATTATATTTAAAATTTTTAGTAAATATTTATTAATGGGTTGTCTTGCTAAGTAAATATTTTTTATAGGTAAGTCACCATATTTTTTGAGATTATTTATAGAATTATAAGTATAATTATTGAAAAACCAATTTTGATCAATATTTTTTCGGAACCATTTTAAAATGTAATAGCTTATAATAGTCCATAAAATAAATAATAAAATGAATAATAATATTAATGAAAGTAATGAAATACTAATAATTGTTTTCCATCTTTCATGTATATAATTATAAATGAAATGTAAATATTCTTGTAAAAACATAATATATTATATGTAAAATAAAATATATTATAAACTAATAATTAAATATCTAAGGTTACCTTAATACCTTTATGATCACTGGCATCTGAATTTCCAAATGTAAAAGCATTTGTAGCACTAATATCACCTTTTATCATTATAAAATCTATACACTTATTTGGCATTTTACATGGAAAGGTATTTATTTTCTTACCTAATAAATCAAATACGCAATTGTATCCTTTTTTTTTTATATACTTATACATTTTGGATTTTTGAGTATCATTAAAGTCTCCTACTAAAATAACATTTTTATTATTTTTACAAAGTTTAATAATTTGCTTAATACTATCTAATCTTTTTTCTTTTTCTTTTTTTTTGTTACCGGGTTGTAAATGAATATTAACACATCTTATAGGTTTGCTATTATATGTAAAATCAAAATATTGTATAATTCTATTACCTATATGTTTTGTTTTAATATTTGTCTTAATTTTATGTTTAACAATGGTGAGTAATCCTAAAAAATACCACATCCCTAAAAATATAGGTATACATAATAATGAAATAAAAAAGTAAACATACGGATAATTAAAATATAAATTTTTCAAATTTTCTCCCCAATATGAAAAAATATAACCACATAACCACATGAGTTTATTCATAAAATAATCAAAAATGAAATATAATTTCTTTTTATATTGTGGGAAATTTTTATAAATATATTTGTATATATTATTTCTTTCTAATAAAGAAGAATCAAAATATTTAATATTTTTTTTAGATAAAAAAGAATATAATTCTCTTAATTTATTATTAAATGGTAATGTGGCTTCTTGTAAAAGAATTATATCTGTATTATCGATATGATTTTCTAATATAATATTAATTTTATTTAATCTTTTCAACCAATTATCGTGAATAAAATTAATATTCCAAGTTATAACATTTAACTTCATACAGAAAATAAATATATAAATTAAATATTTTAAATTAAATATTTTAAATTAAATATTTTAAATTAAATATTTATACAAAACATTAAATATACATATGGGGGACGGAAGAATTTTTTTTTCGATTTTTAACTTCATCATTTGATATAAATTTTTCGAAACCTTTATCCAAGTCTTTTTGTGTTATTTTTCTTTTTTCATTATCAGGTTTACAAAAAACTCTTTTACTGTGAGCAATTTTTGTTTTTGCTAATAAAGTTTCCATATCTCGTCCATAATATTTGAAATAATCCATTTTATCTTCAAACCATTTATCTTTTATAGTATCATCAAATTCCCAACTAATATCTTTCATTTTTTTTTGGAAAATTTGATTTAATTCACTACTATTATAATTATCGGTATTAAATCTCCAAGTAAATCTAGATTCAAGACCAGAATTATAAGCAAAGAAGCAATCTTTTAAATCTTTTTCATAACCGGCAATAATAACCATAATATCATTTTTGTGGAAACTCAATGCTTCACAGAGTGTATCAATACATTCTTTTGCGAATGAATCTCTTTTTTCACTATTTCCAAGAGCATAAGCTTCATCAATAAATAAACAACCACCTAAGCAGCTTTTAATTAATTCTTGTGTTTTTAGTGCTGTTTGTCCCAAGAAACCAGCAATCAATTCAGAGCGAGTTGCTTTTTTAAAAATTTTATTTTTAAGTATTCCTAAATTTGAAAAAATATCACCAATAATATTTGCTATTTCAGTTTTTCCAGTCCCAGGTGGTCCATAAATAACAGTATGCATAAAATCAATGTTGTCCTGTGATCCATTTTTATGTAAGTTTTGAGCAAAATATAAAACTTGATCGACAATATTTGTTTTTAAACCATTCATACCAATCATATTATTTAAGTTAGTCAATGGTTTTTTAATATTATGCAACGCTTGCATGTTAATATTATATTGAACATCCCATTTCAACGGATATTTTTCAATAAGTTGTAAAATATCATTTACGTTATTAATTTCAACATCAATATGTATTAATTCTATTTTGGGTTTTAATGTATCAAAGGGATTTGGAGTTAAAAATGGGTTTGTTGCATATAAATCAAATGGTTCTTTTTTTACCAGACTAAAATCGTTATTATAAATCATTTCATATTTTTTATTTATACTTTGTAAATAATTATCCATACCTTCTTTTGATTTTTTTTTATCTTCTAATTGTAATAAATATTGGTTTTGTATTCTATTTCTTTCATTTTGTAAATTATCAAGCAAAGATTTTATTTTCATATTAAAATAATTATTACTATTATTTAAGTTATTATCATTATTGTTTAAGTATTTGTTAAAAATAAATTTTTTCTTTCTACTATTATGTAAAGAAGGAATAATTATTTTATTACCAAATAGTTTACGATTAATGTCTACACAATTATTAGACAAATCCTTTGTTATATTGACACAATTATTAGACAAGTCTCTAATGGGGTTTTGTGGTGGCTTATTCATAATACTATATATATAAATAAATAATTTAAAAAAAAATTGAAATAGTATATATTAAATGAGTGCGAATGAAAAAAAAACTATGGAAACAGAAAATATATGGAAATTAATTAAGTTGTATTTTAAGGGTCGATACTTGGAAAGATTAGTGAGACATCAAATAGAATCATATAATAATTTTGTAAATAATCAATTACAACATACAATTAATATGTTTAATCCAGTAAAAATTCATTCAGAGCATGACAAAGATGAGGAAACAAACTTATATAAGTTGGAAATAGAAATAAATTTTGATAATTTTCAAATTTACAGACCACAAATTCATGAAAACAATGGTGCAACAAAAATAATGTTTCCACAGGAAGCACGTTTGCGTAATTTTACATATAGTTCACCTATGACAATAGATCTCAACGTTAAAATTGTAACACGAACAGGTGATAAATTACAATCTATGGAAACAATTTATAAGAAAATTCCTAGAGTGCATATAGGAAAGTTACCAATTATGTTGAAGTCGAATATATGTGTATTGAAACAAAATAATCATTTGGAACATAGATTAACGGGTGAATGTAGGTATGATCCTGGAGGTTATTTCATTATTAATGGTTCCGAAAAAACTGTAATTGCTCAAGAAAGGGCAGCGGAAAATCGTATCATGTGTTTTGATGTAAGAAAGGGAAATAGCAAATGGAGTTGGCAGGCTGAAGTAAAATCAATTCCAGATTTCAAATGTATATCACCGAAACAGATTAATTTGATGATAATATCAAGAAATAATGGATTTGGTCATCCAATATATGTAATGATACCTAGAATTAAAAAACCAATACCATTATTTATAGTATTTCGTAGTTTGGGAATTGTTTCAGATAAAGAAATTTGTGATATTATTTTATTAGATAGTGAAGATAAAAAAATAAAGAAGATGTTGTATGGATTAAAGGCATCTATTGTAGAGGCAAATAAATATTTGACACAAAAAGAATGTTTAGATTATATTGTAAGTTTTGCAATGTATACTCCATTAAATATGGATAAGGAAACAGGTATAATGAAAAAGACGCAATTTACACAAAATGTATTAGACAAGGATTTATTTCCTCATTGTAAGACGAAGAAGCAAAAAATTTATTATTTGGGATATATGACAAATAAGTTATTGAGAACTAGTTTTGGTTGGAGAAAACAAGATGACAGAGATTCGTATATTAATAAACGTATTGATTTAACAGGAACACTATTAAATAATTTGTTTAGAAACTATTTCAATAAGTTGGTAAAGGACATGCAAAAGCAGATTGTAAGGGAAATCAATAATGGTTCTTGGAGATCCACTGATGATCATTTAAACATAATTAATCAAACAAATATATATAAAATTATTAAATCAACTACTATTGAAAATGGTATTAAAAGGGCATTGGCTACTGGTGATTTTGGAATAAAGAATTCAAATTCAAATAAGGTTGGTGTTGCACAAGTATTAAATCGTTTGACATATATTGCAAGTTTGAGTCATTTGCGAAGAATTAATACACCAATGGATAAGAGTGGTAAGTTGATTCCTCCACGTAAGTTACATCCCACACAATGGGGATATATTTGTCCTTCAGAAACACCGGAAGGTCAAAGTGTTGGTGTAGTAAAAAATTTGAGTTATTTGACACATATTACAATCAAATCTAATAGTGAAATTTTGTATAATATAATAGAGCCAAAAATAAAGTTGTTAGATATTTGTTCTAATAAAGAGTTGTATGAAAATGTAAAAGTGTTTATAAATGGTATTTGGGTTGGTATTAGTTTTCAACCATATGAGTTGTTTTTGTCCTTAAAGGAACAAAAGTATAAGGGTATATTAAATATTTATACTAGTATTGTTTTTGATTATAAAAATATGGAAATTAAGGTTTGTAATGACGCAGGTCGTATGACGCGCCCAATTTTACGTGTTGTTCAAAACGATATTTTATTTAATAATAAAATGAAAAATGATCTTAAAAATAACAAATGTGTATGGGATGATTTTATGATTGATCATAAATATGATGAAACAATGATTGAGTATGTAGATCCTGAAGAGCAAAATGTTTCAATGGTAGCAATGAATGGTAGTGATTTGGTAAAGAAAGGAACACGATATACTCATTGTGAATTGCATCCTAGCACAATATTTGGTATTTTGGCTTCTTGTATTCCATTCCCAGAGCATAACCAGTCTCCAAGAAATACATATCAATGTGCACAAGGAAAACAGGCACTGGGAATGTATGTATCAAATTTTGATAGTAGGATGGATAAAACAGCATATGTGCAAACCTATACTATGAGACCTTTGGTGGATACAAGAATTATGAGTTATATTGATTTACATAAAATTCCATCTGGGTCAATGGTATGTGTTGCAATTATGACGTATAGTGGTTTTAATCAGGAAGATTCAATTATATTCAATAAGGATTCATTGGATAGGGGTTTATTTTCGGCAACAATTTATCATACAGAAAAAGATGAAGATAAGAAAATTTATGGAGATGATGAAATACGTTGCAAGCCAAATTTTGCAAAAACGAAGGGGATGAAATTTGCGAATTATAGTAAGTTGACAAAAAATGGTATTATTCCAGAAAACTCTCTTTTGGAAAACAGGGATATTATAATGGGAAAGGTTGTTCCAATTAAGGAAAATAAGAATGATCAAACAAAGATCATTAAATATACGGATGAAAGTAAGTTGTTTAGAACACATGAAGAAACATATGTAGATAAAAATTATATGAATAGAAATGGTGATGGTTATACATTTTGTAAGGTAAGAACACGAACATATCGTGTTCCAATTATAGGAGATAAGTTTAGTTCTAGACATGGACAGAAGGGGACAATTGGATTAGTTCTTCCGGCAGAGGATATGCCTTTTACAGCCGATGGACAAAGACCAGATTTAATTATTAATCCTCATTGTATTCCTAGTAGAATGACTATTGGACAGTTAAAGGAAACAATATTGGGGAAACTTTTGTTAAGTTTAGGCTTATTTGGGGATGGGACAAGTTTTACGGGATTAAGTGTGGAAAAGATTTGTAAAGAAGTAGATCGTTTAGGATATGAAAAGCATGGTAATGAAATCTTTTACAATGGAATGACAGGAGAGCAAATAGAATGTCCGGTATTTTATGGTCCTGTATTTTATCAAAGATTGAAGCATATGGTTTCGGATAAACAGCATAGTAGAAGTATTGGTCCTAAGGTAGTGTTGACACGTCAGCCTGCAGAGGGAAGGGCTAGAGATGGTGGATTAAGATTTGGGGAAATGGAGCGTGATTGTATGGTAAGTCATGGTGCAAGTATGTTTACAAAGGATAGAATTTATAGTTCATCGGATCAGTATGAAGTGCATGTGTGTGGAACATGTGGTATGATGGCGCGATTTAATGATAAAATGAAGATCCATCATTGTAAGACATGTGGTAATCGTGTTAATTTTAAGAGATTAGAGATTCCTTATGCTTGTAAGCTTTTATTTCAAGAACTTGTAACAATGAATATAGCTCCTCGTATTATTACAGAGGAAATTTAAATACAAATATAATATATATGTTACATACGTTAGATCCAATTGTTAGTTCAGCTAAAAATGTTTATAAGGCATATGAAAGATATAATTTAGAAAAACCTATTGAGATATCATTTAAGGATAAATATAGTTTGGAAAAACGATTAAATGAGTCAACAACTATAGTTTCAAAATATCCAAATAGAATTCCAATTATTGTAGAACGTTTTAATCGTAGTTTGCCGGAAATAGATAGGAAAAAATATTTAGCACCATCTGATTTATCTGTCGGTAATTTTATGTATGTTATAAGAAAACGAATAAAATTAAAACCTGAAAAATCACTTTATTTATTTTTTAATAATAAACTTTTACCTGTAACTACACTTTTAGAATCAGCATATGACAAACATAAAGATGATGATGGATTTTTATATATAAAATATTGTGAAGAAAGCACATTTGGATAAATTATTTTATCTTGTTATTTTATATAATATGTTGAATCTTATAAGAAATTCAAATATGCCTCCGGCAAAAAAAGGACGTAGTAAACATCATACATCGGATAATTCAAGTGCAACAGCGATGAAAAGAAGTATTCAAAACAGATTATCATCAACGGTAAAAAAGACCACTTTGTTTGGAGATAAATATCGTATTACTCCTCAGGAATCTATTTTTTTAACTGCTGATGAAAATGCAGCTGTTGCTGATCCTCCTACTGCGGGCAATGTAACAGACGCAAATGCGGGGGCTACAGATGCAACAGTTATTGTCACAGGAGGCAATTATAACGGAAAAACAAAAAAAGTTATTTTAGATGCAGACAGAGATGCAAAAAGTGGGAATGCAAAAAAAAATCTTAAAAAGGGTCAAAGACCTAAGGGAGGAAATCAGGGAACATATTTATATTTTAAAGGTATTTTTCCATCGATGTCATTAAACAGTGTGACCAAGTAATAAATTTTATCTACTAATAATATATAATGAATAAATTTTTAGTAGAATTTTTAGGTTCCCTCTTCTTTATCTTTATTATTTTGTCTATTGGAAATCCAATAGCGATTGGTTCAGCTTTAACTTTAGCAATTTTGTTAGGCGGAAAAATTTCTGGTGGACACTTTAATCCTGCCGTAAGTGCAACAATGGCCATGGCAGGAAAAATGCCTGTAAATGATTTGGCACTTTATGTGTTAGCACAAGTTGCCGGTGGCGCAACTGCTCTTCAGTTACACAAAAAATTTCGTTAATTAATATTTTTACTTAATAGTATTAATTAACTTGTTGTTCTTACATTTGGTTTTAAGAAATTAGTCATTGTGTTTGTTGCTGATGCACTGCATCTAAAGTAAAGTAAAAATTCAATATCTTTTATACTTTCTTCTTTAGTAGTAAATAATACTGAAAATGCCATATAAGCCGTTTTTTTTTTAAAGTTATTACCAGTTTCATTTCCTGGATTTGCAAATAATGCGCTTACAGCATCCCACCTGTCACCAGCACTTGGATTACTATCAATATCATTAAAAGCTGATATAGCAGTTGTTCCTGTATTAAGTTCGTCATATCTTATTGCAAGAAGTCGTGTTATATCATCTAAATCTAGTCCATCATATCGCCATACAAAAGGTTTATTCATTTTTGAACATAAATCATATAAATTATATGTCCCACCAAAAATATTTAGTAGATAAATTAATGATCCAGAGCTTAAATGTTGCATAGAACTTATTCCTTTTGATGCTATAACATGACTACGTATTTCATCAAAAATATTTGTAATATAATCACTATTATAAGTTACATTATCATTATTACTAACATCTTTAATAAAAACAATACTGCCAGATAAATCACTTATACTTAAATCTTGAAATTTGGATCTATGATAAGGTTTTAATTTTTGTCCACCATAAAAATAATTTTTCCAACTATTGAATGAAAGATCTGTGGTGTAACCAGATAATTTTGTAAAATTATTTTGGTCATCTAAATTAAATTCACTAAATCTTGTTGGATTACCACTATTATCGATAATTCTATTTCCACTTAAATCACCTGTTAATTCAAAATGCAATTGTGCAAATCGTATAACACAAGAATTTGCATCATGTAATAAAACAGCTGTAGTCATATATAAATTTATTATATAATATTATGAAAAAATAGACCAACTTTTCTTCTTTTTCTTTTTTTTTACATTTTTTTCAATAACTTTTTTTTCAATAACATTTTTTTTATTTGTATCATAATGTTTTTTTTTAAATGTTTCCATATTTTGGGTTCCCATACTTTTATTACAACTACTACATATTGGTCGAAGATTTTTGATATTTAAGGTTCCACCATGGACTTCTGAAATAACATGACCACATTCCCATTGCCATATGTCAACTTTATTTACTTCACAGCACCAACAAAACGCAGATGATTCTTCTTTGTTATATGTTTTCCATACTTGTTTGCGTAATGTTTTGGGTATACTCTTTTTACGTTCCTTTTTTTCTTTTTTTATAATTTCACCCGTTTTTTGTTTAATAATATCCTTAATCCAATCATAACAATATGATTCATTTGTAAAATTATACATACCTAAATACATATTATGTTTACGACATTCTTCAATATAAACATCTAATTTTTTTAATTTTCTAATTTGTTTTTCATAAGCTTCTACAGTCCATCTGGACATTTCCTCATTTTTGGTAATAATAATTTTTTTTAAATCTTCTTCATCATCTATAGAAACATTAGATTCAGATAGCTTTATATATAAAAAGGCAACAGCTTCTTGAAAATGATTTTTATTTAATTTTGGTCGTATTGATTTCTTTTTCATTGTCCAAATCTTAGGATGTGTTGAAAAAAAGTATTTACAAACATTTTCGACTAATTTTTTGTTAGTAAATTCGGGGAATTCAGGAAGTTCAGTATTTTTATTAATAATTTTATAATTTTCAACAAGTTCATATTTATTATTAACTTTTACAATTTCAACCTGAACATTAAATTTTTTATAATTTTCTATTTTATGTAGTTTTTCCATTGCTTTAAAACGATGTTGTCCATCGACTAAGTAATTTTTACCATCTTCATCACAATGATGAATATTAATACAACCAATAAAATTAAAATGATTATAACCGCTTTTATAATAATTATCCTGATATTTTATAATTTGATTTACTTTATCATCATCACGAATACGTTGTTCGCCGGGTATAATAATTTTTTCACCTAATAAACGTTCAATAGTTATACTAACTATTTTCTTATTATTATTTATTATACAAACACTATAATCTTGGTTAAACATTTAAATATATTGTTTATATTATCTTTAAATGTTTAGTGTAAATTATTTACCTAAGTCGTAAAACAAGATGCAGAGTTGCTTCTTTCTGAATATTATAATCAGAAAGTGTGCGTCCATCTTCGAGCTGTTTTCCAGCAAAAATAAGACGCTGTTGGTCTGGCGGAATGCCTTCCTTATCTTGGATCTTAGCTTTCACATTCTCAATAGTGTCAGATGGTTCAACATCTAATGTAATAGTTTTTCCAGTAAGAGTTTTTACGAAAATTTGCATTATATAATTACAAATTGTGATTATTTTTTTAAATACATTTTATAATTGAATTATTATAAAATATAAAAAGTAATTGAGATGCTTAATTGGAGTAAGCGAGACCACCCATACCACTCATGATGCGGAGAACATTGTAGTTGGTAGCGTAGACACGGACCTTGGCAGTCTTTTCTTCACCAATGGCTGCGGCAGAAAGGACAAGCTGAAGAGTGGCGTTGTCGATTCTGGAGAAGTTGCAAGTTCCAGATGGCTGGTGCTCTTCTGGGCGAAGGGCGAAAGAGTAAAGGTTGATACCAGTGTCGGGGTGTCTGGTGTGATGCTGGAATGGCTGAACAACATCGAAGTAGGAACCTTCGCGTTCAGAGAAGCGATCCTGACCGTTAAGCTGAAGCTTGGCGGTAACAACGGGGTTCATTCCCCAGCAGTGAAGTTTCTTGGCAGTTTCGGCAAGAACAAAGGCACCGGCATCAGATACACCTGAATCGGGAATGGCATTGGCTGCTGCTACGGTCATTCCGATATTGGGGAAGGCACCTGAGAGAGAAGGATCACCAACTGTATTTGCCGCGCCGCCGTTTCCAATGGAGCCACCGCCTAGAGCTGCCGCAGTGGTGGCACCAGCACCAGGATCCTGGAAGAGTCCCTGAGTGTTAATGAAGGCAGAGTTAGCTCCGCTGGCGACATTCTCCGCACCAGCCTGACCCATTGAAGAGAATGCCATCAATGAGTTAGGAAGGGCATCGACAGCATCGGTGTAGTTCCATGGCTGGGCACCGAGAGCTCTCTGCAATGTCTGACCATCCTGGAATGATGCACAGTAATCAACATTATCATCAGGCTGAACAACCCAGATCAATTCCTTGCATGGGTGATTGAAGTTAAGCTTAAGCTTGTTGGATGAGGAACCAACAGATTCTTCACCAGTGAACTGAAGCTGTTCAATAAGGTATTCGTGGGGGTTCTGTGCCATGCGTCTACGTTCATCTGTATCAAGGAAGATGTAATCAACGTAGAGAGATGCGGCAACAAGTGAGTTGTTGTAAGCACCATCCATACTCTTTAAGCTGGCGTTGTCACCCTTTACGTTTGCTGTGCCAAGACCTTTGACAGCCCACAAGCATTCATCAAGAGGACGAAGTTCGATGTTAATCTTAACTTCGTGATACTGAAGGGCAATAAGTGGAAGAGCAAGTCCGGGGTTGCGGCAGAACCAGAACTGAAGGGGCACGTAAAGTGTGGTTTCAGGAAGGGCCTTGCGTGGTGCGCATACAGCGTTGGGTGCGTTGTTTGCGTTACATGCTGTAGCAATTTCAGCAAAAGCAGGATCGGTAAGGTATGTAAGCTGTGTAGTGTTACCGATCATCTTGTTGTAACCTTCTTCCTGTTCGGAAGTAAGGGTAAGCTGGTTCCAGATGTGCATCCAGTCACCATACTGTTTATCGATTCTCTGACCACCGATTTCAACTTCAACCATTGAGATGAGCTGCTCACCGGGGTTATCAAGCCAGCGTGCAAAAACATAAGAAGTGGCGGCGGCGGGCTGATTAATTTCAGGAAGAGTGACCTGAAGATATGTTCTGTAGGCAAGATCACCATTTCTTGAAACAGTGCACTGGACTCTGCGTCCAAAATCGGCCTGACCGTTAAATGTTTGTTCAATAGATTCCATTGCGAAGTTGGTGTGTCTGCGGTATGTAACCTTCCAGAAAGTGATCTGTGGGTTACCTGTAAGGTAGACGTCTTGAGCGCCGTAAGCTACGAGTTGCATTAATCCTCCTCCCATTTTATTATAATATTGCTAAAGAAAAAAATTTTACTAAAACTTAATTAATTAAATTAATTAAATTTATAGATTAATGTTATCATTATCAAAATTTTTAACTATAAATGCTCTTAAAAATGAGTCTGAAAATACTTCTTTTTTTCCCTCATGTGGTTTTGAAAATATATATGAATTGTCCTTTTTTCGGATCTCCCATCCATCTTCTAAAGCATTCCAAATAAATTGTTGTTTCTTTTTTTTTATATTTTCATTATTATCACTCATCTTTCTTAATATTTGTTAAGAAAACCAAAAATACATTTAAACATATTATTGATATTTCAAATTAAATACTAAAAATATTATATTATATATATGCCAAATTTTAAGCCTAAAACAAAGAAAAAAATCAAAATGTCTAAAAAAGGGAATGTAACTCTTGATTCAAAACATACAGAACAAATCAATAAATTTGAAAAATATAAAAAGGAGGAAATACCAAGGTTAAAGAGAGAAATACAAACCTTAAAAAAGGAACTAGAAGAAGGGGAACAGAATATTGAAAAAATAATGGATACTAAAGATCAAATAAAACAAAAAAAAATAACTATTAAAAAATTAAAAAAAGAGGAAAAGGAATATTTTCTAAATAATTCCAATTATATTTTTAATTATTTTGAAAAAAAGAAAAATCTTTCTGAAGGTAAATCTAAAAAACATATTTTACACTCCTTTTTTGATTCAAATTATAATGAAACAAATATGAATTCATCCACTACAGAAACAGAAACAGAAAAATTTATGAATAATCTTGATAACTCACAAATTGATATTAATCACTATAAATTAAATTATGATAGATGTGAATGTAAGGGAGAATTAATTAAAGTCGATCATATGGGTGTTATGATTTGTAATAGTTGTAGTAAAATATTACCATTTTTAATTGAAAATGAAAAACCATCATACAAAGAACCACCTAAAGAAGTGTGTTTTTATGCGTATAAAAGAATTAATCATTTTAGAGAAATATTAGCACAATTTCAGGCAAAAGAAACAACACAAATACCAGAGAAGGTCATTGAAGATATTATAAATCAAATAAAAAAAGAACGTATGACTATTGGACAATTGACAAATAAAAAGGCAAAGGATATATTAAAAAAATTAGGATATAATAAATATTATGAACACATACCATTTATTAAAGATAAATTAGGTATTAAACCTCCTATTATGTCACCAGAATTAGAAGAAATATTATGTAATTTATTTTTGGATATACAAAAACCGTATTCTAAACATTGTCCTGATGATAGAGTAAATTTTTTAAACTATTATTATGTATTATATAAAATGTGTGAATTACTTGGTGAAACAGATTTTTTACCATTTTTTCCTATGTTGAAAGATCCTGTAAAACGAATTGAACAAGATGAAATTTGGAAAAAAATTTGTGGGGAACTTCAATGGGAATTTATACCTACTATTTAACAATCATATTAATTATAATAATATAATGAATATTTGTAAACATCAAGTATATGCGTTCATGTTCCTATTTTATAATTTAACAGGATTTAAGGTTTGTGTAAATATGTTTTGTAGTAAATATTTCTCAGTTTTTCTAAAAAATGATATAAATTAATAATAGCGAAAAAATGAATTAAATACTAAAAATAAATAAATGTAATGAAAACCTTGAACATACACTCAGAATTAAAAGAAAAACTTAATAAATTTATACAACTCAATAAAATACCTCATATTATATTTTACGGTAATTCTGGTTCTGGTAAAAGATATATACTAAACTATTTTATTAATCAAATTTATAGTATCGAAGAAAGGAAACAATATACAATGTATGTAAATTGTGCACATGGTAAAGGAATACGATTTATACGAGATGAATTAAAATTTTTTGCGAAAACAAATTTGAAAAATAAGGATATATTTAAAAGTATTATATTGTTTAATGCAAATCATTTAACCATTGATGCTCAATCTGCTTTACGTAGATGTATTGAAGAATATAGTCATACAACTAGATTTTTTATAGTTTTAGATAATAAGGATAAGTTGTTACAACCAATTTTGTCAAGATTTTGCATGATATTTGTGCCAAATCCACGAATACATAATGAAAAAGTAAATTTGTTTAATAACAATTCAATTGTAAATAAGTTAAAAATGCAAATAAAAAATGAAAAACTTGCATATTTAAAAAAAAAATTAAAAAATAATAATTTAAAAGATTTGAGTAATATTGTTATAACTTTATACGAAAAGGGTATAAATGCGTTAAATATATTGGATTACATTGATGAAACTGTAGAAGATAGCGAACAAAAATATTTAATGTTGATTTATTTTAATAAAATAAAAAAAGAGTTTAGAAATGAAAAATTACTCATGTTTTTTATATGTTATTTCATGTTTTTGCGTAAAGACTTGAATTTAGAAAATATACTAACTATGTAAAATGGATGATTATAACACTGATCTTTTAGCTGAGGCCAAAAATGAGTATATGTCCAGGTTAGTTACAATTTTGTCTCCTTTGATTATTGAAGGTATTAAATCTATTTTTAGAGAAGCATATAAACTTTGTATTGAAAACGATGAAAAAAATAAATATTTAATGACATTTCAAAATTTCTTGTCTCGTGTGATAAGATGGAATACTACAATTATTAATGAAGAAACAGAACGAATTATTAAAACAAGTGGTTGTAATTATTTAGAGGATTTATTGACTTGTGTTCATATTACTCAACTTAAAATTTTAACCAGTATTAGAGTATCTACAAAACAGAAGAAAATAGATATTGATATTCCAAAATTATCAGATTTTGTTCACAAAGTTTACATTTTGTTTTCTAGAAAATTATATACAAATATATATTTGTTTGAAAAAGGGATTGCTCCTTTGACACATCAAAAAAATATGAGAGAATGTGAAATTTTATGCAAAGAGTCTATTTTAGAAGCTATAAGAGATAGTATGCCTATTGAACAAATATTGAGATCTTATATTGATGAAACAACGGACGAAGAAATTATTGAGGAAATATCCAAAGTTGAAACGGATGAGCAAGTGAGCGAACCTGTTGCAACAGAAGAACCCGAAAATAAGGAAGAAGAGCCTTATAAAGATAATGAAGAAGGTGTAACAAAACCTTCTATGACTATCAATAAAAAACCTGAAGAAACTACTGTTGCTCCTGAAGAAACCACTGTTCCTCCTGAAAAAACTACTGTTGATATTTCGAAACCTACAATTGTTACACCACCTATTAAGGAAAATACACCAAATATTAAATTAAATATTACAGATAAGGTATTGAGTAATGTGAAAGATGAAGTAGAAAATAAACCATTGACTCCTAAGGCGGGAGTTAATTTTAAAGATAATGATGCTGTAATTAACTATGAAACAACTAAAAGTCCATTGACTATCAAAACACAAGTTGTTGAATCTATTAGTGCTCCAAAAACACCTGAAAGATTAGAAAGAATAAGTTATGAAAGAAATGAACAACGTAAATTAGAAGAAGCAGAAGAAGATGATGATTCAGACGAAGAAGATAGAATAAAGATCCATAGTAGTGCCGATCTTAAACTTGATACTTTAGATATTCATAATTTAGACAAATCATTAAAATTGGAAAAACCTTTATTAACTGATGTTGAAGTATTAAATTAAAATTGCGTAAAAAATAATAAAATTATTTATTATTTTTTAATAAAAATGAGTAATTCTATTTTTTATCTAGCTGGTGCTATAGCTGTATTATACTTAGTTGTAAGATTTTTAGAAATGCGATTTATTCTTAAAGAAAATAAACCATTGAAACACATGTTTCGTGATGCATTAATTGTTTATTTTAGTAGCATAGGTGGTTACTATTTACTTCAACAGTTTCAACCTATTACTGAAAATTTAAACGAAAAAGTAGCTGCGTTTACTAATCCACCCGATTTTTAATTTCCACAATCTTTCTCGAATTTATTCGTATTTACATTATATTTGCTTTTTATATGTTCCTTTCCTACTCTATTCATTAAATATCTTTTATAGGATCCGTGCTTAGTATTTTGTTTCTTTAATGTTTTTACAGCAAATGAACCCATTCCCATATTTTGATGTCGGCTACAAACATAATATACAACATTGGGTGCGTCGTCTGGAACAACAAATGTTAATCTAGCACCAGCTGCTCCTGGTGCTGGACCCCCACCTATACCAGCACTATTATCATCATATGTAGCAGTTTGACCAGCTATTTTATTGGTGTTTTTGTCGTTAGCTGTGCGAAAAAAAAGTGGGTGGCCTCCTACTGTAGCATTAGATGCATCAGATAAATCAAACACATACGTTTTTCCTCTATATAAAATAAGGTTGGAATACAAACTATTATTTATATAATATTTATTTCCACCTAAATTTGGAAGATTTATATTAGGCTTATGATCAACAACCTTTACAACATTTATTGGTTCTGCTTCTCTACAAACTAGATTATTTGTTTTTAAAAAAAGATTCATGGAAGATGAATGAATGGATTTATGGGTTTTAAGTCTCATTTTTGGTGGACAATTTGTTGGGTCATGAACAGTTTTTGGTGGCATTTATATTATAATAATATAATATAAATTTTAACGTTTTCTACGCGTTTTTTTCACTTTTCTTCTACGTCTTGTCTTCTTTCTTTTTTTTGATTTTTTTCTAAATTTTCTTCGTGTTTTTTTTCTCTTTTTTCTTTTCTTTTTTTTTCTAGAGCGTTTTCTTCCACCCTTTTTTCCAGTAGGTGCTGATGATTTTTCAGTAGGTGCTGATGATTTTTCAGTAGGTGCTGATGATTTTTCAGTAGGTGTTTCAAGAGTGTAAGCATATAAATCCTCCACAAGTTGATCCATGTGACCAACATCACTCTTGAGGGAGGGTGGTATTTCTTCTACTTTTAAAGCAGTTGATGATTCCTCTCTTCTTTCCGGTATATAATACATGTAAAAACCATCCGATGATAAGTCTTGTCTCACGGCTTGTTGGGCCATTTCTTCTTTTTTTCTTCCTCTAGACAAAATTCTTCCAGGGTTTGCTGAATAATTTTTCACTTTCAAGAAAAATTCCATAACAGGTGTTATATTTTTATATTCAACATCTTTTATTTGTTTTTCCACCTCACCCATAATTGTTTGTATTTCTCTAACTATTTCTAATCTTGCAGTCAATGTTTCTCTACGATTTGGGTTCTTCCGATGCACTTCCAAATCTTTTGCTAAGATATCCAACTTTTTTAAATCTTTTCTTTTAACTACTCCTTTATACTCAGGCGAGTGAGAAACTGCACTCATTCCTTCATACCAATTTGATATTTCTTCTGTATCAATAAAATCTTCGGGCATTGCATCTTCTACTTCAGATGTAAATACATAATTGGTGAATTTTTTTAATTCTGAATTTAAATCTTTATTTTCCACTAATTGGTCACTTTTAGTATCATAAAATTTGTAACCATATTTTTTGTAATAATAACCAATAACATATCCTAATGCTGATAATTTAAATCCCTGAATAAGTCCTGCATCAAATAAGGGTTTGCCAATAGTTTTTAACATATAATCCATCACTAATCCTGCTTTTCCTCTGTGTGAACATAATCCATCTAAATATAAATAAGTTCCTGAAGGTTCTACTATAATTCTTATTGCTGCAAATGCTGAAAAAGAAGGGGAACCATGTCTTGATTCTAAAGGAGTTTCTATGATTAAAATAATATCATCGTTTGGGAGTTGTTGTCGTAACCAATCTGCTGTTAATACTCCACTACATAATCCTAGATTACCAGCTTTATCTACAGTTGCTGTTGCTATTCTTGATATTTGTTGTTCATATGGAGCAACTCCTAAATTCCAATTTGCAGTTGGATCTTCTGCTAGACTTTTAATATATTCCATAACTCTTGCTCTTCTTTTACTAGAAGCTTGCTTTGGTTTAATAGTCTCACTAAATTCATAATCATCTCCTAGGCTGTTTTCATTAAAATATATACTAATTCCATCTTTTGGTTTTGGGTCTTTTGCTTCGCCAGACATATATATTATAATAATATTAATAATTATTGTGAAAAATCCTCAAACGCGTCAATATTTATAATTTTGGCTTTCTTATTCAACTTTCTTTTACTGGTCAAAAACTTCTGAAATAATGGATTTTCTAATTGCTTTTGAGGTGTATGATTGTGAACCAAACGAGTGATCATTTTATATAATTTGAAATCAGGGTATCTTTCATCTCCATTTTTTTTATATAAAATATTTTTACCTTTATCATCCAATATCCAACTATGTATCAACTTTGCAATTGAGTCTAAATCTTCTACATCATCTTCTTCATCGATAAAAAAGTCATATAAACTACAAGCTAATCTACATAAGTCGAAACTGTAATTGGGTTCTATTTTGGGTTTTTTGTTGTTGTAGTAAGTGCCGAAGTTGTATTGAGTGGCGGCGTCACCTTTTGGATGAAAACTGTCAGAGCAAATTTGAACACCTTTAAATTTGTATATTGCTCGTCCAAAGTCGATTAATTTGAATATTTTTCCATATGTTGGAACTTTGTATATTTTTCCATTGTATTTATAAATAATATATTTTCGATCAGTTTTGTTATACATAATATTATTTGTATGTAAATCGTTGTGTGTAAATTGGAAACATTTTTGATAAGTATTAAGCATCATAATAATTTGCATCAATATAGATTTCCATTCATTATTAGAAATTTCATAGTCTTCATCTTCTAATAAAGAGTCTAGAGTATTTTCTAATTTTTCTAAACAAATTACTTGAACTGGAAAGTTAAATATATTACATTCTAGATTTGCTTCACTACTATTACTAATTGAACTATAAATAGATTCATTATCTTCAGATGAATCATAATCCTCTTCATCTTCTTCTTCTTCTTCTTCATCTGTTTCTTCAATCTCAGAATCTTCTTCATCTGAAGTATTAGATGTTCTAGACGAACAGGTAGAACTAGTGTTATTTGTGGAATTTTTTCTTTTTAAATCACAAAATACCAAGTTATTTGACAAATCAAGTGGTTTATTTATTATATTTGCATTAGAATTTACAAATACTCCATCAAATACTTTATCATCAAAATTATCTACATCTAATTTAATGTTTGAATGATCAATACTTATTTTTTTACGATTTTTCAAACTTAACTCATTTTCAAATAAATCTTCGTCAATATTATCAACATTAAATAAAACATTTTTATTTTCATTAAAATATGGTGAATCGTATAAATATTCAATATCATCGTAAATATTATAATTAAAATTTGCTTTTGTTCCTAAAAATGATCCATAAAAATCAACTGCGTTAATAAATTTATGTTTATTCAATAAACAACTTGTTAAATATGAAAAAAAGGCGTCAATATATGCTGCATTATTTGGATCTAATAATTTTTCATTACATGTATTATTTTCAAATGTTGGCATTAAGCTAATATCTGTATTTTTATACTTTCCCGTTAAATATTTTACAGGATCTAATAATGGTGAAAACTTGAAGAAAACATCTGACTTTACTATGTCTTTTTTTTGTAATTTACATTTAAAGTGTTGATCTGTATGCTTACAACATATTTCTAGTATAGAATTTTCATGATTTAGATTAATTGCATTATGATTATTTTTTGTTAAGTTGAAAAAACTTTTATAAATTGGAATGTAATTTTGAATATTTGTTAAATTTGTTAAATCATCTTTTTTAAATGAATCAAATAATTGAGAATTATTATTTTTTTTATAATGAAGCATTTAGAATTTTATAAAAAAATCAATTATTATTTTTAATTGATTTTTGCGTATTATTATTTATAAAAATTATATGTATTTTTATTAATGAATTTAGAATTAAAGAAATTTGATATGAAACAGATTACATTCAGGCCGGAAGAAAATCAAGGACCGGTTATTGTTTTAATAGGAAGGCGTGATACCGGTAAGAGTTTTTTAGTTAGAGACTTATTATATTATCATCAAGATATTCCAATTGGGACAGTTATATCTGGAACAGAGGCTGGCAATGGTTTTTATGGTAATATGGTTCCTAAACTATTTATCCATGATGAATATAATTCGGCTATTATTGAAAACATTTTAAAAAGGCAAAAAATTGTGATGAAACAAGTAAAAAGAGAAAAGGAAGCTTATGGTCGGTCTAATATTGATCCTAGAGCATTTGTCATATTAGATGATTGTTTATATGATAACTCTTGGGCTAGAGAAAAATTAATGAGATTACTTTTTATGAATGGTCGTCATTGGAAAATTATGCTTATTATTACTATGCAATATCCTTTAGGAGTCCCACCAAATCTAAGAACAAATATTGACTACACATTTATTCTTCGTGAACCTTATTTAACAAACAGAAAAAGGATTTATGAAAATTTTGCGGGTATGTTTCCAACATTTGAAAGTTTTTGTCAAGTAATGGATCAATGCACAGAAAACTATGAATGTTTGGTCATTTCGAATAATGCAAAATCAAATAAATTGGATGATCAAATATTTTGGTATAAGGCAACTGGTCATAATGATTTTAGATTAGGATCTAAAGAATTTTGGGATATATCTAAAGATTTGGGTTCTGATGATGAGGATGAATCCTTTGATCCAAAAAAACAGGTAAAGGGTCCTCGTATTAATGTCAAAAAGAGTAAATGGTAAATTAATAATGTATTAGATGATCACTAGTAATATTGTTTAATTTAATACTGTATATAAGTGCATCTTTTTTATCGTGTTTTCCATAATAAAATTTATTAATTACATCTTGAATTTTTTTTCCATAAAAATTAGATGTTGCTCTTTTTCCTAATTTATCATTATACCATTCTACTATATAATTTAAATAAGGAGAATCATCTTTTTTAAATGATTCTTTTAAATTAAATATATGGTCATACATTTTAGCTAAAGCTTCAACTTTTGTCTTAGCTTCCAAACTATGTAAAAAAAAGGATGTTTGATGTTTTGGGTTATATGTCATTACTATCAACTCAAAACCTTTACCGGGATATCGATTATATGTAAAATGTGCTGAACAATTGTTATCAGATTTGATCAAATTTTGTATAGTATATTCTCCTTGATATACACAATCAAAAGTGTTGCCTACTGCTTCATCTTCACTCATTTTAATAAATTATATTGATTATATTTTAAATTATTTCATAAAATATAATTAATCTTCATTTTCACCACTGTTTTCCTCTTTACTCAAATTTTCCTCTTCGTTTTCACCACTGTTTTCCTCTTTACTCAAATTTTCATAATATTCTCGCATTTTCTTTGATGCTGTTCTTGGTGAATCTGATCCCTTGGTTCTTACATTTTCACCCTTAAATAATTCATTTTCAATTGTTGATTGATTAACTTCTTCTCCTAATTCTAGTGACTTTTCAATAGTATTAATATTATTTGCACCAACCAAGTTACCTTGTTCATTAATGTTTTGTGTAAGTTTATTTCCACTTTTTTTTGCTAATTTAACATTTTCTTCAATTGCTTCTTTTTTACTCTCTAATACACGCTTATCAAATTGACGTTTTGCATGATCGTCGTTTGCATTTTTCTCCTTCATTAATTCATTTAATTGCTCTTCCAAATATTCTACACGACCAGTCTTATAAGCATCAGGTTCCCAAGGCATCCACATACCAACTGGTCCCACATATACATTATGATAAGGATCTACTTCTCTTAACATTTTACATCTAAACTCAGCTTCTTCTTGACTACCATATACACCTCTTACTTTTAATCCTCTTACACTTGTTTGGAAATTATGATCTTTACTAAACTCTGTATCTAATTCTTCTTCTTTCTTATCCATAAAGGTCGCCCATTCATCCTCTATAGAAGTTTCTATTAAATTGTCTTTTTCTTCTTTAACAAATTCCTCAAAATCTTTCATTACTGTATCAAAATCCAAATTATTTTTGTATGCCACAAAATTCAAAAACTGAGTTGTTTTTTTAATACATTTAGAAAAATCCCATTGTTTTAGGAATCTTTCAAAGAAAAACATATTTTTCTGTTTTAAAATATTTTCGGGGCTCACAAAACTTATACATGCAAATTTTTGTCCTGAAATTGGTTTATCTTCATCTAATAAATCAACATATTTAGTATTTTTGCTTCCATCGGGGTTTTTTTGTTTTTCAAAGCTCATTATAATAAATTTAATAATTTTATTATTTAAGTTTTAATTATATTAATATATATTTTTTTCTCAAATATATTTATAAAATGTTAGATGCATTGAACAATATTGTTAACCTTAGAGAATTATTGACTCGCGCCGTGAAATACATTTTTGAAGGTATTATGGTTGCTATAGCTGCGTATGCAATTCCTGCTAAGGCATTGAAACTTGATGAAGTTTGTCTTATTGCCCTCACTGCTGCCGCTACATTCAGCATATTAGATTCATTCCTCCCAAGTATGGCTTCTTCTGCCCGCTCTGGTGCCGGTTTCGGTATTGGTGCTAATCTTGTTGGATTTCCTCGCTAAGTAATTAATATTTTTTAGTATATTTTAATAAATATTAATAGTCAAGAATAGTCAAGGTGGTATACAAAGAAATAGTAATCTCTAAAAATTTAAATATTGGTAGTAAAATCTAAATAATATTTTACAATATCATCAATAACAGATTTATCTGGGAGACTAGCACTCATTCCATATATACTTGCAACATTATTATCACATTTTTTTACTTCCTCTTTAGTAAGTTTTTTTAATAAACCAATCAAATTATTAACATTGTTTATGTTTTTTGGTGTAATACATAAATGAACACACAAAGGATTTTGTAATATATTTAAATTCCATCCCTTCTTACTTACATAATCTATAATTTGACCTATTCCATAAGTATCACTATAAAAAGCCACCACATTCACATTTGGATTTCCTATTACATTGAAAGATTCTATATTCTTTATATCATAAGCCAAATTTTTTGTAGCTTGGATAATATTATTAGACATTAAATTATAATAATTAAAACCATTATATAATAATGCAGCCCAAGTAGTAGCTATTTGTGAACCAACTCTACTTCCTGGTAAAGATACACTTGCATATATACCTCCTGTCCAATCATTTTGAATAAAGTATTGATAATGTTTAAGATTTTTATTTTTCCATAATAATACCGAAGAACCTTTCGGTGCATAACCAAATTTATGTGGATCAATAGATAAAGATTGAATGTTTTGTGTGAAGGATAATTTTAAATCTTTATCAAACTGTGTTATAAAACCTCCCAAACATGCATCAACATGTAACGGTATATTGTAAACCTTAGCTACTTCACTTATACTTTCTATAGGGTCATTTAATCCATACGCAAAGCATGGGTAAGAAGCAATAATCGCGCAAGTTTTATAACTTACTTTACGTTTCAAGTCTTCCACGTCCATAACTTTGTTCTCATCTAACTCCACATATACTATACGTAAATCTAATAATTCACATGCTTTGTTAACTGCCGCATGCACCGTTCTCGTGCAACATACTTCGGGTTTAAAAAAATACAAGTTTTTATATTTCTTATAAGCCTTTAAAGCCATTATTGTGCTTTCGGTTCCACCCGTCATCAAGTTTCCACCACCTTCGTCTGGTAAATCAAACAAAGAACCTACCATCTCAATAATTTCCGATTCCATTTTGATTAATTCTGGAAATAAATCTGGATGTAATGGATTAGAAAACATATAGTCACTACTAACAATGCTTAAAAGCTTTTTAGATTCTGTATTATTAATATAGACACCTCCTGATATTTTGTTATTTATAAAAGATTTACGACCATCCATAATATGTAAAACATTTTCTATACTTACTCCATTTTGTGGAATTTTTTTGAAATTATAAATATATTTTTTGGAAAACATACCTTCTTTGATTATATTTAATGCTTTACTTTTTTTATCTTCGAGCATCTTTTTACCCTTTTGTGTAAACTTTATTGCAAATACATATAATAATAAATTGTATTTTTTATGCAAATAGTTATAAAACATATATAGGTATTTAATAAATTTATCATACCAAGAATAAATCATATATATTATTTATTAAATTATATTTTTAAAATACTTTAATAAATTAATTATTTCCTGCGACGGCGCGTTTTTTTCCTTCTCTTGAGGGATTTTCTTTTAGACTTTCTTTTTCTTCTTCTTCTTTTTCTCTTTTTTGTTCTCTTTTTCTTAAAAAGAGATTTACGAGATTTTCTTCGTTTTCTTCCCCCTTTTTTTCTCGGATTTTTAATAATATCTTTCCACGGCACCCACAAATCCCCAAGATTCATCTTTTGGACTTCGGGGGTCTGCTCCTTCTGCGGAAAATGGATCTGTTCAGGGTCAATGCCGAAGGGTGTCAAACCATATATGGTTTGCCAGTCTCCATCACCATTACGAATACCCCAATCCATCCCTGAATCACTATTTATATATCGATTTAAGGCTTCGATTTTTTTCCGGTAATCATCTATTTCTGGTTCCTTCAAGGAATCGATGAACTCTTGATAAAAAGATGCGTCCTCTTGAGGGGGTCGATCATCCGAA
>Ga0315320_10000682_pt1 | contig 28022 bp, 27 predicted proteins | sample M140m21515metaG_FD_203458 | JGI IMG/M metagenome (GOLD analysis project Ga0315320, IMG submission 203458) | Ammonia-oxidizing marine archaeal communities from Monterey Bay, California, United States - M1 40m 21515 | ecosystem: Environmental > Aquatic > Marine > Coastal | place: USA: California... | reverse complement strand
AGACTGCTAGGCTTTTTGGCTTTATCAGAAAGTAGGTCTCGACGTATCAAAATATGTACTTAATTTGGTATATTTTCAAGTAATATTGGAACAAACCCCGTTTTCAGCCAATTTAGGCGTATAATATTTCTAATATTTTATTATTTGATTTTGTTAAAAGTATGACTTTTACATACATGAAAACGTTAGACTGCTAGCCTGTTTGGCTTCTCACCGAAATGAGTATAAGTTGTGAAAAACTAGTATCTGCTCTACTCTCCTCGAGGCGCTAAGAGATTTTTGCTGTAATTACTCTTTGAGTAAAATACCTAATACTAATTAAGAAGTTCTTTGAGATGTAAACCAGTATAGCTACCCTTAACCTTAGCAATCTTTTCAGGCGGACCTTCTGCTACTATAAGTCCGCCCAATTCTCCTCCTTCTGGCCCGAGATCAATTACCCAATCTGCGCATTTAACTACATCTAAATGATGTTCAATTACAATTACGGTATGTCCGTTTCTTCGAAGACGCAACATTACCTCTGTTAATTGGTGTACATCAAACATAGAAAGTCCAGTTGTAGGTTCATCTAGGATGTAAACTGTGTGGCTCCGAGTGGGTCTGTGTAATTCCGATGCTAACTTCACTCGTTGGGCTTCTCCGCCCGATAGAGTGGTTGCTGGTTGGCCAAGACGGATGTACCCCAGTCCTACATCTTTCAGAGTTGTAAGAATACGACTTAATGATTTTTGATTTTGGAAAAATACAACTGCCTCATCAACAGACATATCTAGAACTTCTTGGATGTTTTTTCCTTTCCATTCAACTTCCAAGGTTTCTCTGGTGTATCTTTTTCCTTTGCAGACATCGCATGTGACCCATACGTCAGGTAAAAAATTCATTTCTAGTTTTATAGATCCTGCACCTTTGCAAGATTCACATCTTCCGCCTTTAACATTGAAAGAAAATTGTCCTGGTTGGTATCCTCGTTCTTTAGAAATTACAGTTGCTGCAAATAGATTTCTGATATGTCCAAATGCCCCGGTATATGTCGCTGCGTTTGAACGAGGTGTTCTACCTATAGGAGATTGATCAATGACTATGGTTTTGTCTACAGCTTCGAAACCTTCCATCTTATCATGTCGGCCAGGAGAAGTATCACTACCATGTATTTCACGTAATAATGCGGGGGCTAAAGTTGATGCTATTAAGGAAGATTTTCCTGAGCCGGAAACACCTGTAATGGCAACTACACAACCTAAAGGAATTGATACAGTTATATTTTGTAGATTATTTTCTCTTGCACCAATAATATGAATCCATTTTTCGTCTTCTGGTGTTTTCCTATCAGTAGGAATAGGGATATTTTCTTTACCTGAAAGATATGCCCCTGTAATGCTATCATCATTAGAAAGTAATTCATCTAACTCTCCACTCACTAGCACCTTCCCTCCTTCTTTACCTGCACCAGGGCCGATGTCAACAAGCCAATCAGCCTGCCTTAGGGTTGCCTCATCGTGTTCAACTACAAGCAAGGTATTTCCTAGTTCAGTTAGTTCTCTTAGGGTTTCCAAAAGACGGTCGTTGTCTCTAGGGTGTAAGCCAATACTTGGTTCGTCGAGAACATACATCACTCCAGTCAATCTTGTACCGATTTGAGTTGCTAGTCTGATCCTTTGAGATTCTCCTCCAGAAAGCGTGCTTGCTCGTCTATCTAACGTAAGATAATCCAACCCAACTAGTGCAAGGAATCTTAATCTCGCTTCGATTTCTTTGATTATTTCGGTACCGATAAAAATTGACCTTTCAGACAATTGTAAGGTTTGGGAAATAATCTCAGTGTTGGGTTTATCTCTGCCTAATTTCTCCCATGTTTGATCGAGTTCTCCAGCTCTCCAATACTGTACAACAGCTAACGCTTCTAAAACACTACAAGAGGAAATGGCAGGCAGAGATATTCCACCTACTATCACTTTACTAACTGCATCATTCAATTTTTGACCTTTGCAATCTGGACATGGTTCATCGTTCATGTATGAGGCCATCCTAGACCTTGTTCTATCTGAAGAGGTTTCATTGTAAGTTCTACGGATTCTGCTAAATACACCTTCCCAGGGCCTTAGCATCTGGTATGAAGAGCCTTTTTCAGAAGTAAATTCAAAGGATATTGCTGTACCTCCAGAACCGTGAAGAAGAATATCTTGCTCATCATCATTAAGACTTCCAAATTCTAAATTCGTAGGGATTCCATAGTGCTCACAAACCTGCCTCATTTGGCTCTTGTACCAACCAGACATCATAGAGGATCTAAATGGCCTAATACAGCCGTCTTCAACGGAAGCGGTTCTATCAATTACTAGGTCTGGGGAAAATTCTCTTTTTACACCCAATCCTTGGCAATTAGGGCAGGCTCCGAGTGGATTATTGAAAGAAAATACTCTAGGTGACATTTCTGGTAAGAATGCTCCATGCTCTGGGCATGCAAACTCTTCAGAATAAGGAATAATTTGACCCTTTTCCGTCTTTTCCGCCTCTTCATTACGACTATTAGCTTTATTTTTTTTAAGACTTTCAATAGCTATTGTTCCTCCACCGAGGCGCAGTCCTGCCTCAATTGCCTCGGTTAATCTCTGTCTGTTTGCTCTGTTCAATTTCAATCTATCAATTCTGACATCGATATCGTGCCTGAGATTCTTTTCTAAATCGGGAGGTTGTTCGAAATTTGCCTCTCGACCATTTACTTTCCCTTCCAAATATCCTTGTTCAATTAAGCCTTTGAATAAATCTACATGGGTCCCTTTTCTATTTCTAATTGTAGGGCTCCAAATAGCTATGGCATGTTCTTCGAAACGCCACATTACATCATCTACAATTTCTTGAACTGTTCTTCTGGCGACTTCCCGTCCACAGTCTGGACAATGTGGAGTCCCTACTCTCGCCCAAAGTAATCGCATGTAATCCATAATTTCAGTAACAGTGGCAACCGTTGATCTTGGATTGTGGCTACCTTGTTTCTGATCAATACTTATTGCAGGAGAAAGGCCTTCTATAGAATCACAATCTGGCTTCTTCATTTGTCCTAAAAATTGGCGTGCATACGAACTAAGACTTTCTACGTACCTTCTTTGTCCCTCGGCGTATAGAGTATCGAATGCCAAACTTGATTTTCCTGATCCTGAAACTCCAGAAATAACTACAAATTTGCCTCTCGGTATTTCTACGTCGATATCTTGTAGATTGTGAGTTCTTGCTCCTTTAACTTCTATCCAACCTTGATCGATAGATATATTTTTTTTCTTACGAGCCATTAGCGCCCCTCCTAACTGTACTCAACGGAATGTTGGCCGCTATTGAAGAAATGTATTCTTTTTTCTATCAATTAAACCAAAATGCATCGATTATATCTCCCATTTCAGCATCTGTATTAGGAGGCAGTAATGACACTCCATTGTGCGCGACCATACTATGTATATTTCCACTACCTTGGTGAGTATGTGTTGAGGCCTGAAGACCGGTTTTTTCACTAATAATTCTGATTCGGCGTAAACAAAGTTTGTTTTTCGCTCCTTTAAGGCTATTTGTCATTCTGACTCTGACTTTTCTTCCTAAATTAGGAGGTGCTGTTTCTTCGATGCGGTAGGTAGCAGAGAACCATGGACAAACTAGCATCAGGAATACTAAATGACTACTGACGGGATTCCCTGGTAAGCCAAATAGTGGCTTATTTTTCCAATTTCCAAAAATCGGAGGGCCTCCCGGCCTCATATTCACTTTCCAAAAATTAATGTCGCCCTCTGTTTCCATGATTTTTCTTACTATGTCCCAATCTCCCATAGATACTCCACCAGTTGTTATCAATGCATCACAATTCTCTACTGCATCATTCATAGTCTCTCGTAATTGACCTATAGAATCAGTGACTATTCCATAACGAACCGGTTCACCGCCCATTTTTTTAATTAAGGCGGCTATGCCGAAGGAATTAGATTCAAAAATTTGCCACTCTTTAATTTCAGAATTTGGCATTACTAGTTCGTCACCAGTACTGATTATTCCTATTATGGGCTTTCGAAAAACTGAAATTACGTCATACCCCATTGTTGCAGCGAGTGATATTGTAGAAGGCTCCATGTAAGTTCCCTCAGGAATAGCTAATTTTCCTTTAGACAAATTTTCGCCTTTAATCCGAATAAATGATTCTTCTGCTTGGCCTGTAATTATTACATTCTCTCCATCTATCCTACTGTTTTCTACGATTACTATCGCGTCTGCTCCCTCGGGCATTGGGGCACCTGTAGTTATTTTACAAGCCTCTCCTGAATTTATTGTATGGATACTTTCTGAGCCTGCTCGAATCTCGCCTACTATTCTTAAAATTGTTTCATTGGATGAGGAGCAATCCTCTTTTTTTACGGCCCACCCATCCATGGCAGAGTTATCAAATCGAGGATCGTTAACTTTGGACATTAGGCCCTTTGCAAGTATTCTTCCGTTTGCTTTGTCGAGATGGATGGTTTCTAAAGACAGGTTTAATTTACAAGCAGTGATCAATTCTTTGGCTCTTTCGATGCTTACTCCGATCTCCATGCAATCAACGAAGCGCCTAATACAAATGAATTATGCGTTGATTCTTAGAGAGTGTTATTCAAATATTACTAATATGACGCCTGATTATGTTCATAGAAGGAGAGTTTTTGATTCTCTCTCTATTGTTTCTAATTGCTTTGCTATATTCCAGCGTAGGACATGGTGGGGCATCGGGGTATCTAGCAGTTTTATCTCTAACAATTTATGGAGAATATGATAGTGGATGGTTAAAACAGCATGCATGGGCCTTAAATTTGGTAGTTGCCGCAATTGCATTTTATCACTATAAAAAAGCAGGCTTTTTCAATCTAAAAATATCTTATCCGTTTATTCTAGCAAGTATTCCGTTTGCTATTATTGGAGGATATATGAAAGTTGATGGGGTTTTCTACGATACTTTGTTATCGATAACTTTAGTTTGGGCCGCATATAAATTATTACAAATAAAAGAAGTAAATTCAACAACAGAATTTCGGGTTCCTAGCCTGAGATATGCTGTCCCTATTGGGGGAGGGATTGGTTTGATGAGCGGCTTTGTAGGAGTAGGCGGTGGTATCTTCTTGTCTCCAATACTTTTACTTAAGAAATGGGCAGATCCGAAAACTGCTGCTGCAACAGCTGCACTTTTTATTTGGGTTAATTCAATGGCAGGTTTAGTTGGGGCTAGTATTTCAGGACAATTAGTTATCCAATTGAATATTTTATTTCCTTTTATTATGGCAGTATTGTTGGGAGGATATATAGGGGCAAAATATGGTTCTGAAAATGCTCACCAATCCTCGATTAGGAAACTCTTGATAGTTGTACTAATTGTAGCATCGCTGAAAAGAATATCTTATCTTGTGATATGATTATATTCCTATAAAGTCTGAATGACCACATTCTGGATGTGCACAAATTACCTTATATCTTTCTCTTTTGGGGCTGGGAATACGCATCATTGCACCGCACATAGTGCATTGATGGTTCACAATTTCTGGTTCTTTGGGAGCAGGGTCGTCATAATCTTCATAATCTTCTGCCATTGAAGTCCAACCAATTTGATCTGAATAAGAATCATCTTCATCAGTAATTTTCTTTTGTCTCAAATTTAACTTGATATTGATTCTACGTCCTTTCTTTTTCTTCTTTTTAGCGGGCTGACCTTTTGACTTAGGTTTGCCTTTGGGTTTAGTTTTGGGCTTAGGTTTACGCTTAGGCGGGGATTTCTTTTCTTCCTTTTTCGGTTTACTAGGAGGTGCTGGAGGTTTACTAGGAGGTGCTGGAGGTTTGCCTGGTGGAGGTGGTGCTTTGCCCGGAGGCATGGGGGGCTTTGCAGGAGGTGCTGGAGGTTTGCCTGGCGGAGGTGGTGCTTTGCCCGGAGGCATGGGGGGCTTTGCAGGAGGTGCTTTTCTTGGCCTCTGTGGAGGCTTAGGTGGTGGCGGTGGAACCTTATCTGCCATGACTATCCTCTATTGGCAACCCGGGGGACTCTTTGAAAGAATCGGGGCTATGGTATCTTTTTCCTTAGACTAAGCAGGATATGATAATAGTGATTCGCAACGAATTGGGTGTAATTTTTCTCTGGCACCTAGGCCCTCAAGTTCTATCACAAATAAATTACCGATTACTTCTGCACCCTGCCGTTGACATAATTTCACACACGCATTAACAGTACCACCTGTTGCAAGTAAATCATCTATAATTATTATTTTTGTACCGGGAGATATGGCATCATCGTGCATCTCTAAAATATTAGATCCATATTCTAAAGAATATTCGATTTGTATAGTTGATGAGGGTAATTTGCCAGGTTTTCTGACAGGAATAAAACCCACCCCTAATTTAGCGGCCAGCATGGGTCCGAAAATAAATCCACGAGCTTCAGGCCCAACAATATAATCTGGATTCCAATTGTTATGATTGCAAATTTTAACAAACATTTCTGTTATCTTATTCAAATACTCGCCCGAAGAAAGTAAGGGAGTTATATCTCTGAACATTATTCCTTCTATAGGAAAATCTGGAATTGTTCGAATTTGTTGTTGAAGTTGTTTAATTATTACTTTGTCGAAAATTGACATTATAGCACCTTAGAGAGGAGGCCCCCGGGCCACTAGGGCCCGAGAGTTCCTTTTACGTTATTCTACTCAATCGTTCAATCCAATTTGCTCGAAGATCCAGTCAAATGTAGATAGGTCTCCAGGGCCGAGGTAGAACATTATCATCAGTATAGCTAGAACACCCATGATTTTGTTGATTTCGTCAAACTTACCCATTCCTGCTTTGATAGCAACGTATGAGATTACACCCCATGCGATACCGTCTGCAATAGAATAGGTGAATGGCATCATGACCATTGTTAGGAAAGCGGGCAAAGCTACTTCACCATTATTCCAGTCAATATCTGCTGCTTGCCTCATCATCATTGCACCGATAATTACCAAAGCACATGCTGCAGCGAATGTTGGAATAGCTTGGAAGATATTCGAGAAGAATAATCCTGAAAGCATCAGTACACCTACTGTAACTGCTACTAAGCCTGTCTTACCGCCTTCTTCTACACCAGCCACTGACTCAATGTAAGTTGTTGTTGTGCTTGTACCTGTTAGAGCTCCAACAATTGTTGCTGCTGCGTCTGACATAAATGCTTCATCAGAGTTCATTAGTTCATCGTTTTCATCAACATAACCTGCTTGGCGGCCTACTGAATAAAGAGTTCCTGCTGTATCAAAGATATCGACAAAGAAGAAAGTAATCATGACTAATAAGAAAGCGCCCATTGTGGTACCGCCGTCTGTTCCAACATCTCCTAGTGCACTTAATGCTGCACCCATTGTTTCTTCTGGTAACCCTACAAAGCCGAATTCTAATGATGGCCATTGTGCATTTACGCCTGCCCAGCCCGCTCCGCCTGCTGCGAAATCATTGTATGGATCGTATGCGTCTGTTAGCCATCCCCAAATAGATGCTCCGAAAATACCAATAATAATAGCGCCTGGTATTTTTCTTGCCATCATTACAGCAATTGCAATCAATGCAACCATTGATATGAATGCCCCATGATCATAAGTGAATGCCTCTGTAGTTGCTAGATTAACTAATGTTGCTCCATCATCTTGAATCCAGCCCATTTCTCTAAGCCCGATTATTGCAAGGAACATTCCAATACCTGCGCCGGTAGCGATTTTTAGATCTGTAGGAATTGCATTAATCATTGCAGTTCTCCAACCTACTTGTGGGAGGGAAATTATCATGAATAGAATTCCTTCCACAAATACTGCTGCCAATGCTACATCCCATGCGACTCCCATTGCGCCAACTACTGCGAATGTGAAGTATGCATTGAGTCCCATCCCAGGTGCCAGTGCAAATGGTAAGTTAGCCCAAAGGCCCATTACCATACAACCGATGAAGGCTGCTATTGCTGTTGCGAATAATGCGTCGTCATAGGGAATTCCCGTTTGTCCGAAATTATGCAACATTGCCGGGTTAACTATGAGAATGTAGGCCATCGTCAAGAATGTTGTTAATCCTGCTCTGAGCTCTCCATTCACGGTACTACCCGCTTCTGTTATTCCAAATTGTTTATCTAATGCGTCCATATTTTTTTTCATCTCCTGTTTTCCATTCATCCGAGACATCTGTCCAGATACATAACCATTAGACATGAGGTCTATCAATTGTTCGGAACACTTGATTCAAGATTTTATATGGATTGGAGTGCCATTAACAGGTAAATGAATTTCTATTTTTTTCCCTAATTCGGAAAAAATAACACTTCTACTTTCTTCGGGAGCGTGGAATAAAATCATGTTTTTTGGGTTACAATCTTCAGCAAAATTGCATAATTCAGTATGGCCAGCATGATTTGACAATTGAAATTGTGTAATGTCTAAATCTATCTTAGTAAGGTTGCCAAAAATGTTTATTTTACCTTCATCTAGAAGTTTCCTTCCTCCAGAATTTTCTGCTTGATATCCGGTTAATAAAATTCCATTTGATAGATCTCCCCTTAAGCGGTTGAGATACCAGAGTGCCGGACCGCCGTCTAACATCCCACTGGTTGTAACGATTACATCGGCTTGTAATGCCTTTTTACGGTCGGATTTACTCGAAACTTTTCTAGTCCATTTCCATACTTTTTCAAACTCTCCTACGTCTCTGACGTGTTCAGGGTGTTCGAACCATTTTCTTGTCAATCTGGTTCCCATTCCATCATAATGAACATTCAGATGCGGGGCTTCCCTGTACAATATACGAAGTATGTCTTGGCCACGTCCTGAAGCGAAAGCCGGGATTAAAGCAACCCCTCCTCTTTCTACTATTTTTTTCACTGCAGATGCAAATCTAGCCTCCTCTTCAGACCTGTCGGGATGAATTTTGCCGCCATATGTAGCTTCTAAACAAAGGATATCACATTTGATTGGCTTTGCACCTATTGTATTTGGGCTATCTCTGGTATCAAGATCACCGGACCATAAAATACGATGGGTTGGCGTTTCTATTTCTATCATTGCAGCGCCAGGCATGTGTCCAGCTCTATGCAATCTACATTTCCATGCTCCAACAATAAACCATTCTTCATAATCGTGTGTAATCCATGATTCAAGGGCATATTCTAAGTCCCTTTTGTCCCAAGTAAGTGGATATCCTTCTATTTTCGATACCTTGTATGTATCTCTCCACATTATTTCAGAAACAGCAGATGTTAGGCTCGTACCATGAAATCTGATATTATTAAACTGTGTTAACCATGGTACCATTCCGATATGATCAATATGACTATGGGTAATTATCGCATCAGTTATGGTCGGACACTGATCTGGATATTTAGGGGGTCGTGTTGGAGCTAACCCGTAATCGATTAATATTCGCGTACCAGTATTATCTTCAATTACACAGCCGACATTACCGACTTCATTACCTCCCCCTAAGAAATGAAAACGAATTCCCTCTTTTACTTCTGTCCGAGGATATCCTGAAGATTGGCCTGCGGTGTATAGTACCATAGTTTACCGACAATGATTGGCATGAAGAGGTCTTTGGAACTCCAACCCCTTTGTTTCTACTGGAAATATCATATTCTATGAGGATTATTTGGATAGTCTTCAAAATGTTTATGTATTTCCGATTTTATAATTAGATTGTATATTGAAATCTATTGATTTGAAGTTAATATTTATTTGAAATCTTTCTTATTTCTCCTAGAGTGGAAATAAAGGGGTTGGGGGGGATAAATTGAGAACCGATACCTCATCGTATAGGTGTGGCAAGACAACTTGATTCGGAGTTCGTCATAGATAATGATCGTTGTTTTGGTTGTGCAGCTTGCGTTTCCTTGTGCCCTGTAGATGCTTTGGTTCTAGAAGATATACTAGCTATAGTGGATGAACCTTCTTGTACTCATTGTAATCATTGTATTCCATTCTGTCCAGTACATGCATTATCTATTGTAAAAATTGGGGTTTAGGTATTTATGAGATTTTTAGTATTATTTGGGTATTCACGGCGGCCATAATCCCTATTTTCACATCCTGGAAACTAAAGGATAGAGCGGGTGAACTTTCGTTTACAATATCACCAAGATTAACATCATTCTAATAATAAGGCTCTTTCACAGAGTATATGGAAATCAGTGAGATAGTATCACAGTCCAAAGGAATCCACCAATGGATAGTAGAAAAAAGAAGAACGATTCATCGCAACCCCGAATTAATGTATGAAGAATTTGAAACTAGTAAACTAGTACAAGAAACTTTGAAAGAGTTGCAAATACCATATCAAAAAGATGTTGCTATCACGGGCGTTGTAGGCATTATAGGAGATGGTAATGAACCTTGCATCGCTTTGAGGGCTGACATGGACGCACTACCAATTCATGAGGAAACAGACATTGATTTCAAAAGCGAAATAGACGGTAAAATGCATGCCTGCGGTCACGATTGTCATACCGCTATGCTTCTCGGAGCGGCTAGAGTTTTGAAAGAAAACGAAGACAAAATACAAGGAACGGTTAAATTAATTTTTCAACCTGCGGAAGAAGGAGGCGCAGGAGGAAAAATGATGAGAGAACAAGGAGTGTTAGAAAAGCCCAAAGTACAACAAATTTTTGCTTTACACGTAGCCGGGACAATGCCCATGGGAACATTAGCATCCAAGGAAGGAACGCTCTTGGCTGCAACTTCTTCAATTAAAATTCTAGTTAAGGGAAACGGAGGACACGCAGCCGCGCCTCACCATACAATAGATCCTGTAGTCACGGGGTCGAAGATAGTAGTAGAACTACAGACACTGATTTCTCGCGAATTGAGCCCTTTAGAATCAGGCGTAATCAGTATAACTATGGCGAACGCAGGCAGTGCGACAAACGTCATACCATCTACTATGGAGCTACAAGGCACCATAAGATCGCTAACCAGCGACGGGATAGCGAAATTACAAAACAGAGTCAAAGAAGTGGCAGAGGCCATAGCCAAAGCAAATCGCTGTGAAGCGGAAGTTTCATTTCCAGGGAACAATTATCCTCCTACTGTAAATGATGCTGGTTGTTGGGAGTTAGGAAAGGCTGCAGCAAAAGATATTCTGGGCCATGAAAAGGTTTCTGAAATGGGCTCAATTATGGGGGGCGAAGACTTCGCTTATTATACAGAAGAAATCCCAGGATGTTTTTCTTTCCTTGGCGTAGGGAATCCGGAAATAGATGCTGTTTATGATGTACATCACCCAATGTTCAAAGTAGATGAAGAAGCTCTATCTCTAGGTACCGCTGTACACGTTAACACAGCAATAAAAGCATTAGAAAATTTAACATTATAATGTTGTAAAGAGAGGATACAATGAAGATTGCCATAATTGGTTCCGGAATCGAGGTCTTCACCTGTGGACACAGATTATTAGATAGAAATTCTAATTTAGAAATTCATATTTTTGATGAAAAAGCCGAATCTGGAATGTACGGGGAAGAACCAGGGCTATTTGATGAATGGCCATTAACACCGGTTAGCTGGGTCGGAAGTTTATTCAGCCAACAACCCAAAGATACCTCTACTGCTATCCGATATTCTTGGTTTGTCAAAGCACTCTCAATCTCTCTTGCTGAGAGGGGTGCAAATTTACATTTAAAAACCGTAGTCAAAAATATAGACAGTGGAATAATTGATTTTTATGGTGCTGGCTATTTGGCGAACGGACAAATCAAATTTGATACCATTATTGACTTCAGTGGCAATGATTCCAACAACGTTTGGTATGGAGGTGTTACCATATCAACCACAAATATTGAGATTTTTGGAGTTAGGCCCGATCAGACAATAGAAGTTTGGAGCCAGAAGGAAAATATTGAAGGAAATCTCATTCAAACAATGAAATGGAAGGGGGCCGATCCACGATACGCATTAACTAACAGAATCAAAAAAGGGATTGATGTCGCAGAATCCACCATAACAGAATAAATCTTTGTAAAATATTAGATGCCTAATGTATTCAGGACCTAACATGGACGGCGTAGAGAGTCAGACATTAGAACATGTTTGCGACAAGACAAAAAGTACAAGACATGCTATTTTGATAGACCCTGCGGACCAAACTCCCGATACTGCGGCCAAAAGAGCGGTTGCAGCAGTCGCAGCAGGCAGTAAAATGATACTTGTAGGGGGCTCGAGCGATACCGACATGGATAATGTGAATAATACTGTAGTTGCAATTCAGGAAGCATTAGAGTTGGTAACATGGGCATCATCCCAAGATTCGGGCTTAGAAGAAAAAAATTGGAAGGTGCCAGTGGTGTTGTTTCCCCAAGGTGCCGCTGCACTTTCGCCAGCAGCAGACGCTATCACTTTCATGATGCTAATGAATAGTAAATCTCCAAAATATTTGATAGAAGAACAAGTCGCGGGATCATTATTTATCAAAAAGGCAGGAATTTCACCTTTGCCAATGGGCTACATTATTTGTGAGCCTGGAGGTAAAGCAGGAGAAGTCGGACAGGCCGATCTAATTCTCCCCTCAGAAACAGAAAGAATTTCTGCGTATGCGACAACAGCAGAATATTATGGATTTAGAATCATATATCTGGAAGCAGGAAGTGGCGCCCAAATTCCAGTATCTCCCGAACTAATTAAAGCAGCCAGAGAATCATGTAACCTGACTATTGTTGTTGGAGGAGGAATTAGGGATGGAGAGGCAGCAAAGGTAGCGTCCGACGCTGGAGCAGATTGGATAATAACTGGCAATTTAACGGAGTCTTTTGATGATGCAAATACTCTACAGAATGTATTGACAGATTTTATATCAAAAATGAATAATTAATTATTATTTATACTGGCGAGTAACCGGTCTATTTGCGCTTCCATATCTAAAATTAGAATCATTTGTTCTTCTTCTACTCGGAGCAATCTGATATTCTCGTCCTGTAATTCTTGAATCCGACTCTCTGAGACCCCCCCTCCGTCTATTCTTCGAATTTTTTCATTCTCTAGTTTATTCTCCAATTGACTGTATCGAATTTTCATTACACGTAATTGTTCTTCAAGATCGGAAACAGAAACAGCTTCTCCCGACTCCAAATCTAGAGAAGCCAACTCTAATTCTAGTGCTCTTGCTCGTTGTCGCGAGATTACCAACTCTTGTTCCATTTTCATAGCCTCATCCCAGACTGAAATTACTTCCAAGACTAGTTTTTCATGAGAGATTTTAGTCAACCTTTCTTCCAATGTATCCCCATCTTGTTCGGAGGAGGAATCGGTGGTTGAGGGGGTACTCATCAATAATCAATAAACATCGCAACTAACACGTTCTTGAACCTTGAGTAAAACTAGAGGATTATCTATCGAAATTCGAATATTTTCGGCATCGCCGTTTTCGTGGCGTTTATATCAAAGTCGAAGTTCGGGCGCAATATGCAAGCATACCGGATAGACGGGGTAGTCCGCCAAGGAAAGACAAACCAAGGTTTCTGTATAGACTTAGTCGCAGAGAACGAAGACCAAGTTAAAGAAAAGGTATACTCAAATTTTGGCAGTCGCCATGGCGCTAAAAGAAGATATATCACAATTAACTCAATCACCACCATCGACCCATCGGAATCTTCTGCCCCAGTCGTAGTATCTCATTTTCGTGACAAATAATCAACTTTAACACGTAACGGTGAAATCAGATAGCCTCTAGGAAGGGCCATGTTGAAGAAAACATTCATGCGCCAATATTGGCGTATTCAGCAAAGTCAAACCCTGATATCTATGGGTTTTTGGATTACAACATTGACCTTGTTGATGTGGCCTTATGTCAGTTGGAGATTCGAATCAGGTAATGAAATGCTAGCAATACCGATGACATATTGGGGCCTCGGAGCAATTGCACTATCTGTATTATCGATAGTATTGATTATTGGATGGGTATATGATGTATTTCTGGGTCTATGGAGAGAGCACCTAACCGTTGTTCAAGAAAGAAATCCATTCACTACATACAAAGTAAATGCTCCTTTTGGCATGTTATTAGCCCAAACTAATGCTATTTTACGGAAATTATCAGAAGATGACGATGATATAAATCGACACTGTAATTTTGTAGATAGATGGTTAGAATGGAATTCAGAACAAGAAATATGGGCAAGAACCATGTCCTCCTGGAAAGAAATAGTAGGGGACGAAGACCCATATCTCTTCCATCTTTCACCCGAGTCGAGAGAAAAGTTAGATGCGGCCGCCAAAGATATGCAAGATTTCTGAATCGAGGGGATAGATTTGGATTTCGAAAAGATAGTTGCAATCGCTGAGTTAGCGGGTGAGGCTATACTTGAAGTTTACAACAAATCCGGTGACATTAAAATTCAACATAAAGGAGACGAATCTCCTTTAACAGAAGCAGACTTAGCTGCACACAATATCATCGTTGAAGAATTAAAGAAAATTGACGATACTCCAATTGTATCCGAGGAAGGAAACGAAGGAGACCCCCTCTCATCTGAAACTTGTTGGCTGGTAGATCCTTTGGATGGAACAAAGGAATTTATCAAAAGGAATGGTATGTTTACTGTAAATATAGCGTTAATGACCCGGAAAAAAACCCGATGGATACCACTTTTCGGCGTAGTACATGCGCCCGTCTCCCAAACCACATGGTTTGGCGGAATCATAGCACCTTCGCAACGAAGAGGCCCAGATGGTTCCGGTTTGATGATGGTAAACCCCTCATCCTCTCCACTTCCTGTACGATTAGTAGCTAGTGGCACTCATAGGGGCGAGAAAGATGAGCTATTTGCTCAAAGTTTAGGTAATTACGATCTTGTCAGAATGGGGTCTTCTCTGAAAGCATGTATAGTTGCTGAAGGGTCTGCCGATTTATATCCAAGATTCGGACCCACATCATGTTGGGATATAGCTGCAGCTCATGCAGTAGTTGCAGGGGCAGGAGGTATCGTAGTAGGGCCATCTGGAAAAAATCTTGATTACGATCTAGTGGAGAATATCTTAAATCCATATTTTTTAGTTGCAGCAGATAATCGTTGGACCGAAGATTGGGTCAAATTACAGTAGATTTAGCCATTTTATATGTTTTTTTAGAAGGAACCAAACAGACCAAAACCCGTCGATGTGAAATAGCCCCTGTCTTACGCAAACACATGTCCCACCTCGACGCTTTGGAGGCAGAAGCCATCCATATTATGAGAGAAGTGGTTGCTGAAGCGGAAAATCCCGTTATGTTATATTCTGTTGGTAAAGACTCTTCAGTAATGCTTCACTTGGCTAGAAAAGCATTCTATCCTGGAAAAATCCCATTCCCAATAATGCATATTGATACTATGTGGAAATTTTCAGAAATGATAGATTTTAGAGACAAAACAGCCAAAGATTTAGGGTTAAATCTAATCGTTCACATCAATCCTGAAGGGAAAGAAATGGGAATGAACCCATTCATTCATGGTTCTTCTAAACACACTGATGTAATGAAAACAGACGGATTAAAACAAGCATTGGATAAGTATCAGTTTGATGTTGCATTTGGCGGTGCTAGGAGGGATGAGGAAAAATCTAGAGCCAAAGAAAGAATTTTTTCATTCAGAACATCCAAGCATCGATGGGACCCCAAGAAACAGAGGCCCGAACTTTGGAATTTGTATAATTCACGTAAAAACAAAGGCGAATCAATAAGAGTATTCCCATTGTCAAATTGGACGGAACTAGATATCTGGCAATATATTCACTTAGAGAAAATTCCAATAGTGCCTCTCTATTTTTCCAAGGAAAGGCCCGTAGTAGAAAGAGATGGAACTTTGATATTGGTGGATGACGACAGACTCCCCCTCAAAGAAGGTGAACAACCGTCGATGAAAAGCGTTAGATTTCGTACCTTGGGATGTTACCCTCTAACTGGTGCAGTAGAATCAGAGGCGGATACACTGCCTGAAATAATTCAAGAAATGCTCCTCACAACAACATCAGAAAGACAGGGAAGAACAATCGATCATGACTCCAATGCTTCTATGGAGAAGAAGAAACAGGAGGGGTATTTCTAATGGCTCATGTTAGTGAATTAATTTCTACAGATATAGATTCATATTTGAAATCACATGAAGAAAAAAGCCTTCTTCGATTTATTACCTGCGGTTCTGTTGATGATGGGAAATCGACGTTAATTGGCCGTATGTTATACGAATCTCAAATGCTTTTCGACGATCAACTATCTGCATTAAAAAGCGACTCAAAAAAAATAGGGACTCAAGGCGAGGAGATTGATTTCGCACTATTAGTAGATGGATTAGCCGCCGAAAGAGAGCAGGGAATTACAATTGATGTAGCTTACAGATTCTTTTCTACCGATAAAAGAAAATATATCGTAGCAGATACACCAGGCCATGAAGAATATACTCGAAATATGGCAACCGGGGCATCCACTGCCGATGTCGCCATCATTCTAATTGATGCTAAGCAGGGAGTTCTTACCCAAACAAGAAGACATTCATTTATTGTATCTATGGTTGGTGTAAAAAAGGTATTATTGGCAGTCAATAAATTAGATTTGGTTGACTATTCAGAAGAGGTTTACAGACAAATAGTATCCGATTATTCAGATTTTGCGAAGAACGCACTCGACATAGAATCAATCACTGCAGTACCCATTTCTGCATTGTTAGGAGATAATGTTGTAGAGAAAAGCGAGAAAACACCTTGGTACAACGGGGAAACAATAATGCAATATCTTGAGAATATCGAAGTACGAAATCAGAGAAAACAGTCTTCTTTCAGAATGCCCGTACAGTGGGTAAATCGCCCCAATTCAAATTTTAGAGGATTTTCAGGTTTAATTGCTAGCGGCGAAACGAAAATAGGCGATAAAATTCGATTACATCCTGGAGGTAAAGAATCGTCCGTAGAAAGTATAGTTACTTGGGAGGGCGAATTACAACAAGCATCTGCCGGCCAATCGGTTACGATAACATTGAATGATGAAATCGATGTTTCAAGGGGCGATACCATTGCAACATCTACAGATCCCTGTGGTGAATCTGATCAGTTCCAATCTCGTATTTTATGGATGAGTGACAATGCTATGATCCCAGGTCGACAGTATATTTTCAAATCAAATACACAGACAGCAATCCTAACTCTCGGAAAATTAAAACATAGAATAGAGGTAAACACTCTGGATCGTTTACCTGCCAAAACTCTGGAGTTAAATGAAATTGGTGTATGTAATATTTCATTGGATAAGAGAATAGCATTTGATTCCTATGATGACAACCAAACTATGGGAGGATTCATCGTAATTGATAGACTTTCGAATAATACTGTTGGAATGGGGCTAATTGATTTCGCACTTCATCGTTCAGAGAATATTCATTGGCAAAAAATGGATGTTTCTAAGGAGTCAAGGGCCAAACAAAAATCACAGGTTCCTAAAATAATATGGTTTACCGGATTGTCAGGATCAGGAAAATCTTCTATTGCAAATATTCTAGAGAAGAAATTACAAGGACTGGGAAAGCATACAATAACTCTTGATGGCGACAATATGAGGCATGGACTTAACAGAGATCTAGGCTTCACTGCCGCGGACCGAGTTGAAAATATTAGGAGAGTAGGAGAGGTTGCAAAATTAATGGTAAATAGCGGGCTTATTTGCATCACCTCATTCATTTCTCCTTTTGAGTCGGAGAGGAAAATGGCGCGCTCCTTAGTTTCAGAGAACGAATTTATTGAAGTATTCATAGATACGCCACTATCGGTATGTGAAGAAAGAGATGTAAAGGGCCTGTATGCAAAGGCGCGTTCAGGGCAAATCCCTAACTTTACAGGAATATCCAGTCCCTATGAATCTCCACAAAATCCCGAAATTACAATAGATACCACTAAACTATCTCCTGAAGACGCTGCCAACCAAATATTAGATTTTATACTAGAATAGTCTCAATTGCTTTTGCGACGCATTCTTGACAGACGACAACTTCGGCAGTTCAATGGGTGGAGTAGATAAGGCCGAATTGCAGCGTATTGCGCAACAAGTCGAACTAAACCGTCAAAGGATGGAATCTATAGAGCAACAGATGTCTCGCTTAGAACAAATCAGACTCGAACAACTCCAAACAATTGAAACATTGTCCGCAATTCCAGATAGTGGCGCCAAAGGTGCAATGATTCCTTTAGGCTCAGGTGTCCAGATTGTCGCAGACATACCTCCCAAGACCGGAGCAGTAATTGATATCGGAAGTAGAGTACAGGCCGAAAAACCCCTAGAAGAAGCGATAGAAATTTTAACAAAAAGAACAGAAGAAATCCTCGATATGATGAATAAAATGAGAATAGAGTTCAGCTCAATAGAAGAAACTACAATTTCATTAGCCAATGTTTTCAACGAGCAGATAGCTACTTTACAACCTGAATTAGATAAAGAAATACCGGAAAAAAACAATGAACTGCAATCAACTATACCGAATAAAGTCCCACGAAAAAAGAGAAAGCGCGGAACAGAACTGACACTTGATGATTAGGTGATAAAATGGGATTTATATTTAGGAAAATAATTAATAAAATAACATTATCAATAAAAGGTAATGCATCAACAATATTTTCATTTTTATTTTCAGCATTCAAAGGTATGCCGATCCGTGTCGGTTTGGCAATTTTAGGGTCATTAATCCTAACCATTTCTTTCATGAGCGGGCTTGTGTGGGGCTTCTTCTCGGCCAATTTGTATAATGAAGATTTTAGATATGCATTACAGAATTCAATAACTCCATTAATAATTTTAGTACTTTTTTGGATTTCTTTGACAACTTTCCTTCCAAGTATAGAGCGAAACCTAGGCATTCTCGTAAAAACTTCTCCTGAAATAGATACAGAAAAGGAAACAGAGAAACAGGATTAGAGTGATTTTATGGGACTCTTCGATCGCTTCAAGAAAAAAACAAAAGATGCTGTTGATAGGAACGAGATCACAGTTGAAGAGGGAACAAATGAGGCAGACGAGATTCTTAGGAAAAGAGAAGAGCTATTGTTATCGATAGAGAAATCAAAAACCAAAGGTACCCCTACTGACAGTACGCAATCTGTAGAAATAAAAGAAGATGAATGGGATGATTTTTCCGACGATGAACTGAAAAATCCATTTTCTAAAGAAACGAATAAAAAAACTAGGAAAATAGCTCAACAGGCCGAGAAAATCGATCGTATTAAATCAATAAAACCACCACAAATCAAACCGATCGATCGTATGAAAACAACAACTGGGAGAGAATTAGTACCAGTTGTAAAGGAGTTTAAAATCGATTTATCGGATGCTAAAGTAACTAAGGGCGGTCAAATAATTCGTGGCGGACCCGTTTTAGACGAAATCCTGTTTGAACTCGAAGAAGAACTCTTACAGTCTGATATGGGACATTCAGCAGTAATGGAAGTGATAAGCACATTAAAAGCGAATTTAATCGGATCAAGAATTAATTTGCGTGTAGGCCTAGAAACAATCGTAGAAAAGATAGTCTACAAATCATTACAAAATTTACTTGAAGCAGGATATTGGGATTTTGATAGAACAATTCACTCCTTTGTGACTGAAGGAAGCCCTGTTTCAATAATGATAGTTGGTGTTAATGGCACTGGTAAGACAACTACAACGGCCAAAATTGCGCACCGTCTTACTGAACAAGGATACTCTGTAGTTTTAGCAGCAGCAGATACATTCCGCGCAGGAGCCATAGATCAACTTTCAGCGCATGCAGATAGAATCGGAGTTAGATGTATCAAAAGTCAGAGAGGTGGTGATTCAGCTGCCGTGTCTAGGGACGCTATAGAAAGTGCAAAAGCCAGAGGAGATGATATTGTGATAATTGATACTGCTGGAAGAATGCAAAACAAAACAAATCTAATGGAAGAACTTAGAAAGGTACATAGAATTACCCAACCCGATTTAGTTTTGTTTGTTGCCGATGCATTGGCAGGGAATGATGCAGTTACACAGGCTAAAGAGTTTCAAAGAATACTAAATTTCGACGGCGTCGCATTATGTAAACTAGACACTGATGCTAAGGGCGGAGCTGCGCTTTCTATAGCGCATGCTACTGGCAGGCCGATAGTTTTAGCAGGCGTCGGACAAGGTTATGATGATTTGAAAGATTTTGATCCTGAATGGTTCTTAGACTCTATATTAGAATGACTTTCACACCGCGTCTTTCATGTATCATGCCCCTTGTGTACAGTTTGAGATGTCACGTGTAGCGCTTATTGTAGTCGGCAATTCTGTCTTAGAAGGTAGGCTCAGAAATATAATGTCTCGAAGAGGATGGAGCGTTGAAATTTGTCAAGACGGAGATAAAGCAGTAGACGAATATGTTCGTTTGGAGCCTGAATTAGTGTTTATGGCACTAGATTTACCAACAATGGATGGACATATTGCAGCTCTTGAGATGAGAGAATCAGACCCTAAAGCACGTATTATTTTCGTTTCTAGTAAAACGAGATTGTCCAAAACTCAAGATGCAGCGTATTCCTCGGGCGCAGTCGCCACACTTGTTACCCCTGTGGCATTTAGCGATATAGATGAAAAATGGGAAGAAATCATGGGTGATATTCCCGAAGCCCCAGGACTTCCCGATTTGGATGCGCTATATCCAGAGTTGGAAGAGCCAGAGCCAGTTTTGCCTCCTCTTCCTGAACTTCCCCCTCTCCCTCCTCTTTCTGTGGAGCCGCAAACCATAACAGAAAAACCAAAGAAGAAACGTGGGCGAAAATTAAAGCTACTAATTTTAACAATGATACTTATTGTCTCCGGATTAGGTATAGCCCACTATTTGGAATATATTGATATGCAAGATTTTTATGACAAATTACTCGATTTTTTCAACTAGAATGGCCGGCACAGAATCTACAAACGAACTCCCCTCTGGCGCACTAGTCAAGACTTCAACTTTTACCGAAGAATCGCTTAGCAATGTTTCATCATTATTGTCTAGCCGATAATTAAGTCGCCAGCGTTTTAGTACTTCTCTTGCAAGGATAAATATTGTAAGAAGTGAAATTCCAATTGCAGCAAACCAATATATGCCATACAGAACGAGCTCTTCAAAGGATACAGACATTTATTTTCCTCGTTCAAGAATTGCTTCCCATGAAGCATTGGCATATGACTTTGCAGCCGCAACACGATCGCTTTGACCATGAATTCCTGAACCAACAATAATTATATCTGCTCCTGATAGTATACTATCTCTAGGATTTCCATATCTCTGACCCATTTTTCCAGCCTCAGAATCTAGGTTAATGCCGGGCGTCCAAATCATTTGCCCTTCTCCTACTAAAGATCTCAATTGAACTATTTCTCTTGTAGAACTTCCGTTTCCAATATATCCAATCACATGTGGCGAACCTTTTCCTGTTTCAATAGTATTCTTTGTATAATCTGGATTTAGAAGGTTGTCACGACTTGACATCTGTGCCAATAGTAAAATTCCTCCAATCCGTTCTACATCCGCCCAACCTGCTGCAATTCCATCGACAATATCTGGGCCCGAAATTCTGTGCGCAGTTACAATATCTGCCCAGGAGCGAATATCATAAATTCCGGCCATTTGATTTTGTGATATTTTTCCAATATCAGCAAATTTTCTATCTTCAAAAAGTAATAAATCCAAAGAATCCGCCAATTTTATCAATTTATTCCAATCTTCTCTATTGAAATCTTTGACTATGTCTACGTGGGTCTTCAATGCCGCAATATATGGCCCCACTTCTGTAATTAATTGAATTAAATCAGAGATAGATTCCATGTCAGCTGCTAGACATACAAGCGATTTCTTTTTTGAAGCGACTTCCATAACACGATGAGCCAGAGGATTTGCACAATTTTCCCATCTTGAACCCCATACTGTCTGAGCCTCCATGTTTCCAAACACATACTATGGGTATGTTAACTCATCGCCTATTTTATGAGATGAACCCTGTGCTCCGCACCACTTTGATTATTGACGAGTTGTTACGGGAACTACTCATAGGCGGCGGAACTAGATGGGCCAAGTACAAATTTTCAACTTTCAAGTTGCCACCCGAGACATAGAAGGTTTAACCGATGCACGGGGAGAATCAATCAAAGCAATGTTAGAATCAGATTATTCTATTTCAGTAAATTCTGTGAGGGTAATATTGGGCTATCAAGTAAAATCTAATATTTCTGAGAAAGAAGCCGAGCGAGCGATATATGACCTATTTGCAGACCCTATTATTGAGTTCGGCGCTTTGAATCAATCATTAATAGACAATAAAAAATTATTTCCGGAATCTCCTGAAATAGCAATCACTGTTGGATTCAAACCGGGTGTTACAGACAATGCAGGACAAGCAGGTTTAGATGGTCTAACAACAATTTTTCCACAAGTCAGGGGGGAATCGCGAGTTTCTACAAATATGACATATTTATTTTGGGGTGTTCCGGAAGATGTCTCTCCGACGTGGTTGAGTAGTAAGTTGCACAATCAAATGATTGAACGAGCAAGTATTTCTGATAGGAAAAAATGTTTAATCTCAAAATGGCCAACACTAGATTTTCCTGAGAGGCCGACGCTGATGGAACAACCATCGGCAACGGTCAATTTAGAGGTAAGTGATGAAGAATTAATCGAGATTAGTGAAAAGGGACTTTTAGCCTTAAATTTAGAAGAAATGAAAGCAATACAAGCGAATTATAGAAATCCCACGGTCCGTTCTGCAAGAAAGAAATTAGGTCTCCCAGAAAACGCTCCAACGGATGCGGAACTTGAGTGCCTTGCTCAAACATGGTCGGAACATTGCTGTCACAAAATATTCGCAGCCAATATTCATCATGTAGATCATGAAACGGGTGAAGATACTTACATTGACTCATTATTCAAAACTCACATCGTAAAACCAACTTTGGATATACAATCAGAAGTTGATTGGTTACTGAGTATCTTCCATGACAACTCAGGAGTAATAGCTTGGAATGATTCATGGAGCCTTTGTATCAAAGCAGAGACCCACAACTCTCCAAGTGCATTGGACCCTTATGGTGGTGCAATGACTGGAATAGTGGGGGTAAATCGAGATATTTTGGGGACTGGATTAGGTGCGAGGCCAATAGCCAATACAGACGTATTTTGTTTCGGTCCTCCAGATTACTCTGGTCATTTACCTGAAGGTTTATTTCATCCTTCCCGAGTGTTTCGAGGAGTACACGCCGGCGTTAGAGCTGGCGGCAATGAGTCAGGAATTCCAACTGTCAACGGGGCTATTGTTTTTGATGAGAGGTACTTAGGTAAACCATTAGTTTACTGCGGAACCGTTGGTATAATGCCTAGGAAACTACCCGATGGAAGACAGAGTCACGATAAAACACCACAACCAGGGAATATCATTTACATGGTAGGTGGAAGAGTTGGTAGCGACGGAATCCATGGAGCAACATTTTCCAGCCTTGAACTGACAGAAGATAGCCCTTCTTCAGCAGTTCAGATAGGAGACCCAATCACCCAAAAGAAGATGATAGACATGGTATTGGAAGCTAGAGATCTAGGATTAATACAAGTAATCACTGATAATGGTGCAGGCGGACTATCTAGTAGTGTAGGTGAACTAGCAGAATTAACCGGTGGAGCAGATTTAGATTTAGCCGCTGTCCCTTTGAAACAATCCGGATTAAGTAAATGGGAGATATTAGTGTCAGAATCACAAGAGAGAATGACAATAGGAATCAATCCTGAAGATTGTGAAGAGTTTGAAAAACTAGCAAAATTGCATGAGGTAGAAGCCACAGCAGTAGGTAAATTTACAGATTCAGGAGCATTTGTGGTACGCTATGGTGATGAAACGGTCGCCCATTTACCAATTTCATTCTTGCATGATGGATGCCCCCAATTACAATTAGAATCAGAATGGCAAGAGCCAAAACATCGCCCAATTATATTCCCATCTGCAGATGCAGTTGAGATGGGAAAAATCTTATCCAGATTGATGGCGAGGCCCAATGTCGCTAGCAAGGAATGGTGGGTAAGATCTTACGATCATGAAGTCATTGCTCAATCAGTTATCAAACCATTTTGTGGAGTAAATCACGATGCTCCAGGAGATGCAGCAGTAATCGCGCCGATTCAAGGAAAAACACAAGGAGCGGTGATTTCAAATGGAATTGTTCCAAGATATTCAGACATTGATTCGTATGCTATGGCAGCAGCTAGTATAGATGAAGCACTACGGAATGCAGTATGTGTAGGTGTAGATTTAGAATTAATCGCAGGACTTGATAATTTCTGTTGGCCAGATCCTGTTGAATCCGCGAAAACACCTGATGGGCGTTACAAATTAGCACAATTAGTTAGAGCAAATAGAGCATTAGATGAAGTATGTAGGGCGTATAAGTTACCATGTATAAGTGGCAAAGATTCTATGAAGAACGATGCTACATTAGATGGTGAAAAAATCAGCGTACCTCCAACGCTTTTATTCAGTTTAATAGGCAATCATTCAGATGTAAGAAAGGCGGTATCTAGTGACTTCAAACAAGTTGGAGACATGATATATCTTGTAGGGGAAACTCACCAAGAGTTAGGAGCTAGCGAACTAGCTTTCATGCTTCGTGATGAATCAAACGGGGAGAGTGGGATTGGCGGCCGAGTTCCGCAGATTGACACATCTAGGAATTTATCACTCTATCATAGTCTGACGAAAGCCATGTCAAATGAATTAGTTTCAAGTGCTCATGATTGTAGTGATGCCGGACTTGCGGCTGCAGTAGCAGAATGTTGTTTTGGGTGTGATTCAGGCGCGGATTTAGATCTTTCAGATATATTTCATGCAGATATAAATTTGAATGACTGGGGTGCTCTATTCGGAGAGAGCCTTGGTAGGATTTTAGTTAGTGTAAAACCAGAAAACTCCGAAATTTTTGAGGCTTCTATGGAAGGACATGAATGCAATTACTTAGGTAAAGTGAACTCAGGAGACAATATAATAATTTCAGACCAAGGCGTTCCCATACTAAATGCTTCAATGTCTGAACTGAGAGACTCTTGGAAAAATACCTTGAACGGAGGTAGAAATTAATGATACCTAGGGTGGCGGTTCTTTCTGGATTTGGAATTAATTGTGAAACGGAAACAATGGCAGTTTTCGAAATGGCAGGGGCTAAAGCGGATAGAGTTCATGTGAATAGGTTAGTCACCGGAGAATTGAATCTAGAAGATTACCATATTATGGCAGTACCAGGGGGCTTTTCCTTTGGAGACCATTTGGGGAGTGGTAGATTGATGGGTAACAGGCTACGCTTTGGTTTGCGTGAACAAGTGAGAAATTTTGTCAAATCCGGTAAACCAGTAATTGGGATATGCAACGGCTTCCAAGTACTTGTGAAAATGGGATTATTGCCTGGTGACGATGATGTTAGTTTAACTCAAACAGCATCTTTAGCACTGAATGATTCAGGCCATTATGAAAATCGCTGGGCGACGTTAGAGTTTGATTCTCAAAGTCACTGCATTTGGACCAAAGGAATGACAAGAATCAGAGTTCCCGTACGTCATGGCGAAGGAAAATTCGTAACAGCCGATAAAAATCTTCTTGATGACTGGAGTGAAGCAGGCCAACTAGTTGTAAAATATGTAGACCCTTCAAGTGAATATCCGTCCTCAAGTGATGAAGTATTACCATATCCAATTTCTCCTAACCAAAGCTGGAGAAATATTGCAGGTGTATGCGACCCATCGGGATTAGTATTCGGTTTAATGCCTCATCCTGAAGCAAATCATTCAACATGGTTAGGTGCAACTTGGACTAGAGAAGATATAGAACACGGTGAAGGAGAGGGTATGATAATATTCAGAAATGCCGTAAATTATGTTACAGAAAATTTCGATAATTAAAATGAAAATCTTCTTGCAATAGATATCTATCGGCATTCTTATGACAACTCGTGATGCGACGGAAGTATTCTCTGAATGGGCTCTAAGAAACAGAGATGAGGGGATGGAAAGTGGACATGCAAATTCAGTCAATGAAATGCTAAATATTGTAATTCCAATGCTTATTAAACCATTTTCAGCGATAGATGTGGGTTGTGGAAATGGTTGGGTATGTCGTAAATTACAATCAAATGATAGTTGTGGTAAGGTAGTCGGAATTGACGGTTCCGTTGAAATGATTATCAAGGCAAAACAAAAGGGAGGAGACTTTCATTTAGCAAAACTTCCAGATTGGAATCCGCCACAGAAATTTGATTTAATACATTCAATGGAATTTCTATACTACTTGAAAGACCCCTTAGAAATGTTGAAAATTTTCTTCAACGAATGGTTAAATGATAAAGGAGTTCTAATTGCAGGAGTAGACCACTATTTGGAAAATACAGAAAGTCATGGTTGGCCTAGATCTCTCAACGTACATATGACGACATTGAGCGAAGAACAATGGAAACAAGGCATGATTGATGCTGGATTCACTGGCGTTGAAACGCGACGTGTAGGTATCAAGTCAGGATTTGTAGGAACGTTAGCAATTTTCGGTCGTAAAGATTGAAATTAATCTTCAATAGTGTTAGGACGTAGTGCAATTAATCCAATGCTGACAAAGGTAGCAACTACCAATGGCCCAGTGATAAAAATCTCCTCGGTGGCGGAGAATTCCCACGCTGCTGTTGACCAGCCCAAAGCTATAGTTTCGAGAATTGAAGCCAGCATCACAACATCATACAAATTTCGTTCTGTAATGGGGTCTCTGGCAGCCAGTAAAGCGCCTATTCCATTTACAGCAACCAAGGCTGCACCTAGGTTTCTTAGCCAAGCAATATTTTCAGTATTCGCCCCTTCTAATTCCGCATACCATTCAGGTATGAGAAAGAAAACCATGCCCATAGCAATGCTAGACCAGCCACAGATCTTCAATATCAGGACGGTCTTATCCAATTATTCATTCCCCTGAATTCCAACCTAGTACACCAGTTAGAGCAGTCATTCCCCAGAATACAAGAGGAGGCACATTGTCAGAAAGTTCCCATGAGACAGCATCCGTAGTGTATGTTATTTCAAGCCCCAATGCAATACATAAAACAAACCATACAAAAATAGGCCCTGCAACTACTGCCGCCAATCTAGCCCTATCTCGGCCTTCGGTCATGAATGCTGCATAGAACATGATAACAGGGATAATTAGAAATATTCCAGCTACCATCAACTCATTATCGTTATCCGGATCCATTTGTAACAGTACTCCGACGAATGTATGTACTAGAGCAGTGATTATTAGCCACCATTTAGGGTTTTGTAGCTCTTTTTTGAAATCCATATTATTCATTCCTCCTTATCTAGTATTTTTAACATACACACTTTGAACTATGGCTAAGGCATATAGATATTTTCTATTTAGTTGTTTCAAATCAAGAAACTTGAATGGTTTAAACGATTTCCCAAGGGTATGTCAGACCCAAACATCACGGTCAAAGTAGAGGCAACTGTGATTGAGATATTGTCATTATTACATCCCAATGCAAAAAAGAATTCTCTTCGACGAATGGTTGATCATGGTAGAGTAATAGCCAACGGAGTTAAAGTAAGTAGAGCCAATACAAAAATTTCTCCTGGTACAACAATAACGGTTCTTTCAAAGTCAGATGGTGATGAAACAGTTGGCAAATATAAAACTACTATTCCTGAGCCAGAAGTGGTGTATTCAGATAAATCAGTAATAGTAGTCAATAAACCAGCAGGTCTCCTTTCTGTAGCGACTGATCGAGGAGAGGCAGACACTATGTTTTCCCGAGTGTTTGCTTGGGCATGGGAAAATGGAAATACTAGAGCTCATCTTGTCCACAGATTAGATAGAGAAACATCAGGATGCCTAATTTTTGCACGTTCTGCAGAAATCCGTGATTTGTTACAAGAACAATTCAAAGACCGGTCTATTGAACGAATATACCATGCAGTAGTTCATCGTAAACCACCTACTAATTCAGGTATTGAAACAGGTCGTATTCAAGAAATG
>Ga0315320_10000681_pt1 | contig 28024 bp, 36 predicted proteins | sample M140m21515metaG_FD_203458 | JGI IMG/M metagenome (GOLD analysis project Ga0315320, IMG submission 203458) | Ammonia-oxidizing marine archaeal communities from Monterey Bay, California, United States - M1 40m 21515 | ecosystem: Environmental > Aquatic > Marine > Coastal | place: USA: California... | reverse complement strand
CTGTGTTTTCTTAATTGTAGCTTCGCCAATAAGTATGTCAACTCCTGCTTCCTTGGTTGCTGACTCTAAACGTGCTGCTGTGTTGACCGCATCCCCTATGGCAGAGTAGTCAAACCTTGTATCAGACCCCATGTTTCCTATAACCGCATAACCAGTATTTACGCCTATGCCTATCTCTATGCCTAAGTCAGCCTCTATCATTCCTTTGCGTATATCTATTGCAGCTTGCACGGCTTTCTTTTCGTGATCTTTTAAATCTAATGGCGCGTTAAATATAAACATACCAGCATCTCCAATAAACTTGTCTGTCATACCGCCTAATTTTTGTACAGCATTGACTTGGACTGTTAACGCCTTATTCATAATCTCTGTAACTTCTTCTGGTTCTAAAGTTTCTGATAAACTTGTAAAGCCACGAACATCTGTAAATAAGAATGTGCAGTATCTTTTTTCTCCACCAAGTTTTAGTAAGTCTGGATTATCCTGTAATTCTTTAACTTGTCTTGGGTCAAGATAATGCTCAAACTGTTTTTTGATTTGTTGACGCAATTTATATTGTTTTTTGTAGCTTAAATAGAAGGCAATCGTAGAAACTAGGACCTGACATATAAAAGTCCATGTAAAATCCAATAAAACACCTTTGTGAACGCTATAAGCTTCTAAGAAGCTCGTGGTGAAGAGCAAAATTATAACTAAGCTTACGCCCTTAACTATATTGAGATAATGGATTACAAGCCATGTCAACGACACAAAAATTCCAAAAATCACAATTTCGGCAGCCAAAGACCATTCTGGAATCCTTGGAGAGTTTTCTATAAGAATTGACTCGGATAATGCTGCTTGAATTTTATGTGGCTCTAATAATCCAGATGGAGTTGCGATTTGTGGCATGATTCCTGGTGCTGTAATTCCAAGAAATACAAACTTACCTGCAACATTCATTTCTTGTAAATTAGTTTGTGGGGTATCTACCCAACTAATCCATTTACGACCAAGGCTATCTGTTTTGATTGGAGGCAATCCTCTAACACTAATTTCTTGTATACCAATGTCATTGGTTGTGATGATGTAAGTTTTTGCACCTACCAAGGTTTTTAATACCTCTGTACCAAAAGAACTTACATATCCATCTGGTGTTTTGAGTAGCAATGGTATTCTTCTGACAAGATTGTCAAGATCGGTGGGTGCAGCAGATATACCTTCTTGTATATAGTTAGTTCTAAGGTTGTAAGTATTCTGTACTACACCCTTGGAAAGCATACCACCAACATCAGGACCTTTGATGACAGTACCAACTGTTTTTGGGTATATTTGATTTGGGTATTCAAATGAAGCCAAAATAGATGTACCATGTTTGAAGGAGTCTGCAAAAAACTTATCACCACCGAATCTGTCTGGATGCGGAAAGCTAACTACCCAACCCACACCCATAGCACCAGCATCCATAATTTCTTTGTGTATTTCTCCTAGCCTTTGCCTTGGTATAGGCCAACCTCCTTCTCTGTCTATATCTTCTTCAGTTATGTTAAGGATAGTAAAGTAACCAGAAGGATCTTGCTTTGGCACAAGATAGTCAAACACCTTTAACTTTAATACTTCTGTTGGCGTTGACTGATATAACAAAGGCAACACTAGTATTATAAGTATCGTGAATAGTAGTCGCTTCATTAATTACTTTGAGTGATTTTGATAGTGCTACCAGTCCCACCATTTATTTTAATAATGTTGGATGCACCATCTTGTATAAAGATAACAGTATAACTACCAGCAGAGTCTATATCTATTCTAGCGGTATCACTAACGCTACGCATAAGTGTTAATACCTCTCCTGTTATGAAGGATGTTATTTGTGTGGATAAGTCTTGACCTAGCTGTGTACCAACTATATTAGTAGATGTGGCATCTTGTGCTAACTGATCTTCTTGTTGTATTTCTTGTAGCGCGTCTATGACATCTAGTAAATCTTCTAGGAAGTTTACATCAAGATAGTTTATATCTAACTCTGTAAACTCTAGTTCTTTTTTTGCGTCTAGGAAATCTTCTTCTAAGAAGTCCTCGTCAAGACCATCAAAGTCAAGTATGTTTTTCTTTTTGGTTTGTACTGTTTCTTCTATGACCACCTCTTGCTTGGGTGGATTAACAATAAGCATATTGTCTATAAGTTCTAGTGATAAATCTAAGATTACTGGCGAGCTTGGTGGTTTCTCAAAGACATCTACTGTTGTAGCCTCGTAAGGTTTACTAAGAGTTACAGTACCCATGGCTGTGGTTACTAGTATCTCGCCACTAGATACACCGAACTGATCTGGTAACAGTATTAGCAAGGACCTGCCAGTTTCGTCTACTGTTACTGTAAAATCTGTACCTCGTATAGCTATGTTAGCTGTAGGAGTTTTAAGTTCTATATTGTTTTTATCTATCTTATTTAGATTACCAGTAATAAATCTAGCCGTACCAAGACCAAAGGTAATAGCCATTTTAGATTTACTAGGGTTGGGATCAAAGATATATTCATCAATAGTCAGCTGCGAGTGTTCGGTTAATTTTACTTTTGAATCATCTAAGAACGTAATAGCCATACGGCCATTAGTCGTTACAGCTTCATCGTTCTGTTGGATGTCAAATTCCAGCTCGGCATTATAAGGCTTTTCCCTTAAAACTCTAGCAGAACCTGTTAATTCAGATATGTTTCCTACATCAACAGCTGGTTGAGACTCCGCCATCGTTTTGAACGACACAAATAGTCCCGTTAGAGCCAGTAGAGTTAATCTGTAACCAATCAGCAGCAAGAGTTGACGACTGGATGATATTGAATGTTCTGCTGTTTCCTGTTTGGTCAAGGTAGAAATATCCTCCCGCATAGCCACTTCCTGTAAAGTTTACGTTGTTGCTATTACCATCTACATCTACATAGTTGGTAGCACCATCATAGTTAATATCAAAATCAAATGTATTGCCATCGCCATTAATGATCCAGTCTAAATCAAGACCAGATGCTAGAGCTGTTGTTCCTGTGTCTAGTGTAAATGTATTAGAACTACCAGTTACATCTACATTGTAATTTGAATTATCTATACCATAAGTGTTATCTGGGTCGCCTTGTATAGTAAAGGTATTACTATCTCCATCAAACTCAAAGAATCCAGTTACGCTGTCGCCATAGATATCACCAAGGAAAGTATTCGTATTACCTATTTGATTTATGTCTAACGTAAGATTTAAGCCATCAAGATCTAATGGATTTAGACTTCCAGCGGTACTTAACAGTCCACCAATAATGTTAGAAGAGCCTAACTGTTCTAGGTCTATGTTTGCTGTAGAACCACTTTGGTCTACATATATCTCGTTGTCTGCGGAGTAAGCATTTAAGCTAAAAAATAATACTCCTAATAGGCTGTAGTAAGTTACTACGAATGTGTCATTTTTATTCATCAATATTCCAATATCCTCTGGTTGTTCCTTCTTTTATTGTTTGTAGCACAGCAGTTTCTATTGCTGTTTGTAGTGCTATATTGATTGACTCGTTTCTGACTAATCCGTTCTCTATTTCTACTAGTTCGGTGCTGTCAGTAATAAAACGAAATATATCTTGATCGATAGATGCACTTAGTATCGTTTTAGTTACTAATACTTCTAGTAACACTTTACCTGTACTTACAGATACAGTTCTTAAAGATATGGTTACAGTATCTTGCTTAAACTGCCTAGACATTCCTATGCCTAAGTATCTAGCACCTGCGCCACCACTCTTTATATTACTTTCATATGATATCACGCCACCTTGCATTATCAAACCTGCAAACATTAGTGGCTGTAATTTTGTTTCTTCTTTAAACTCTTGCCTGGTACTTCTAATGATTTGACGTTCTTTAGTTACATGGTCCAAGCCTACTCGCTCTACCACTTCAAAGAAACCATCATATTTACTACCCGCGTGCTTAAGCGCCCTAATAAGATATGCATCTGGTGCTTGGGTTACTGCTGATGAAAAGGTTGCGTACGAACTATTACTTCGCCTTTGTCCTGTTTGGTCTGTAAAAGAACCTGCGTAGATAGCTACGACTGGCTTCTTTTTGTTAGATGTTTTTATGTTCGCAAGTTCAGGAACTAGCAGAGAATCTATCTTTGCTTTTTCTATCTTTTGGAATGGTGGTAAGTTGTTTTCTAAGGGATCTACTATTAACGCGCAACTAGAAAGTAAAGCTACCGATAGGGAGAGATATAGTTGTCGTATTACCATCTGAATCTGTAATGTTTAAAGTTATTATTCCGTCTACAACATTATACTCTATCCTATTACCTTCTAACTCTAGCACACCACTATCACTTGCTGTTTCGCCAAATAGGTTTTCTACCAGCTGTCTTGATAGTTGTGCATAAATTCTTGACTCTAAGTTACGAATAAATCTAGCTAGTGTTGTGTTTTCTTTATCTCTTTCTATTTCGTCTTGCAATGCTTTTATCTCTGCCTTTAGAGCTTGCTTCCGATTGAACTGTTGGTTCTCAATAGTAAGATAGTGTGCAGATGTTCCTATGCCAGAAAAGGATGGGGACTTAAACTTGTGGACCATTTCGTCTGAATGTAAATGCTGTGCAATTACCGCGGTAAACATAATGACACCCATAAACATTAACCAAATAAATATTCTTACTTTGGCTGCTTCTTCTCTATCAGTCTTTTCTTTTGTCATTTCTACCTGCCTTTGCAATTTTGTCGCTATTAATTAATTGCGGTACACCAAGTATAGTTTTAATCATAGTATCTTGTCTAATTATCTCATTGTCTAAACTACGCACTCTATCTATAAGAGCAACCAAGATACCATGTTGCGTGTCTAGTTTTGTGCCTAGTCTATCTTCTAGGTTAGCTAGGGAGCTATTGAGTTTGTCGTCTAGGGTGTCAAGTTTAGTTTCCATACCATCAATGATTCTATTGATTAGCTTCCACACAAACATACCCAGACCTAGGGCAGCAGCGATAGGAAAACCTAGCTCGGTTATGATTGCTACCATGTCGTTCATTGTTTTTTGGTTAGTCTATCTTCTTTTCTTTGCCAAGAGCGTTCTAAAAATCTATCTATAAGGTTACTTATAAACTTCACTTCTTTTTCTTTTTAGGAAATCCAGCTTTCATAGCTTTGTAAGCCTTTGTTGAAATAGTAGATTTTTTTTTGCTTCTGCTTGTTCCAGCTTTTTTTCTTTTATTTATGTTTTCATATAATGACATAGGTATCTCCTTATTTTCTTTTAGATTTAGCTCCTGAACATTTCCATCTTTTTCTTGATAGGTTGTTAGGAGTATTGGGATCGTTTTGTTTTTTCTTAGAAAGACCTTTCTTTATACCTAGACTTCTTGCGCAATAAGAGTCGCCTTTAGATGTTCCTGGCTTAACTCTTGCTCCACCACCTTTAGCTTTACCTGCTTGGCCGTAACTTACCTTTTTACCAGATGCAGTTACTTTGACTTTTGCTTTGCCTTTTCTTGGTGTTGCCATTACTTCTTCTTCCTTGGTCTGCCTCTTTTTTTAATGACTGGTTTTGGTTCTAAAAGATTGTCTACCCAGTCTAAGAACTTAGTGCAAGTTTGTTTTAACCAAACCCATGCTTTTGTTATATATTTCATTTAATGTACCATCCTTTCTTCTAAATGTATTATTTCAGATTCGGTTGTCACTTCTCCACCCGACATTATGGACATGATCTTCAATGCAGATTCTTTATCCTTTGCTCTAATCTCTTTACCAACATAAACCATGTCATCAATAATTACTTCAATATTAAATATTTTGCTGGGGTGGGACATTGTTTGTAAATAATCCTTGAGCTTGTGCTTTTGCATTTTGTCTTATTCCTTCTCTGTCTCTTTCCATTATTGCATTAATTTCTGCGATATTAATTTGTGCGCCATACTTAGCTTGTAGCTCCATAGCCTTGACTCTAAGTTGTGCTTCTTCAATATCTCTTTGTCTGTCGTCATCCATGATGATTTTCATTCTATCTGTCTCTGCATCAATCATAGCTTTTTGTGCGCTAACCTGTGCTTTCATTGCTTCAGCCTGTGCAAGCATTTCTGCTGGATCTGGTTTAGGCGGTTCTTGCGGTTGCGGTGGCATAGGCGGTACTTCTGTATTGACAAATGTTTGTGCGTCTTGGAAGCCTGCTAACTCTATCATTCTTGTTAGAGTGTTTGCATATTGCTGCATAGATACTAAAGGATTCTGCGGTCCTAGAGTTTGCATGATTTGTTCTTGCTTTCCTGCTAGCTGTGTTAAGACTTGGAACTTCTCTTCGTCTGATGACTTAGATATAGCTACATTGACTACCATATCCTTGTCTGAATCCCAGTATCTTGGGTCTACAGGAACAAACTTACCATTTAATCTAAAGACATCTTGCGCATCTTGGTGCTTGATAACCAAGTTATTAACTGTTTTAAACATAGCTTTCAGACCACCTTCTGCGAAGTGTCTGCATATAAGTTCTACTCTTCCTTGCGCACCACTCATAGTAGCTGATACAGCTGATGATGTACTAGATTGTAATGCGTCTGCGTTTAATCCTGCGCTTGCTTTAGATACACCTGTTCGGTTTTCTTTAGCTTCGTCTAAATATCCTAGGACTGGGAAAGCTTCTTTACCGACAAAAGGTACAGCAAAGGGTTGTACCATTCCTGGCGCTCTCATTCTTATTGGCTGACCAATATCTGTATTAAGTACATCGTCTATGTTTACTTGACCTTCAACAACACCCATTCTTGGGAAGATTGAATGACCTAGTGAGTCTAGCGTATCACGCATAATTTGTGATTTAGCCGCTTGAATTGGTTTTAAGTAGTCAGCTGGACATGATCCTATAGCTGTGTGCGGTTCTGGGTCTGGACAGAACATACATATAGGCAGTTCGTCTAATGGTTCTACATCAAGTACCTCTAAGCCATTACCTGCTGTGCAAACTTTAATTCGCTCATCAATCCCATCGCCATCAAAGTCATAGTATAAGTAATGCTCTACATATAAAACATCCTTACCACCAGCGTCATTTCTATCTGGGTATACCATGTTATCAAATGGGTTTCTTGCTTCTTGTTCTTCGTAGCTTTCAGGGTCTAACGCACTACCACCATAACCTGCATACTGTTCTATCTCCTCTTGGTCGTAACCCATAGCGACTAGATCAGAGACTGACTTAATCATTCTATGTGCAACGTAAGATGCAGTTTCTATATCGCGTGCGTGTCGTGATATCAGCACTTCTTCTGGTGGTACTGATTCAATACACACCTGGTCTTTTGGTTTTAATCTTCTAATCGTTAGGTCATAACTTGCTGGTATTTCTTGGACTACCTCTTCGCCAGTCATAGGGTCAATCGTTACGATAGTCTCATTGGTTACTGACTCTTCTACCACCTCTACATTCTTATCCATGATTAATGCTTGGTAGGATTGTGGATCTATGTTGGTAAATTCGTGAGTAGTAGCAGTTACGCTGTCATCCCAAAAGACTTTTACAAAACCAGTCTTTCTGACCAACGCATCCTTAAAAACGTCATACAAAACCTGAAATCCAGCATTTTTTTGCTGTATGACATAGTTAATATAGTCTGTTTGTTGCTGTGCAACTTCTATATCTTCTGGTCCTTTGGGTACAAATTCCACGATTTTTTTAGTACCAAAGAAAGTACGCATGATAGATGGCAACATAAACAAGATGCTTTCTCTAACATCTGTAGATACAAACTCTGATTGTAGTGAGCTAGTACCTTCTGGCTCATTGCCAAGGTAGTATTCTGTTGATTCAGCTCTTTCTGCGCCGACTTGGTGTATAAAATCTTTAGCGTCATCCATTTCGGATTTAATCACGCCTACTAGGTCAATCATATCGCCTTCTTCTTGTGCTGCGGCCATGATTTCTTCTTCGTTATATTTCTTTGCCATAAATTATCCTACTCTGATTATTCTTGATTTAAGCGGTTGTCTGAAATTATAACCTAAAAAGCTAGTGCTTCCACCAAAACTTGCAGCCGAGGATGCCATCGTCAGCGCGAGCGCATCCGCCTTGTCGGGAGATTTAATTCCACGCTTACGCATCTCGTCTTTACTCTCTATCTTGATCTTACCTGTAGAGGTGTACTTATACAGCGGTGATGCTAGTTCTGCGACCAACTCATCATCCTGCGGAAGTCTGCAATCTCTAGTCGTCAGCCAGTCTTTAATGTTGAACCATAATTCCGCGCGAAGGTTTAAATAATTTTTCTTGCTTGATGGTGCTTCGGCAACATTGATTCCGCGCACGGGTAAGTTCTGCTCCGCGAGCCTATCCACCACGCCTGCGCCCAGTCCGATAACATCAATTAATATTTCCTGTGGTTTCTCTATCGCAGTACACTCATCATATTGATTCTTAATCACACCACATAACTGCATCAAGTCCATAGAGTTAAATGACTTAATACTCATAACATGGTTTCCCTGGCGTATACACAATGCAGAGTTATCTCCGCCAAATCGTGCAACATCCAGTCCCCATATAATCGGTGCGTTAGCTGTAAGAGAGACATCCCTATCAACTGCTGCCTTAACCAATCCCATAGGTATGACAGTATCGTCATCCGCAGATGGAAACTCGCCCATCACCTCCACGCGCGCGACTGTGGAATCTTCGCCATACTGCTCAATCATGCTTTGGAAGAGCTTTTGGTCTGTGCCTTCTACAGTTCGCGAATCTATCTGCTGATTTTTCCAGAAGGATTGCTTAGAGTTAAAGCTGTCGTAGAATGGCCCTGTGTTTCGGCGCGGGTTGGAGAAAGTGAACCAATAGCGGTTGCGCGTGGGTTCGGAGAAGAAACCTTCGGAGACAGAGTAGATGGGCGCGGGGATACCTGATGCCTCATCCATGATTAAGCAAACTCCGTAGGAGGAGTGAATACCAGCGAAAGCGTCAGGATTCTCCTCGCTCCATAGCTGCGCCTGCGCGTAGTAGTAACCAGTATCTATCTTTAAGTCGTTTATTAGCGCATCTTCAAACCATTGTGCTGGTTTAATCGTTGTAGCTGTCTTGGTAAACCAATGAGAGTTAATTGCTAGGGTTAGCCACTTACCAAGTTCTGCCCATGTTCTTGAACGAAGCTGTTGCTCGGTGTTAGCAGTTACGATTATGGTTGCGCCTAGTCTGGTTGATAGCATCCATATTATGATCCATGCGACAAGTGCGGACTTACCAATACCACGACCTGATGCTACAGCTAGTCTAAACATCTCTGGTAGATCTAATACATTATTACGCTCAATGTGTATTGCCATTTCTCGTAAAATTTTTTCCTGCCACTTTCTTGGTCCTTTGAAATCTTCAAGGGGGGTGTCTTTCTGTCCCCATGGGAACACATACTTAACAAAGTTAACTGGGTTGTCTTTAATTGGACCTGACCATAGTTCGGTCATCAATTCCTTTTCTAGTTTTACGCCGTATTTCATATATTAAAAAAAATTAAAAAATTTTAGTTCAGTAGTTATACATATATCACCACCAACACGCAACGAAAGGGGGGGTCAAATGCGAAATTACGAGAGAATTATGCATTAGTTAAAAAGGGAGCAAAACTATTGCCCGCATCCGCCCCACCCTATTATTCATTCACGCCCTCGCTGTCGCTGTCGCTTGCTCTTTGCGTGCGCGTGCGATTGGTTAGCGTGCCAGACGGCGCGTGATCGATTATCCTACTGCGCGCGTCTGTGAGAACATTCTTAAGATCTAGGTTGTAATTAACTTCCTGGCGATCCGCCCAGTTGTCTGGGTCGCGATTCTTTAGGAAAAATATCGCGCTTGTTTCTTTGCCGTCCATTGCGTTTTGAAATACTTTGTTTGCTACCAGTTGAACTGCTTTGTACTTTCCCTTTTTTATAGCGTGTGCAAATTGCTCGTTACGTTTCTTTTCTCTAGTTATTGTTGAGATGTTTACATTAAGCAATGTAGCGATTTGGCTTTCATTTAAGCCATCTCCAGACCATAGACTGATCTGTTTGTATTCTTCTTCGCTTAGATTAGATAGCTTTCTTTTTCTACCTGGTTTTCCCTTTTCCATGCTTTATTTTAGGGTATTTTGCACATTTTAGGTAATTAATTGCACATTTTTAACTATATTATGTTGTATATTGGGTATATATATGTATAATGAGTATTGTAAGGTAATTAAATCTTACATACTTTGGAGAAGTAAACTATGAATAACATACATAAAGATATATTAGAAAGTGGATTAGCAGATAAATTTAAAATATCAGCAATTACAGACAACTTAGAACTTAGCAGGTTTTTAGGTAAAAAAGTAAGGTATAAAAAAGAACTATTAAATGATTCTTCTTTTTTAAGAAGCGTTGGAGAATATGCTCTTACTGAAATATATGAAGTAAAACAAGTTCAAAAAGATTGGAAAGGCAATGATGTTTTAAGAGGTTATGGAACAGTAAATTACACAGACACTTTTGGAAGATGTTTAAATGCTGAAGAGATAGAAGAGGTATAACCAATGACTATTAAAAACAAATCACACAAAAGCATAATAGGACAGCTACGAAAGAAGTATGGATTAAAAGATAACACGCCAATACACAAAGTAGAGCAAATAATGACACCAAAAGATTGGAAAGACTTTAGCGAAGCACTTACCTTTCCTAATGGTAAACCAACGAGGGATAAATAATGAAACCATATAAAACAATAACTTTCGGAATGGCAGAATTTGCCTACGCAAGACACCTAAGAGAAGAGCTAGGACACACAGGCGAGATCATATACCCAAATAAAGACGCGTCTAAGCAAGACAGAGACGGCGTATGGCTTTTATTAACAATAACAGGGGAAAGGCTAGGCACAGTTTCTCCCGATGGCATAGTGAGGACGACATGAAGCGACAGAACATACCAAAACATTTAAGACATTTAACAGATGAGCAATTAAAACTGCTATTTAGATTATTCAAGGTGCGACTATGAGCAATCACTACAACGAGCAAGAAATGGAAGACATACAAAACTATGTATTAGAGCAAGACCGCAAAGGCTTACTTGAAGATGAAATAGGTTATATATCGTTTGCCTACGGCCTACACCCAGATGACGACAGGGACGAGATATTAGAATTTATAACCGAAACAATATTATATGAAAAAAATGTAGGAGGTTTAATATGAACGGGAAAGGAAGCAGACCAAGACCAATACCAGATAAGAAAACATTCGCGGAGAACTGGGATAAGATATTCGGCAAGCGCGAAAAGAAAAAAGAAACCAAGGATAAAGAAAAGAAATGATACAATAACCTTTTTGAATGGGCGTTAGTATCTTAACTCTCCAAAGTTAACCCCTAAAACGCTAGCGCCCATTCCTCGCCCCGCCCTCCACCTCCTCGCGCTACTCACGAACCAACTCCGCTAAACCAACTAATAAAAAATGTTTCTTCCCTCCACTCTGGGACTTCCGCAAGCGCTTTGGCTCGCCCTCCAAAACTATCCAGATCAATCCTGCTTCGCTCAACTCCGCTAGCGCTCGCCCAACGCTCTTACGATTTACTGCTGTCATCTTAGCGTAATAGCTAATAGCATCATGCGAACTCCAGGTTTCATACCTCCAGCGCTCGCACAAAGACCAACCAATAAATCTAGCTGTCATAGATAGCGCTTCATTGCCTGCAACCTCCGATCGATACCAATGCCAGACGATCTGACGCACGCGCGAGAAGTCTGATTCTTTTCTAGCAAGCGCTATGGGAATAAGAGCTGTTTTCTCCCCCCGCTCGCTCTCGCTGTGAGCAGTAATCCACCAATATGCTTTATCTATTTGTCCGAATCTTCTCATAACTCTCTCTCTTTTTCGGTAGAGTCAATCCCCCTAAAGGGGATTGCTCTACTATGTATATGTATATACATGGATATATGTCCCTCTAATGGTCGAGTGTTGACCCTCTGAGTGTATAGTTTGTCCCTTAGCTTCCCTAGTATGTCCCTAAAGTTCCCAACGATTCTATTCGGTAATGTCATTAATATCTATCCTATTTTGGTCATTTTCACTATGCCAGGGTTCACAAGACTCGCCGCAACCATCAGTAATATGTAAATGATGCAAGTCTGTAAACTTCTCAAAATCTTCGGTAATCATCTCTTTAATATCTTGCACAGATTTAAACCCTCTAAAAAATTTAATGTCTGTTTGGTTTTTTAATACACCAGTCTTACCAAGATGTTCTGCCATTGCACCAGTCTTGCCATACTTCTTTTCCATTCTCTCTGGGAAGTCAAAAGCCTTTGGTTCTTCTATCATTATGGTCATAAGTTTCTTATATGATTTCTTCCAACACCAAACACAATTACCAAAATGTTCTGGTATTTGTAAATCAAAGACTTGATCCTCCCACCAATCTAAAACGTCATACTTATCCATATTCCATTCAACTAAGGGATAGATTAAGTTTTCTGCTACCGCATTTCTGGACATACGACTAGATTCGTCAGATCTAATACCTATAGCCATTAATCTATCTTCTTTTTTAATCCCTAGCTCTTTTAAATAAGACTGTATTGCGTATTGTTTTAACTCTCTTGTACAAATAGGGGATTTACTCCATGGTATGCCATATCTTGCAATCATGTCCTCAAACGGCTCTCCGTTCCTTGAACAGCTTTTATAATCTACAACCCTAGCTCTAGTTCCAACTCCCCTTTTTTTACTGATAACCGCTTCAATCCATACAGTATTAAAATTAAAGTGTGTATCGCAGTTATGTATAAAATCTAAAGTTTTTTCATGCTCTTGGCCTGTATTAGCAAAAACAACTATGACATCTTTCCATTGATCTCTATGCTCTAGTAATCTTTTGGTTAGATAACCAGAAGTCCTACCACCACTAAAAGAAATAATTAATGTTTTATTTTTATCAAAAAATTTTTCTTCTGTGTTGTCAAAGATGTCAAAGTTTAGTTGTTTTTCTCGTTTCATAGTTCCATATTCTTTAAAATGTGAGCAATAACTTCAATTGTCCAGCCGTTTCCAAGCATTTTGTAGCGCTGTGTATTGCTTACATGGTTAGTATAATTATCTGGAACTGTTTGCAATCTTTCGCACTCAACTGGGGTTAGTTTGCGCCAGTAAACTTCTTTATCTTCGTCTGAATGTTCGTATCGCATATAGTCATAGTTTGCAGCTGTAAGGCAGTTGCTTTTGTCCTTCATGTTTCTCCCTCTTCTGGTCTTAGACTTTGGAAAGGTCATATCAAAACAATCTCCATCTTCAATAGTGGTATAACCTTTTTTGGTTGCTTCTTTTATGGTTAGTTGTTTGTTTTGTTTGTCTACTTCTATTGTTTCTCCAACATTTGTTCTTGATGCAAATTCTTTAGTAAGACAATGAGACTTACCATCAACATGAAACACCCTATCTTGCATATATGGTTGTACTCCATTTGCTTTTTTACTAGGGTTTATTTGGTTTGGCTTTGTGGTAACAACTACATTATCTTTTTGAACTGTAGTAACTGTATTAGTCTTTTCATCTTTTCGCAGCTCTAACATTTGTTTGGTTTTACCAGCAACTGATCCAAACTGATCTTGCCTTACTCCGTCTTTGTAATATCGACCACGCCATGCACCAGCAACTACCTTTGGCTCTCTATGTCCACCACCACAAGTTGTAAGCGTTGACGATTTGTCATCCTCTGAATAAACCCTTTTTATTTGGTCATGTCCTTTTATGTCTACTGCTACGCCTACTTGTTTTGGTGTGTCATAGGTTTCTATGTATTGCTCTTTATTACCAGCAGTAAGTGTTGGAGACTTACCATTCTCGCTATAAACACGCTGTTTGCTCTCATAAACACCATCTCTATATTCAAACTCCATAATTTGCTTATCAAATATGTCTGTTTCAATACCAAGAACCTCTTTTAACTTTAACCAAATTTCATCACTTGGTATTGCAAAACTGCTATCAGTTCGAAACCAATGCTCTGCTTTAGTTATTGGTGTATTAGTTTCTTCTGCTATTTGTTTATTAGTCTTACTAGATTCTTTTTTCATTTCTCGCAAAAGATATTGCAAACTGATTATGTCTACCTCATGCTTTCTTACTTTTACTTGCTCTACATTCATGCCAACCTTAACTGGTTTATCAACTGCAATAACACCATAAGGAACTCCCTTGTGCATATTTGCTGTTAAAGTTTTAGATTTTTCACTTTCGTGTTTAATGTAATGTTCTGCTCTAGTCTTTTTACCTGTATATTTCTCGCTACCCCTATTCATATAATCAATGGCTTTTTCTGATAAATAATATTTAGGATCAACATCAGTTGGTATCATAGTTCTTTGTTTCTTTTCCAGACTATTTTTAGCACCAGCAAAACCATAATTTGCTGTTAAACAAAAAGACTTATCATCTTTAGTTGTCATCTTTGATAAATTTTTATCAAAATCTTTTACATAACCATTAGCATAACCATGAGTACCTGCACAAATTGTTCCAGACTTACCATCAGCATTATGAATGGTATTGGCTTGGCTTTTGTAGTTTGGGTTTAATTGGTTGCCTCCTTTGTAATTCTTTTGTAAGTTTTCTCCAGCAAGGTATTCATTAGAAGTGTTAGTTTCCAATATATCCCTTAAAACAATTCCTCTTTGTTCAGGCTGTTCTATTCCTGGTATGTTAGTCCAATAATATCTAACCCTATTCTGTGCTGATACTAACGCTGAATTAATCATTATTGGCTCAACACCCATGTATTCAGATATAACATCTAAATATTCTTTCTTCATTCTTACATTTTCTAATAAAAAATATTTAGGCTTTAACTCTTTAACGCATCTCACAAACTCAAAAAACAATGCAGATCTTGGATCATCAAAGGCGAGCTGCTTACCAGCAAAACTAAATCCTTGGCATGGACTACCACCCATAACCAAATCAATCTTTGGTAGTGTTGATAGGTCTAGTTCAGTTATATCGCCCACTTGAATGATGTCTGGGTAATTAGCTTGGCTTACTTGGATAGCATATTTATCTATCTCGCTTGCATAGTAATTATCTACCTTTATACCAAGACGCTCTAAAGCAATCCTGCCACAACTCATTCCATCAAATAAACTTAATACATTCATTTCTTTCTCCTTTTAAAAATTATCATAAAGTGCCATAGGATTTTGTAGTTCCTCTAGCGGTTCAAGTACACCATTCTTTCTAAATAATGTTTTAGTACTATAATCAACATTACCAGAATTAGATTTAACTAAAGCGCATTTAACTACACTCATTCTTTCATAGGTCACGCGCTGTTCTTCACAAATACGCTCGCAATCCTCCGCGCTCGCCAACCACATAGCTATTGCCCACCTAACACTATCAGTAATACTTGATGCACCTCTTATCTCTGCTCTATGGCTCATAGCATCATCACTATCATTCGCTAATGCTCCTTTATTAAGATGATGAATAGTAAGCGTAGAACAACCAAGACGAGCTGATATGTTTGCACAATAAGAACCCCAAAGTTGGCCTGCTTCATTACTGCTAGAAACATTACCTGTTGTAAATGCCTGGAGAGGGTCAAAGCAAACCAACTTTAAATTTGGTATGGCTTGTAACTCCTCTACTAACTCCTGCGCTATAGGTGTTATGCCTTCTTCTCTTAACAGTATCATTGGTTCTTTTTGTTCTGGGACAGGAAATACATAGACTTCATAGGAGGAGTTAAATCGCTTGCCGTTAGGGTCGAGCAAGTCTAAACGTCTATGTATTTCCATTAAATCATCTTCAGCACAAAAAATTACAGTATTACCATGTTCTTTTACATCTTTCCCCCACCACCTGCCACCGCACGCCACCGCTAACGCTAGCTGTATGACACTTAATGACTTACCTACCCCACCAACTGCGGCTAGGATTCCAGGCTTGCCAATAGGTATTAATCCGTCTACTAAAAATTTTTGTGGCTCGGGTTTACCGACTAGGTTACGAATCGCATACTTCTGGATTCCTAATTTGTGATCCACTAATTCGGCTCTTACTTTATCTAAGCCATGTTTTAGATATAAATCGTTATAGTCTCCGCGCTCGCTCGGTAATCGTACTGCTGTATTTGGCACACTCGCACAACACTCTTGCGCCTTCTTCTCTCCCACGCCACTCTCATCATTATCAAGTGCGAGAATAAATCTAGCACCTGTTAGCTTGCGTAAATTAGAGGCTGCATCCAACAAGAAGTTGGCACTAAATACACAAGCTACAGGAATTTGGGTTGCTTCATATACTGAAGCGGCAGTTGAGTAGCCTTCAACTAAAATTAATTTTTCTATATTGTTTAGATCTTGTAAGGTTGTACCAATTAAAAATACATTACCTTTGATTTCTGAAGCGGATTTAAACCTTTTCTCGCCCTTTTTATTGATAGTCTGTAGAGAACGAACCTGTCCTGTAGTAGAATAGACAGGAACAATTAAATTACCATTTAATTCCTTCAAACCATAACTTTTAACTTTTTTATTCGTGAGATATTCATGTTCAGTTGCTTCGTGGCAAATTTTAAGACGTTCTTCTACCTCAATTGCAACTTCATCTTGTCTCTGTTTCCTTTCTGCTCGCGACTTAGCACTAGCCTCTTCCATTTGTTTTTGTAGTGCTTGTCTATCTACAATACTAAGTTGGTTAGTATCTATGCTTGACCACTTGCCTTCAAAACCAGTTTTCCAATTACCATAAGTACAAAACATATGTTCGCCAACCTGGTTGACTACATAATATCCAGACTTCTGTCTACCAGAGTCAGGCTTTGATGCTATTGCTTTGACTGGTACTCTGATTATCTCGCCAGTAATTTCTAAGAAGTCTACAAGCAATCCTTGTGCTTGCATCTCGTTTATTAATTCGTGTGTACTCTTTCCTGTGCTAAAACCTAAGTCGTTATAGACTACGCCTTTTTTCAGGTACTTTGTTAAATCCATTTGCAGCTCTCTCGTCATCTAACTCGGCTTGCACGTTTGCCCAGTTTAGATATTCCCTAACTATATTTGTAAAGATCTTTTTTCTTTTATCCCTTTCCCATTTATGTAATGGTTTCTGATCTTCTTCTATCGCTAGTTTTGTATATAAATCTTTGGTTTGTGCTATGGAATACTCTATTCCTAAATCATTTAATTGTGCTTTGTTGGGTAGTCTTTCTCCCTCTCCAATCTTTTTTAAATGAGCCATACAGCACGCTCCAAGCCAATGTTCTCCATCCTCTTTTAAAAACGGGCCTGCTGGGCGCTTACAATAAGCACACAGCGTTGGCCTGTTCTTAGGGTTAAAATGGTGCGTCATCCTCGCTCGCCACAGTTGAACCCATTGCATCTAAGTCTGCTTCACTTGGACCAGCCTTGATATTGTCATCTTCTACAACTGGCTTTGGCTTTTGATTAGTAGCCTGCCAAGTCTTACCCCAGTCCTCGTTAATCTTCAGATAACCATTGTCATCTTTAATTAATTCAGCAGATACACTCTTACCCATAAAGGCTGATGACGTATCTTTTGGTGGCTCTTGTAAACCCATTGCTTGACCCATGAGTATCATTGACTTGATACCACTGTCTACATATTTAGGGTTATCATGACCAACAGTAAAAGTATGATTAAGTCTGATGCTTGTACCATCAATCTCAAAATACATCTTGCACCCACGCCAGCCATTTCTACCTTCTACTAACGCCTCTTCCTCGCCCTGCCAATGCAGAACGTGTCTACCTGGCTCTACTGCTGTCTTGCCTTCGCTTGACGCATCTACATTAAAATTTGTTAAATCCATTTCTTTCTCCTTTTTTATTTAATCCAACATTTATATTCTGAACACTCATCTTCTTTTGCACCACAGTAATTACAATGTCCTTGCTCATACTGTGGCTTATCATCACAAAAGTGTTCGTTTACTTCGGCTACTTCACTCATCTCAACATCTGCTCTCTAATAGCCTGCCATTCAAACGGCATCTCATTGTCCAGACCAAAACGATTTTTAGCTTGGAATCCAGGTGTCTCTTGCGTAAAGATAGTTCTATCTCCTTGCTTAAGTTTAGTAGTCATACCACCGCCTTTACCTTTTACTTGGATAGTACCTATCTTGTAATTAGCAAAGAATACTGCATCACTATGCTCTATAACCAAGTCAGCTGCTTTTCTATGCAACTTAATCTGGTGTCTGTCATGTGGTTCGCTTGATGGATCTTCGTATCTTCGCACCTCATTATGTGCAATCTGTAAGACAGTAAAGCCTTTGTCTCGCAACTGATTTAGTAAACTTAAATACTCTTTCCATATCTCTAGGCAAGCGGCATAGCCTTTACCATATGCGGGTGAAGATATATCTGGCCATCCATTCTTTTCACACACATAGTCTTGCATTAAAGTTTCTAACCAATCCAAACTATCTACTATGACAGTTTTGTATTCGCTATCTTCTTCAATTAATGACTTTAGGTTGTCTTGTAGTTCAACATAAGTTTTAGCTACAGGGAAATGAGGACACTCAATCTTACCTATACCATCTTCTGCTTGCACTATGATTGGTTTGTTCATGGTTGCACCAAAAGATGTTTTCCCGATTCCACCAGGACCATACAATACTATGATAGGTGGCTTTAGTTTTGCCTTTTGCCTAATATTAGCTAATGACATTACTGCACCTCAATCTTTGGTTTATCTTCTGGCAGATGACCTTTAAGGTCATTTAAGTAATGCGCTTGTAAGATGTCGTTCTTCTCTGCTTCAAAGTTTGCGTTAGCTACAAGTTCATTCTTCTGCGCTTGTAACAGGTTTAGTTTTCTATAAACAGTCTGACCTTCTTCTGATAAGTCATCTAGGTTATAGTCTTTAGTAACATCATCTTCTGTGATGCTAAAAGTTATTGGCTCTTGATCTGCCATATTATTCTCCCTTTTGGTTTAGTTTATAAGTATCACATTCAGCTTTAGCATTACACCAACGGCATCCGTCTTTGCTATAGTTGTATGTGGGTATTTCTTCGTAGCAAGCTTCAGCAGCTGGCTTTAAAGTTTCATAGGCCCATTCAACTAAGTTAATAGCTGATATGGAATATGATCTAATTGGACCATCTTTGTGCCAACCTCTTGGTTGTACTATGGTCATCTGAACTGTGCAGTCATCTCCGTATCTGGATAAAGCACCGAGTGCATAGATACGCATTTGTGGGTTGTCTGCTTCTACTGCCCACTTACCAGATTTAAGATCTATTATCTCTATCATATCTTTACCAATGAGGATTGCATCTGCTGTTCCCCATAGGTCCATATGTATCTCTGGCATATTAACTTTTTCTTCAATCAATGGTCTTGCTACATCCAAGTCCATCATTCTTTGGTCTATGTAATCTACATAAGTATTAGCACAATCAATCATCTCTTGGTCAACTGTGATATCAAAGTCCTCTACATGGTGTGTTGTACCAAGATAGTATTCTTCTAATGTTAGGTTGTTTAGCCTTCCCTTTAGTAGTGTCTCTACCATTTCGTGAATCAATGTACCTGTCGCTGCTGGTATACCAACCTTATATTCTACTTGCATAGAAGCTAAGAGTTGCGGCATACCTGGACAAGCCATCCATATCTTCGCTGCTGAAGGACTTAGTTTAGCGTGTGCCATCTACAGAAATATAAGAATCGTTTTCCATCTTTTGCACATCTTTCAGATCATAAAGTATCTTTCCACCAATTTTAAAATAGCTAGGACCTTGCCCTCTATATCTTCTATTATCAATTGTTTTCTTGCTGACTCCCCAACGCTTTGCTAGTTCGTCAACTTCTATGGTGTTTGATATGTCAAAATTCTTTTCTAATATATCCATAAATTTCCCTTTTATTTATATTTTTGTTTATAATAAACCAATATTACTAATTTACAAGTAATACTATTAAAAAAAGTGGAGAATTTTTATGAATAAAACAATATACGCACATACCAATATAGGAACAGAAAAGGAATGGGATCAAGAGATAGACAAGCTTGCTACCAACAACCAAGTAGCTGGAACGCATTACAAGCAATCCAAGATACAACCTATAGATTATATATATGCTAATAAACTGTCTTATAATCTAGGTAGTTGTTTAAAGTATATAACCAGAAGTAAAGGCGAGAAGTCTGATAGAGTAACCGACTTGTTAAAAGCGAAACACTTTATAGACTTAGAGTTGCAGATGGTACATGGCGTTGATGCCAAAGGTGCTGACATTGGTAGATATTCTGTAGAGTTCTCGCTAGATAAATGAGGTAACTATGAATCTATATGAGTTTGATGATCGTATCTTAAAAGAAAGAAATGGTAGGAAACCTGTATATATAAACAAGCATCTTGCTAAAAAGTTTAAGGACTTTTGTAAAAGTGAGCAGAAAGAACCAGCTATAGTGGTTGAGTATCTAATATCTTTAGGTATGAACTCTGTGCAACATTATGAAGATCCTAAGGTGTCTGTCGACATCGAAGCTCTTTAAATAGATCTTCGGTATTTTTCAGCGAGTCCATCGCCTGTAACTTCTCGTCTGTAATAGTCATCTGCTTTTTGCCGTTTGGAAAAGTAAATAAAACCTTCTGCGGATCTAAAGCAACCAAAGCATAAACATCTAATGCTTCGTCCTCGTAGTATCTGTCTTTGGTAAATGCACCACGCCTGAAATCAAACTGCCATGACACTCTATGTGTTTGTATTTTAGATTGTGTTTTAACTTGGCACTTGTATAAAGTATGGTCAACATCAAAGATAATGTCTGCCTCCGCGCTGTGTGGAACTATCAATACAGTATCAGCGTATAAAGAAAGTAACGAGGCTACTAAGTATTCTCCAGATCGGCCAACTCTTTCAGATTGGCGTGGCATAAGGTTATTGTAACAGCTGCTCTAATTTAAAAAGACCTTCTAGCTCTTCTTTGTTTAACTGCTGTCCTTCTTCTAATGCTTCTCCAATAACTCTTCCGCCTCTTAAAAATGGTTTTACAGGCAAAGCTTCACCCATTCCACCCAAAATTCTTTGCGCTTGTCCTGTTTTTAAAGCTGCCTCACCAGCAAGTCTTGGCGATTGTAATGGCAAACCAGCTAATACAGTAGGATCAGCAAACGCACCATAAGCACTAACACCACCAGCTATGGATCTTTGCAAACCTCTAGGAGCAAATTCACTTAAAGCTTGACCAGATAGATCTGGTAACAAGTCTGGATCTAATTTGTTTAACAGTTCTAATCTATTACCATAACTTGTATTTACATTATTTCTCATTACAGATTGTAGTTTTCTTAAAGCAGCTCCTGCTGAAGCTTTATTACTTAATGAAAGTTCTTTAGCTATTTCCCTTTCAAGCGTTATTGCTTCTTCGTAAGGTTTCATAACATCTGCGTAATCTGGAACTTGTTTTAATATTTCTTGTTTTACCTTATCCCTAAGACCAGCAACAATTTTAGCTTCGCCTGTTGCTTGTGCTTGTAATGGGTACAGGTCATCTAATTTTCTTTTTAAAATATCAAGACCTTCTGCTGTGTGGGTAAGCTCGTTGTCAGAAAACTCTCTAATTGTGGCTTTTAACTCGTCTATTTTTGCCATTGTAGATTTAGAATATTTTGGTATTCCTTCATAAAATGAATCTTTTAGTATTTCTCCCATAGCCTTTTGTACAGGGTTCATATCAATTGCTGTTTCTGCTAGTTTTAATCCTTCAATGCCGTGTGTATATGATGCGGCTCTTTGTGATCCCATTTCTTTTAATGCAGCAAACGCTCTATTTGCAACATCTTGCGGATCTGCTTTTCCCCTAAGATTCGCAATATATCTTTCCTGTGCTTGTCCTCCAGCTCTTCCAGCTTGGACTGCCTGTGTTAATGCTTCACCACCCACGCCTGTAGTCACGCCTAAAAGTTCACGCGCACCAGCGCCAAGAGGTTTGGCCGCTGCCTGTGAGGCTTTCAGTAAACCAGTTACAGGATCTATTTTTTCACCTACCGTTTTTGCTACTGTGCCAAGTTTTTCTGTTGCAGCGCCTGGTACTTTTCTTAGTAACGTACCACCGCCTGTCAATACAGCAGCGCCATCTGCTAAAAAAGCGGCTGGGTCTGTTGCAAAAGTTTTTTTAATATTTTCTAAACTACCATAACGATCTACAAAATACCTACCGACAGCCTTGGCTGTTTCTTCACTAGGTTGTTCTCCTGGTATTGCTAAAGAAACAACACCTTTGCCTAATTCAAATATGGATTTTGCTGTGGCGATGGGATGAATAATAACGTCAACTAAATCTGTACCAAGTTTTAATGTGCTACCTGGCAAGTTTTTTATTGCTTGTTGAATGATTGGCTGTTCTTCTGGCTTGCCTTTTACGACAACTTCTTCTATTTCATCAATTTTTTTTAAATCATCGTATAACGACATAACTATTCACCAGTTTGTTGTAGTGATTGTGCATATCTAAGTATTGAAAGCCTCTCCTCTGTTGTAGGAGCATCACGATATCTTTCTTTGATTTGATCATTGGTCAATTGTTTAAATTCATCAAAAAATATTGAGTCTAAAACATCGTCAAAAGATGAGGTTTCACCAACATAACCTTTTAGTGTTCCAGTATCGGTATAAAAATCCATTTCTGATTGCTTGCCGTTGTAAATAGATTTTGTTTTTGCTAACAATCTTTGCAATCTTGGTAAGTTATATTTTTCTTCCAAATCTTGGTTAAATGTTGCGTTTATCAACCTTTCTGCTTCTCTTTGTGTAAACTGTGCGCCCAATGTAGATCTCAATGATTGGAAAACAATATCACTAATTTCGTCTTTAAAAGCTGTTGATCCAGGTGCAACTACGGGCATTAATCCTTCTGGTATAAAAGCATATTGTGGACCTGATACATTTGCACCTTTTCCTAGCAATGCTATTTTATTCTCAAGGTTTTGTATATTGGATTCTGCTTGTTGTTTTTCCCCGCCTTTCCAAGCAACTGCTTTATTTGCAAAAGCTTGATCTGCTTTTTCTTCACCAGCAGTTAAATCTAAACCACCTTTTGAAGATGCTATTCTTCTTGCCTCAACAGCTGCTGGACTGTATGCACCTCTTCCAGATGCAGCTGCAAAATCTGCTCTTTCATCTTCTTCCAAACCTGAATAATATTCATAATCTGTTATAGCTTGGGTTCGTTTTTTTTCTTCTGGTTGTGCAAATTGCATAAATGCTTCTGCTTTAGTTTTATAAGGCAAGGCATACAAATAATTTTTTCTCTCACCTGTTATAGATGTTGATTTTTTTATAGCATCGTCCAACATTTTATTTTGATCTTCTAATTTTTTCTTTTCCTCTTCTTTTGTTTTTTGTCCTTGCTGTATGGCTTTTCTTTGAGCTGCTCTTGCAGTTACATCCCTACCACCAAAAGCATCGCTTAGTCTTGCAGAAAGCTCACGCATACCAAGGTTTTTAGCAGCTTCTTTTTGTTGGTTGTAGGCCATCAATTGTTGTGGATCTAATTTAGACAATTCATCTTGTTTCATTATATCTGCGCCACCAAGTCTTGAAACAAAGTTACCGCCCATGCTCTGTAATTTTCCGTTACTCATTTTATCACCTAACTAAAAAGACCAAATATATCAGACAGTACATCGCCTGGACCAGTTTTTTGTTGCTCTGTTTTGGTTGTGCTAACTAGTGGCGCTCCCATGCCAGCTTGCAATAACTGTAATTGTTGCGGTCCATAACCAAGCGCTCTTTGGAACTCGCCTCTTTGTGCATCTATTGCTCTTTGCTGTAGTGCTTGTTGTTGTGTTCCTGCTGCACCTAGCAATCCTAATTGCTGAACTTGCTGTCCTTGTAATCCACCTAGTAAGCCTGCTCTCTGCGCACGCGCTTGAATATCCATTGATGGCTGCGCTAAAGCTGCTCTGCCAGCGATGTCTAAACCACCCATCTGTCTTTGCTGTTGCATTTGCGCTTGTTGTAAATTTCTTTGCTGTCCTAACTCTGCACCAAAGATACCAGCTTGTTGACCTAACTGTGCTTGTTGTAACGCTCTTTGTTGTTCTTGTTCTGAACCAAACATACCTACTTGCTGTTGTCTTGCTAAGTCTGCTTGTGCTGCTTGTTGCGCCTGCTCAAAACCAGACTGTCTTAGTCCAGCGGCTGTTTTTGCCATAGCTTCTGCGTAAGGTGTTTGCGATTCAGATTCTAATATTGCAGATCTTGAGCCACCAAAAGCGCCTGCTCTGATTGCTCTATCCTGCGCACCGCCACGCGCTATGTCAGCTTGCTTTTGTATGTCGCCCATTGCAAGGTCTATAACCTGTTGCTGATATGGTGATTGATATGCGCCTATGTCTTGGCTTAATAAACTTTTGTATTGTGGAGCAGAAACTTGCCCTATTTGTGCCGCACCTGGAGCTTGAGTAGCTTGTATAGTTGGTGCTTCAAAACCAGTAACAGGTGCAATAGTAGGCTTGAACTCTTCTTGTGCCATACCCTGTAAAGCTTTAGTTGGGTCATAACCCATACCAGATTCAAACATACCTCTAGTAGCTTGGAACTGTTGTAATTGATCTGGAGAAAAACCAGCAACCATTGGTCCTGTATAGGGTACAAAGGGTTGTTGTGATAATCCTTGCGCTCTTGTAAAAAGCTCTTTAAATTGTGCTTCTTGGTAAGCTGGCAAAGATGCCGATTCCATTGTTTTTGTTTTGCCTTTACTCATAAGTCTTTTCTAATTAAATATTCTGTTTCAAATCCTAGATGTTTTAGTTTCCTAGTCCATCCTTTTCTGCCACCGCCGTAAAGCCTTTGTATGCCAGCTTTCTTAGCGAACTCCTCTATGTGAGGTAGCATTTCTTCTAGTTCTTTATAATCGCCACCACAAAACAAAAGGTTCATGGCATTTAGCTGTGGAAACATTACAAACTCTGTTATGTATGCAGACTTTTTGCCTGGCCATAAATGGAATATTCCACCTCTTATTTTATCCTCTATGTCATCAATTGTATAGGAATCTTGATGTTTTACAGCCTTTGCTATATAAGGCTTACACCTTTCCCATTCAATCTCCCAAGGTTCTTGTACAACCTCTGGGTGTAATTCAACTACTGTATTAGTCGCCTTTGCCATACTCAACAATACTTGCATAAACAGTTAAATTACCAGCACGATCTGCTTGTATCTTTACAACATCGCCTTGATGTAAGAACAGACTTCTAGTTAAAAGCTCCTCTGTATCATAGGCAGTAATGTTATATTCTTTAAATAAAGTATAAGTAATACCTGCATTATCTACTGTAAAGGTAATCTTAGTTTGCTGATTATCATGGTCACATACCAAGATAGATTCAATTACAGCACAAGTAAAGTCATCGCCACTTGGAGCTGTGTAAAATGTTGTTAAGTCTGTAGTTGTAAGTATGCTATGTGCTACTTCTATTCGTTGTATATATTGTCTTTGTGAGGATAGATCCATTATCTTCTACCTCTTTGTCGTAAGTTAAGTCTTATATTACCAACTTGAAAATCTTGTGTTGTGCCACCTGTTACAGTCATCTGTACTTGTCTTGCTGTAAACCTAGCATCGGTATATCCATCGTTATCAAAGGTAAAACTACCAAAGTCTGTTGTTGGCCCTAACGGGGTAAACTTACCTTTAAAACTTATTGTTACACCTGGTAATGTGTTTGCTTCTTCATCTGGAATGATCTGATTACATTGCACATAGTTATCGCCATTACCTAGTTCTATTGGACCGCTTGTACAAAATGGTGCATCACTATTTAGGTTTGGTGAGTTAGATAATGTTGTTGATTCATGTTCGTATATAAAACCAGCTGAGTCTCCAGCTATAGGGAAATCAAAAGCACCCTGGTCAATCCAGCATCCTCTATCCATTGTTCCTATAGACCAAGTGTTTTCTAAGTAGTTCCAGATTACATATTTGTTTGGTAAATAGACACCATCGCCACTTGGGAAACCCCACCATATTTCGTTAAAGTTAGAGTTGTGTCCACCCCAACACGCTTTCCTTCCTGGTACGTTTAACTGGTCGTATACATAATCATGCACATCACATGGTATTTCACGCACAACGCCATCATAAACAAAGAAGGAGTTTTCTCCCATCCACGCTAGGAAGTTACCAGTTTGTACTACTGATCTTCTGCTGACTGCTTTACAGTTTGCACCTGCTGCGGTTATACCATAAACAAAAGGAGAGCCTACATAGCTCATTCTATCTATACCAGTATCACTAAAGATAATGACATCGTTTTGGTATTTAACTGCTAGTAATGCTCTACCACCTGTAGGTATTTGTACATCACCTGCTGTATTGGTAGCTTTAGATGTCCAAGTGTTTCTATCTTCTCTATCACTCCAAGATATCTTCCTAGGATCTCCACCAGAACCAATGGCAACTAAATGCCTTTCATTGGTTACTAGAACAGCCTGACAGCCTGTAGGTGCGTTAGTTACAACTGTACCTATGGTATCAGCCGTTCCGCCTGAAACTGGCCTCCACTTGTATATTTTACCATCGCCAGAAAAACAGAAGATTAAATCCTCTCCCCAGTTATCAAAGGAGAAATGACCTGTATCAAGAGGTAATCCAGATTGACTTCTAGCATCGCCATAATCTTCTACATCATAGTGGTATGCACCATAACCAAGAGGATCATTAGAGGCATCATTTACAAAACCAGATGGTGTTATATCAGTCCAAGTGTTGTCGTATAAAACATAAACCTTTTGTCTTGTACCAACAGCTAAAATAGAAGCACCTAGGTTGTCCTTATAGGCATACATACCTATAGGCTCTCCGTCTAGTGCTGTAGTTTTTAGTTTAGACCAACCACCGATAGGCTTTAGATAGCCATTTTCAAAACGCACGAGATTGCCGTCAACCCAACGACCTTTGTTAGCATAGTCAGTTCCGTTTGTGACTATGCCAGCGGGCGGAGTTACAGGCAATAGTGCCATTTTTAACCTATGTGTTTAGTAACGGATGTTGGTGTAATCAGTAATGCGATTTGAGCATCTAATCCAGACTTTAGACTAGCTACTTCATCTTCGCCCATACCTGCTGTAACCCAACCAGTAACTGTGTCATTGGTAAGATCTGCAAAAGGTACAAAGCTAGATATGTCATCTGCATTAACGCTGTGAGTGCCATAAACAGAAGCTGCATAGTTATTACCTTCAGCATCTTGTTGATCGCTTTCTGCGTTTAATCGCCAATGTACGTTGTAAACAACGTCTGAATGACTGTCGTGTGTTGGATATGTATCTACTGTTTTACAATCCCATGTATATGTATTTGCCATAATTATTCTCCTTTAAGTAAGTTAATTTCAGACTGTAAGGCTTCAATCTGTGTTTGTTGTTCTTTCATTCCTGCAACTAAGTGGACTACTAATTTACTGTAATCCATAGAATACATATCTTCTTCTGACCCTGTTACAGCGTTAGGTACCATGCCTAACACTTCTTGAGCTATAAGACCTTCATCAGCTTGTCCTGATGATTTCCAGTTGTATGATACAGGATTAAGTTCGTTGATAACCTCTAAACCTCTTGCAGAGCCTGTGATGTCTTTAAGTCTTCCGTCTGAAGATGTAGCATATATTGTTGCCGAACCGCTTGTTGATATATTACCTACAGTACCATTGGGGTTCATAAAATATATATGTGAATTAGCTCCAGTAGTTGTAGTAGAAAACAGTAGACTTTTTCGTGAATTTGAGTCAACTTGAAAACCAGTACCACCACTTCCAGCAGATGGCATTGACGTAGTTCCCACAAGCAAGTTGCCTGATGAGTCTATTCTCATAGTTTCTTTTGTAGTACCTGCACCACTACGATTATGAAAACTAATTATATTTGCATTAGCAGAACCTGAACCATAGGCAATTAATTCTACATTTCCACCATAAGCATCTGTACCGTTACCACCTAAATAAAGTGTAGCTCCACTACTTGAATTGTCTGCAAAGGTTGGTCTAGTTGTTGGTAAG
>Ga0315320_10000680_pt1 | contig 28031 bp, 28 predicted proteins | sample M140m21515metaG_FD_203458 | JGI IMG/M metagenome (GOLD analysis project Ga0315320, IMG submission 203458) | Ammonia-oxidizing marine archaeal communities from Monterey Bay, California, United States - M1 40m 21515 | ecosystem: Environmental > Aquatic > Marine > Coastal | place: USA: California... | reverse complement strand
GCTCAGTTATGCAATTGGAATTAAAGAACCGACATCAATCTATATTTATTGCGATGGCAAAGTAAGATCTGATATTACAAAATGGGTTCAAGAAAATATTGACCTAACTCCGCTTGGTATTATTAATCAATTTGATTTATTCAATATTAACCTTACAGACACAACAAACTATGGTCATCTTGGTAAAGAAAATCTTCCTTGGGAAAAAATTGATTTGGCTGATAAATTAGGATCACTATGAAAACAGATTATAAAATAAAAGATATTAACTTAGCAGATTTAGGTAGAAAGAAAATTTCTATATCTGAGAAAGAAATGCCAGGACTGATGTCCTTAAGAAAGCAGTATGCTAGCAAAAAACCCTTGAAGGGATTCAGATTAACTGGTTCTTTACATATGACTAAAGAAACTGCTATCCTCATTGAAACATTAAAAGATTTGGGAGCTGATGTAAGATGGGCAAGTTGTAATATTTTTTCTACTCAAGATGAAGCGGCGGCGGCGATAGCTAAAACAAACACTCCTGTTTTTGCATGGAAGGGAGAAACATTAGAAGAATATTGGGATTGTACTTTTGATGCTTTATCGTTTGGTGAAAATTTAGGGCCAAACTTGATTGTAGATGATGGTGGAGATGCCACGCTTCTTATACATAAAGGATATGAGTTAGAAAATTATTTTAATAAACATCAAAATTATCCTGAAATAACAACAACAAATCCAGAAGAACTTGTGATTGAAAATCTTATCAGAAAAGTACATCAGCGCAATGCGAATCATTGGCATAATATGGTGCCTGATATTATTGGAGTTTCAGAGGAAACTACTACCGGCGTTGCTCGCTTGGTCCAAATGGAAGAAAATAATAAACTTTTATTTGCCGCTTTCAATGTTAATGATTCTGCAACCAAATCAAAATTTGATAATCTTTATGGGTGCCGTGAATCATTAGTAGATGGTATTAAACGCGCTACAGAGGTAATGATGGCAGGTAAAACTGTTGTAGTCTGTGGATACGGAGATGTTGGAAAAGGTTGTGCTCAATCTATGAAGTCATATGGCTGTAATGTGATTGTAACGGAAATTGATCCGATATGTGCTTTACAAGCAGCTATGGAAGGGTTTCAAGTTAAAAAACTAGAAGATGTTTTAAATAAAGGGCATCTTTTTGTAACAACGACAGGCAATAAAGATATTATTATGTTAGATCATATGAAACAAATGAGAGATCAGGCTATTATTTGTAATATTGGCCATTTTGATAATGAAATTGATGTTGAGGCATTAAATAACTCTGATGCAGTAAGAGAACAAATCAAACCGCAATATGACAGCTATACTTTTCCGAATAAAAAACAGATATATTTACTAGCTGAAGGAAGATTAGTTAACCTAGGCTGCGCCACAGGGCATGCTAGTTTTGTTATGTCTACCTCATTTGCAAATCAAGTATTAGCACAACTGTTTTTAGCCAAAGAAAAACCTGCAGTTGGATTATATAATTTACCAAAAGAATTAGATGAGGAGGTAGCAAGATTGCATCTTAATCATTTGGACGCAGATTTAACAACTCTTTCAGCGGATCAGGCAAATTATATAGGCGTAAAAATTGAAGGGCCCTATAAAAAAGATGATTATCGCTATTAAATATTCTTTAAACAATAATAGCTTTTTTTAAAAAAATTCTTCAAAATATGATTCGCTATTTAAGATCTTACTTTTCCTTTAATGCATATTTAAGCGTAGATATATGTAGAATATTTGTATGCATATCTGCTTTGATTTCTCCATTATTTTTTACTAATTATTTATTATTGAACAATGAATCTTACTTAATAAATCCAGATCCTAAAGGTATTGTTTATTTTATATCATTTATCATTGATGACTTATCAGTTCTATACCTATTTAAATATATTGGCTTTATTGCATGTATTAGCTCTATTTTTGGTATTTGGACTAACTTCTCATTTAGAATATTAACTATATCAATCATGATATTGTCTAGTCTTTTTTATACTTATGAGGAAGGAAGCGCTCATCAGTTCAACATGTTAAATTTTACGCTTATTGGTTTATCTTTATCACATCTAGGTAATAATTTATCATTTGACAAATTGATACTCGGAAGAAAAAAGATCTACGACCCATTAGTATTCTCTTTACCTATTTTATTTGCTCAGTTTTCGTTAGTATGGCATTTTTTTAGCGCCTTTACATACAAATTATTTATTCGCTCTGGCTGGGAATGGATTTTTTCTGATAACATGAGAAATACTTTATTACTTCAGAATTTTTACTTAGGGGAATCTTCGCCAATCAGAGAAATTTTTGCTAGTAATATCTTCCTCTACACATCTGGTGCTGCTATCAATATATTTTTGCAATTTATATTAATTTTTAGTCTTTTATTTTTTAAAAATCCTAAAGTAAGATCTATTTTTTCTATTCTTTTTATATTTGAAACGGCAGGTTTATATATTTTTGCAGGAAGATTTCCATCCATTTTCTCATTCAATTTAGAGTGGATTCTTTTAGCCTGCTTTTTTATTGATTGGGATTACTTTCTTAAAAACCAAACAAATAGCCTATATAAAAATTCATTAAGTATATTAGAAGGAGGAAAATTAATATTTTTAATAATTTTAATAATATTAAATATTACTATTTCTTATGCATTCATAGGCAAAGATAAAGCGTGGATATATCCTTTTTCTGCAACCTCTATGTATTCATATACCAATGCTAAAAAACCATATGATAAACACCAATCTTTTGAAGTTTTTGCAATCACTTATGACATAGGAAATAAAAAAATGAATTCTAAACATCCTGATTCTAAAAAAATTTACTATGAAAATTATATTGGTAAATATGAGTCAGTATTCGGATCCAAGCAAACTATCAAAAGTAAAAAGAAGATAATAGGGGGCAATGAATCATTAAGTGCATATTATTCTTTATTATCAATTCCTGCATATCCAGAGCCTGCTAATATTGATATTATATCGAATTATAAAATTATTGATATAGATAGCAATGGTAATATGACCTATGTTTTAGTTTCCTATCAAAAAAAATCTAACATATTAAAGGTTGAATTCAATAATATTAATTCAGAACTAGAATTTACAAAACGTAAAATAGATTATGATTATTTAGAATCTTTAGGTAAAAAACACTCCCCAGTTATCAAAAATATTGGCCCCCATTCCAACCTTTTAGTAAGAAAAATTAATAATAATACATATGAAATTATCGAATCATTGGATGAAAAAAACTATTTAATTTGTGTGAAAGTATATAATAAAGAAAATCAAGATTTTATTTATTATAAGGGGGTAATAATAAATAATGAACATGAAAAAATTAAATCATTAAAAGACATATTTTAATGTTATACTTACGACTATATTAAACAATGAATAGAAATATTATATTTGTTGATGGAGAATGTATACTCTGTAATAAATTTTTGAATCATATTAATAAGATTGATTCAAGCAAATACTACTATTATTCAACTATCCAAAGTGAATTATGTCAAAAACTAATAAAAAGAGAAAGAATTAATCAGCTTGGCATAGACAGCGTTATTCTGTATGATAAGAATATATTATACTATAAGTCTGATGCGATATCTAAAATTTTGTCACGCTTTTCATTTAAATGGAAAATTATTTCATTTATTTTGAGGATAATACCGCGCTTTATTAAAAACGGTATATATGATTTGATTGCAAAATATAGATTTAGGCTTTTTGGAAAGAAAAAAAATTGTAAAATTGAAACAAATATTTATAAAGATTTAATAATATAATCAATTATAAAATAAGAAGTATTGAATTGCAGATATTAGTTTAATCTTTCATGAGAAGAAATTAAGCTATTTATTAGCGCTTTAAATTCTTTTCTATCATTTTTATTATATAATTTCTTCAATGATTGGATCCACTCAAATATATTAAATTCCCCGTACTCTTCTTTTGTAGAATATATTTTAGGATGAATAGTATCTTTTAAATCTTCTTCTTTTATTGCTAACTCTTCATTTAATTTTTCACCCGGTTGAAGACTTGTAATTTGAATCTCAATGCCTTCTCCATTACCTTCTTTTACCTTAAAACCATTAATTTGAATCATTTTCTTGGCAAGATTATAAATATTATATGGGTCTCCCATTTCTAATATAAATGTGTTATAGTCACTATCAATAGAGCTGCTTTGAATAATTAATTGAGCTGCTTCTGGAATAGACATAAAAAAGCGAGTTACATCTTTATCTGTAACTGTTAATGGACCGCCATTTTTAATTTGCTTTTCAAAAATTGATAAGACAGAGCCAGATGAATTTAAAACATTACCAAAGCGAACTATCCTAAGTGATATTTTTTCTAAATACATCATTTTATTCACAATAATTTCTGTTATTAACTTTGATTTACCCATATAGTTTGAAGGGCGTACAGCCTTATCTGTGCTAACTAAAACAAAATGATCAACATTATTTTTAATACATAGATCTGATAATAAAAAAGTGCCATAAATATTATTCATCACACCAGTTAAGACATTATCCTCAACAAGATTAACATGCTTATAAGCTGCGGCATGGAAAACAATATCAAATTTATATTTGGTGATAATATCTTTAAGAAACGGCTTATCTGTTATAGATCCTAGTACAATATCTAAATTGTTAGGAGCATTTTTTATACTCGCTTTTAAGTTAAAAAGGTTTAGTTCGCTCATATCCAAAGCAACAACTTTCTTTGGATTAAGCTTCATCACTTGCTTAACTAACTCAGATCCAATAGATCCACCTCCACCAGTGATTAATACTATTTTATTTTCAATGTTTTTACTGAGAAGACTTTCAACAGGTATAACTGTTTCTCTACCAATAATATCTTCAATTTTGATATTTTTTATATCAGAAAAATTAGAATTTTTTTCAACTATAGACTTAATAGATGGAACAATTTTAATAATTATATCTTCGTCAATCAGATTTATCAAAATTGATTTTTTTTGATCTGCACTTATTGATGGCAATGCAATGAAAATAGCATAACATTCAAATTGCTCTTTTAAAAGTTTAATATCTTCTGGGGGGTAAATATTTATAGAATCAATCTTTTCATTTATTTTTTTAGGATCATCATCAATAAAACCTATAACATTGTACTCAGGACTGTTCACAGATAAAGATTTATACAACTTATTTCCAGAAACTCCCGCTCCATAGATTAAAATATTTTTTAGCTTGATAGCACTTTTGTATACAATTGACTGCGCAAAAAATCTAGAAAACACTATCCCAGCAAAGAAAATTGTTAAAAAACTATATAAGTGTGCTCCGGATGATAAATTCCAACCAAATAAATTAATATTTATCCAATTCAAAATAATAAGGAATATAAAAATATAGAATATTTCCAGAATAGCTTTATTGCTCAAGTATTTTAGTTGATTAGAATAAATATTACTTACATATAGAAAATACACTATAGCTAACAAATTTATTCCATGACTTAAAAAAAGAAAATTTAAATTAGCGCTATAACTATAGGCTACTATTAAAGAAGAAAGAATTCCTATGAATAAATCGCTAGCAATAACAATTTTAATTTTACTGCTTCGAGATACATTTGTAATATTTTTTTTAACTTTATTAAGCATCATTATTTAAATTATCAAACATTCTAAATAGTTCATTTCCTACAAAACTAACTGATCTCTTTTCTTCTAAGAAAGCTCTTGATTTTAAAGCCATTTTTTTATTTGTGTCAAAATTAAATAAAAAGTTTTCTAGGCTTTTAGCAATTTCTTTTGGATTAGTTTGTATACAAAACCCGGCTCCAAAAAATTTACTTAAATCTGAGCATGTTTCATTACTTCCAACTGAAAATATAGGGATATTATATGCCATATATTCAAAATTCTTTAGTGAACATAATCCATACTTATTGTATAGTTTCGTATCGTAGAGAAGTGACAAACCAAAATCTGCTTTTTGAATTAATAAATTGGCTTTTTCTTTATTTAGAGCACCTTTAAATATAATATTTTCAATTTTTTTATTCTTTACATATTTTTTGGCTTCAAGTAGCTTGTCTCCAGAACCAATAAAAATGAAATTACATGTTACGTTTCTGTTATTTAATATTTCAACAGCTCGAATAAATTCAAGTATAGGTCTGAATGTATTTAAATTTCCTGAATACACTCCTGTTAAAATACTATTTTTTTGATTTTTAATATTTTGGTTTTTCTTTACAATTGTAAATTGTGGAATAAAACTATAATTATTGTATTTAATTTTACTTTCATCAAGATATAATTTATAATGAGGAATTGGACTCACTATCATGTCAGCATATTTATGAAAAAACCATTCTAAAAACTTATACACGATATAATATGGATGTATTCTACTTATTCCATAATATTCTTGCTGAGCTAATGGCCAAATATCTCTTACTTCGACAACAGTTTTAGCTCTTACTAATTTAGCAATTAAAATTGATGAAACTGAAATGATAGAATTTGGAACCGTAATGAAAATCAATTTTGGTTTATTTTTATTCAATAATGGGTTGTGAAATAATAGTCTGATTGAAAATTCAATAGATCCTAATATCTTATTGATCTTAGTATTTTTATAAAAACTATTTTTTAGCAAAGTATAATCAACATTATCAATCTTCTTTTTATGGAAAGATTTACTCTTTTGAATTCCAAAGTTGTGATAACTACTTGAGGTAGATGAAAATATTTTTATATTATATTTCTTATTAAAAAAAATTGATAAGAAATGATATTTGGTGTGATATCCAAATTTTTCTGGAGATGTGTATTGGCTAATCAGCCAAATATTTTTTTTGTTCAAGTTTAATCTTTTATAAAATTAAAGAAATATTAATTGTATTTTTTATGTACATCAAATCTAAATAAAATGAGGTTATATGAAAACTATTAATAAAATAATATCTAGATTTAAAAGAGATTTTATCTATAGGAATCACTTTAATCAGTATAGAGATAATCTAGTTTATTTAAAAGATAGTGGGTATCAATTTGAAACGATATCTAGCGCACATAAAAAAATAAATCATTCAAGTACTGATAAGCTAGTATGCATCAGGCATGACGTAGATATAGAAGATTTCGAAGGAAATGAGATTTTTTATAAGATTGAAAAATCATTAAATATTAAATCTTCTTTTTATTTCAGACTTTCGACAATTCAGATTCATAAAAATTTAATTAAAAAACTTTTAAGAGATGGATTCGAAGTAGGATACCATTTTGAAGAACCTTCAACATTTATGAAAGAAAATAAAATTAAAGATTTAAATACTCTTATGAAAAATTCAACCACAATTCAAAAAAAAATTAACACAAATATTAAAATATTTGAATCTAGAATTAATAAAAAAATCTTATCTATATGCGCTCATGGTGATTGGATTAATAGGAGGTATCAATTTACTAATTCAATATTTGTTGATAAACATATTCTTCTCAAAAATAGTTTATTACTAGAGGCATATGATAAACATTTTATTAAAAAATTTGACTGCTACATTACTGATACTGGAAACTCAAAGTATATTTGGAAGAATAATTTTTCTCCAATAAACGCCTCTCAAAAAAAAATGAATAAATTATATATTTTAAGCCATGAAAGAACTTTTCATCTTAATTATTTTGCTTCATGGAAGTCAAATTTAGTAGCTGCCTATGAAAAGATTATTTATTAAATAATTTTTTTCTAATCTTGGTTGCTGATATTTCACCAACATTTTTAGGTGGTACATGTTCAATGATTTCATAGCCTACACCTCTTCCATAGTTAACTGATTCAATATCTGGTATCACCATTACTTTAACTCTACCCACTTCTATCAAATCAGAAAGCTCATTTTCAATGTTTATTTTAACTTCTTTTGGATCATATGGATTATTATCATTTTGATCTATCTCGCGTATGCCAATAAGAACATTTTTATTTTCATCTAACCGCTGATCTATTAGCCAACGATGGCCAGCATGCCAAGGTTGCCATCTACCAATAAATAATGAGTATTTTTTCATATTAGTTTTCCCTTATTAATGTTATTAATATTATAGAAGCTACTAAGCCGTGAGTTAAAAGTGTAGTGGTTAAAGCAGAATTTGTTAAAGTAAATAAAGGAATAATCGCTATAGAATAAATAATAAAAATATTTTTATCTTTAGCGAGAAAATCCATTAACTCAAGCAGTATTCTTAGAAAAACAATATAAATAACTGCGCTTAACACTCCAAATTTAGTCAAACTGTCTGCTAAAAAATTTGTATTTGCGTGATTTCCTTCTTCAAAATAATATCTACCTATAGTATCAGGCAAATTATCACTAAAGGGGAAAATGAATAAGTCAGAAAAAAATCTTATATCAGAGAAGAAAGTGAAACCATTTACTGTAAAAAAGTCATAGTAATTCGAACCTATCAATACGGGCATAAAAAATAATCTTCTTGTAAGAAGAGTATTAAATGCGGGGTACTGTAAAATAAAATCAGCTATAAAAAAGAAAATAAATAGCATTGATATATATTTTAAAAATGTTACTGGAAAGCTTTTCAAACTACTTTCACTTTTAAAAATTAAAAAATAACTACCAATTAGTAAGATAGGTGCGAAAAATATCATCTTATATGAAGTAATAAGAAAAACATAGATATAAAGAAGCAGTGATAAAATAAATAGTAAGATTTTCTTATACTGAATAGAATAGCCAATTAAAAATGGCATTAATACATTATGTACATTCCCGACAACATAGTTTCCAATAAAACCGGAAGCATTTTGTTGAATTTGGAAGTCTGATCTTCTAGCATAAAGTTCTTGAGAAAAGAAATTGAAAATATTGAAGTTGAGGTTGAATCCAAATAATCCTGCGAATAATATGAATATAAAAATTAGTAAAAAATATGGTAGAATTGTTAGTAAATTTTTTGGCAGAATAGTAAATGAAAACTTTTTATTTGAAGTAAATCTTATTGGACTATTAAACAAAATAATCATAAAAATAAATAGAAATGACCATAATGAAAAAAAACTGAAACTTATAGCACCGAAAGATAACAGTGTCGTTGCAGGTAAATACAGCATACTCAAAAGCATTGATAAAAATAAATTAAGTATGTTATATCTTTTGACTCTAAAAGTAAATCCGATTATTAATGTAATAAATATTGAAAAAAAATATGAACTTAGCGTAAAATCATTTGAAAATCCTTGGTAAGCCCAAATAGAAGTCACATGAAAAAAGTAGTTCAAATCTAATAAAAATTTTCCTAAAAAAAATAATACGAGAAAGTATATTTTTTCTTTATCTAAGGTAAGCAACGTTTATTCTTTAAAGTAATTAGATAAAATAAAGAAAGGGATGTTTAGTAAGAAAAAAGTGACAAAAAATAAAGTAATAAAAGTTGATTTAGTGGGATAGTATGGAGCTTCCATGATATTAGGTTCGTCAATAAGTAATAAATCAGATATTTGACCAATTTCTTGCAGCAATAGTAGTTGTAAATCTTGCCTGTGTGCCCAGTAAATCTTAGATGCCATCTCGTTTTCTGCTACCATATTAGAGTATTCTATTGTTAGTATTGGAGAGGAAGTATATCTACTGTTACTATCTAAAAATGTTTTTAATTTAAGTTCAATCAGTTCTCTTTCTTGGTATAAAAATTTTATCTGCTCATTAAGAAATTCTTTCTTCTCAATGGTAAGCGATAAAAGAATTTCTTTTCTTAAGTCTAAAAGATTATTTAAAACAATATTACACAGATTGAATGAAGCTAAGGCGTCATTAGTGATAACATTAATATTATATATGCCAGTTTCAATATCCTTACTGATTTTTACCGAATTTTTAAGACGTAATCTAAAACTTTCTTCAAGATTATAATTTTTATAATTTGGCATTAAGAAATCAACAACATCTATATTTGTAGAAGTACTTGTATTGATTTTTTCATACATTAAAGAATCAGAAAATTTTCTACTCTTTAACAATTCTTCAATTATATCAGGGGTATTCAACGTCTCCTCACTATTGGCATTGTTATCAATACCTAGAAAAACTGCCGCTTGCTCATAAGATGAAACATTTTTGCCTGAAGTTGGCATCAAAACAAAAGAAGATTGATATGATGATGGATAAAAGAAATAAATTAAGACCAAAATCAAAATATTTAAAAAAGAGGATTTTAATATGGCTACTTTTTTTGTAAATAATATTTTTAAAATTTTATTTAAATCAATAACTATACTATTTTCTTTATTCATGGTCTAAATATAAAAATTTGTTCCCTTATTAACATTAAAAATATTAGTTTTTATTGGATAATTCTGCATCATAATCTCTGACTGCACTTATGGTTTGGTAATATAAAAATATATAAATCAACGATCTTTCTATCGTTAGTATAATAATATAATTAATAAAATTAAAAGACGAAAAATATGCAAATGAATGTATAATTAGAGAAGAGATTGTCATTATAACTTTCCAATTTGTAGATCTAGTAATTTTTCGCAATGTTTCCATAGTGGTTGAAAGCGCTGAACTTATAAATTCAATTATATTAAAAAAAATGGCATACATAATAATATCTTTTGTTAGAAACCATTTCTCAATATTAAAAAACTTACTAAATAAGAAAGAATTTAAAAGATTGGTTATAATCAATATTAAAATACCTCCAAAAAACAATAGTTGACTCACTTTCAGAAAATATGGTAATATTTTTTGATTCTCTTTCTTCAGCTCAATAATATTTCCCATATTAATTTGAGATATACTTTGACCTATCATAGATAGAGGTATAACTAGAATCATATTATAAAGCTGGTATGCGCCTAAAATTTGTGCCCCAAATACTGCTCCAACAAAAAAAATTGGCAAATTTGTAACTAAACTATTCAACGAAGATGCAAGCGCATTATTGATAACAAATTTTTTATAAATAAATATCTTATCAAACGTAAAGGAACTGAAAATATTTAAAGAGATATTCCTTAAAAAAACTAAATAAATAGAAACAATAAATAAAAAAGAAATTATATGCGAAACTACTAATCCGTCATAATTATACTGAAAAATATAAAAACCTGATAAAAGAGCAATAGATTTTGAAAATTTTACAGTTGCTAAGTGGCTATATTTTTTACTTCTGTTAAGATCGCTTAAAATTATCTGATAAACAGAAGACAGAATAAAGAAGGCAAATAGTAAAAATAAAAAATTGCTCGGTTGAGAGCTAAAGTTTATAAAAAAAGATACAATAGTCAGTGTAAGTATAAATATAGAGCTTGTTAAAATACTGTATAGAATAGCATGATGAAAAATCTCTGAAGCTTTACTATCATCACTTTCGGATAATAAAACAAAACCTAACCTACCATTAATCAGAGGTAGGAAAGATGAAGAAATAGCAATTACTAGTGCTAGAAGTCCAAAACTTTCTTTTGAATATATATCAGAGAAGTATGGCATTGAAATAACCAATAAAAGCTGAGTAAAAATTGAACCAAATAATAATATTGAAAAATTGGTAAGATTTTTATAAATCATTTAGTTGTTTATAAATTAATTCGACAGAATCATCAATAGAGTATTTTCCGGTATCAATATCAAGATAGTTATCTAGTGGTTTTTCGTAATCTTCAGCAAAAAAATGTTCGCGTCCTCTTACTTCTGAAGTACTCAAAAAACACTCTAAAACAGAGCATTCTTTTTTTAATGATTCTCTGATGTTTCTGTATGGAGCAACTAAGGCAACCAAAACAATAAATTTTTTGTTATATAAGAATTGTGCAATTTTTTGAGCTGTTCTAATATTTTTTTCACGCCCTTTTCTTGAATAATCTTTGTTTGTAGTAATATCTCTCAAATCATCTCCATCAACAATAATTACATTTTTAGAAGGATTATCTTTTTCTAATTTTTCTTTTAGATGATTGGCAAGAGTGGTTTTACCACTTCCAGGTTGACCTGTTAACCAAATAATCTTACTACTTATCATTTTTTTGTTGATATTGCTCTACCCTTTAACTGCTCCCAGTCTTTTGATGGCCTTACAGTTAAGTTAGTTTTCCATGCACCTTTTAATGTGCTCATATCTAAATCAAGCGACTCACCAAATGAAATCATAGCTTGAATATCTTTAGGAAAACAGCTTCCACCAAATCCCAACTTACCATCTGGGCCAGGTACTGCAAGATGAGAATGTCCAATTCTTCCATCAAGCACAAAACCTTCCATTGCAGCATCCCAATCTACATTAGTTTTATTAGCTACAAGCTTCATTTCGTTCAAGAAAGATACCTTAGTTGCAAAAAAAAGATTATTCATATACTTAATTAGCTCGGCTGTTTGATAATTTGTTTGTATTACAGGAGTAAATTTTCCAAATCTATGTTGATATAATTCTTTTACTTTTAAAGTAAATGACTCTTCTCCCCCTAAAATAATACGCGACTGATTAATAAAGTCAAATAAGGCTGATCTTTCTGTCAGAAACTCTGGATTAAAAACAATTCTAAGATTTGGGAATTTTTTTTGTAGCTTTTTAGATGTTCCTGGTACAACGGTAGATCGTAATAAAATAATATTTGAATCATTTTTATTGATACTGTCAATTTCATGCAAAATGCTGTTTACAATTGTTAAGTCTATTTTTCCGGTTTCATCTGCAGGGGTTGGGACTGATAAAAAAATGAAGTCTGAATTATTAATTGTGTCATCTAAGCTATTAATGGATTTTGAAGGATCGATGTCATATATCCTTATTTCTGTTGAGTATCCAGTTTGATCAGAGAATCCGTGTGCTACAGCACTACCAACAAACCCTCTTCCAATGATTCCTATTCTATTTTGCATTTCTTAATCCTTAAGTTTATATGTTATAATTCTGATTTTATTAAGTCTGTAATTTTTACTAAGTCATTATCTAATAAGTAGGGATGCATTGGCAAGCTTAAAATAGTATTTGATAAATCTTCTGAACAAGGAAAATCTCCATTTTGATAATTTAAATATTTGTATCCAGTTTGAAGGTGTCCTGATATTCCATAATAAACCACAGAAGGAATTTTCTTTTCAGATAATTTCTTTTGTATTGAATCGCGAGTTTTTTTATCTTCAAAAACTATAGAAAACTGAGCATAAACAGATTCATATCCTTCGGGTATATGCTGAAATTTTAACGGCAATCCCTTTAGTAACGATCTATATTTTTCTGCGATAACATTTCTTTGAACAATTTCTTTAGGAAAAATACTTATTTTTTCGAGTAATATTCCTGCTTGAAGAGTATCTAACCTTGAATTCATACCAATTCTAATATTGTCATATTTATCAACACCTTTACCATGAACTCTCAATGATTCTAGTTTATTTTTAATATCTTCAGAATTTGTAAATAACGCACCTCCATCTCCATAACAACCTAACGGCTTTGCAGGAAAAAAAGATGTTGTTGTAATATCTCCAAATGTACCAACTTTTTGATGATTTTTAGAGGCACCAAAAGACTGAGCTGAATCTGCAATGACTTTTATATTATACTTCTTAGCTATATCATTAATCATTCTATACCTCGCAGATAGTCCAAAAAGGTCTACTGGCATAATAGCTTTTATCTTTGTATCTGACTTTTTAATTGCATCCTCTATTAGATCTGGATTCATATTAAAAGTAGAATCATATATATCTACCAATACTGGGGTAGCCCCTACTGCAGCGATTGCTTCTAATGTGGCTATATATGTAAATGGAACAGTTATAACTCCATCGCCAGGACCAATATCTAATGCCATTAGCGCCAGCATTAATGCATCCGTTCCATTTGCACATGTAATAGAGTATTTAGATTTAGAAAATAATGATAATTCTGACTCAAGAGATTTTACTTCTTCTCCAAGAATATAACGCCCTTCATCTAAAATTTTTTTTATTCTAGAATCTAGTCCAAGTCTTATTTTTTCTTGTTGTTTTTTTAAATCTATAAACTCCATAAGACAATATAATTATATTAATGGTAATTACTAAATCGTTAATTATATTTCTAGTAGTTTATTGCAGGGGCCCATAGCTCAATTGGTTAGAGCAACGGACTCATAATCCGCAGGTTCGGGGTTCAAGTCCCTGTGGGCCCACAAATGAGTAGTCATTCTTATATATCGAATCAAAAAAATAAAGATATTTATATTAATATCAATGGTGAATTATTTCATAGAAATGAAGCTAAGATATCAGTGTTTGATAGCGGTTTCTTGCTTGGTGATGGCGTTTGGGAAGGTATTAGATTACACAATTCAACTTTAGTCTTTATTGATGATCATTTAGATAGACTGTATGCGAGTGCTAATGGGATTGATCTTAAGATTAGCTATACTAAAAATGATATTATAAAAGAGATTAATAAAGTGTTGAATAAAAATAATATGGATCATGATGTACATATTCGTCTTATTATTTCTAGAGGAGACAAAATTACTCCATACCAAAATCCTAATGCAAATGTTGGACCAATTAATTTAGTTATTATCCCAGAATATAAAAAAACGGATCCCATAACCTATAAATTGGGTGTAAAAATAGGAAGAGTGCCTAATATTAGACCTAATGAACATATATTAAGCCCGCACTATAATACTCTGAGTAAATTGAATTGTATTTTAGCCAGCATAGAAGCAAATAAGCTTGGTTATGATGAAGGTATTATGAATGATTTAAATGGTAACATCAGTACATGTAACTCTACTAATCTTTTTTTTATCAAAGATAATGAAGTATTCACCTCTAAAGGAGAATATTGTCTTAATGGAATTACGCGATCAAAAGCTATTAAAATATGCAATGAAAATGGTATCAAATGTCATGAAGTAAATTTCACTTATGATACTATAAAAGACTGCGACGAAGCCTTTGTTACTGGAACTTTTGCTGGGATTATTCCAGTGTCAAAATTGGAAAATAGAAAATTAAAATCGATCCATTCAGACTCTCTTGTCAATCATATTAGATTATTATATAATAACCATATTCAAAAAGAGATAAGTTAAAATGAAGATTGCATGTTGGTCAGGACCAAGGAATATTTCTACAGCTCTTATGCGCTCTTGGTCTTCAAGAAATGATACATTTGTTTCTGATGAGCCTTTTTATGCTTACTACCTAAAAGAAAAAAAATTAAATCATGCTATGTACCAAGAAATTATAAACTACTACCCTGATAGCCGTGAAGAAATAATTACTGAGCTTACTTCAAATATACCTAACGGTAAAAAAAATTGGTATCAAAAGCATATGGCTCATCATTTAATAGACTTAACCAACATAAGTTGGATTAAAGAATTTGAAAATTGTATTTTAATTCGTCATCCTAAAGATGTAATTAACTCTTATATAAAAAAAAATACTCTTAGCCATATAGATGAACTCGGATATCCTCAGCAATATAAAATTATGGAATATTTAGATAGTGTTGGTAAAAAATTTACTGTAATTGATTCTAAAATTTTATTGAATAACCCTGAAAAAATATTATCAAAATGGTGTCAAGAAATTGGTATAAAATTCAATAAATCAATGTTAAAATGGGAAAAAGGAAATCATCCGAATGATGGTATTTGGTGGGAACATTGGTATAAAAATGTTATTAATACTGAAAAATTTATAAATCAAAACAATAGAAAAAAAATAGAAGTGGAAATAGAAAAAAAATATTTAAATATCTATAAAGAAAGCCTAATTTATTATCATAAAATATCTACTCTATCAATTAAATAAATTTTATATCATTACTATCTATTAAAATATCAACAATTCTTTGAGATGCCTTTCCATCCCATTTATTAGGTATTTCTATTTCATTAAATTCTTTCCAAAAATGATTCATAGATAAATCAAATATATCATCATACATATCTTCTTTGACAAGAATATTAATACCTGTATTTACTGATTCATTCCTTTCTGTAAAGTCCCGTATAGTCAAACATGGTTTTTTCAAATAATGGGTCTCTTCTTGTATGCCGCCACTATCCGAGATAACGCCTCTAGAATGAAAAACTAAGTTCATAAATCTTATATAATCAATTGGATCAATAACATGGACTTTTGGGCTAATTTCTATATTATAATCTTTAAGATAAAGTTTAGTCCTCGGATGTAATGGTAGAATAATTTTAATTTTGTGAGATAGAGAATTTATGTTTTCAAAAATTTTGGATAATTTTTTCTTACTATTAGTATTCTCTGGCCTATGAATAGTACATACAATATATTCATTTTCTTGTAAATTTTGATTTATATAGAAATTATCATTTTTATATAAATTATAATTATTTAGCAAGCTATCAATCATTGTATTTCCTACAAGAAAAATATTTTGTAATCCTTCGTTAATCAAATTCTGCTTAGAGCTCTCTGTTGTCGGAAATAAAATATTGGCTAAATGATCAGACACTATCCTATTCTGTTCTTCTGTTTGATTAGCTACATTAGATCTTAACCCAGCTTCAACATGTATTAATGGTATATTATTTTTAGCTGCTACAATTGATGCAGCTAGTGTAGAGTTTACATCTCCAACTACTAAAACGCTTGATGGATGATTCTTTTGGTAATAGTTATCTAATCTTACCATTATTGTACTTACTGTTTCAACTTCGTTAAAACCACTTACCTCTAAATTAATATTAGGTTCAGGTATATTGAGTTTATCAAAAAATACTTTTGACATATTACTATCAAAATGTTGACCAGTATGTGTTATCGTAAAAGGAAGATTTCTCTTTTTTAACTCCGCACAAATCGGAGCAATCTTTATTAGATTTGGTCGCGTACCTACAATTAAATTAACCATATATATTTTTTATTATGTATCTTTCAACATTGTGAAAAGTATTATTCATGTCTCTACAGCCCATAATTTTAATGATATAAGAATCTTTAAGAAAGAACTTAAATCATTATCAAAGAAATATAATTGCTATTTTGTTGTGCCCCATCATGAAAAAGTAAGTATTGATAATATTCATATCATTCCCATAAAGAGATATAAATCAAGATTATTGAGATTTACGCTCACCAATCTAGAGGCTTTTTATCAGTCAATTAAAATTAATGGTAAAATAGTCCATTTTCATGATCCAGATTTTTTTCTTTTTGGTATCGTTTTAAAATTATTTGGTAAAAAAGTTATTTTTGACATTCATGAAAACTATGTTGGATCAGTGGACTACAAAAATTATCTAGGTGGTTTCGGTAAAAAAATTGTCAGAAATTTATTTATAGCTATGAATAAACTGGTTTCACTAACAATGGATTATTTAATAATAGCGCATGATACTTTACATTCAGATTATAGAAAAGATAAAATAGAGGTTATCAATAATTACCCCCTATTAGACGAACTACGACGTAGTGATAATTTCAAAAAAAAAGACAACATATCTTATCATGGAATGATTACAAAAAATAGAGGGTTTCTAGAGCTTATTGATGTTGCAAAAAAAACTAATACTAAGCTTGATTTATGTGGAAATTTTGAAAGTCAAGATTTACAAAATGAATATGAAAAAAATAAAAGCTTTGTTAATTATTATGGATTTGTTGGAAGAGAAAAAATCGATCAAATCATTGATAACAGTTTTTGCGGTATAGTAAACTTTCATAGAAATAGTAATCATACTAAATGTTACCCAAATAAGTTATTTGAATTTTTAGGAAAAGGTATTCCTGTAGTAGCTTCTAATTTTACAATTTGGATGGATCTATTAGAAGAACATAATTGTTGTATTTTTGTTGATCCAACAGATACAAATGATATAGCGAAGCAAGTTGAAAAATTAAAACTCGATAAAGAACTATGCTACTCAATGGGGAATAATGGTTATGACGCAGTAGAAAAATATTTTAACTGGGGCATCGAAGAAAGAAAGCTAATAAAAATTTATGAATCGCTTATTTAAACTATGGAACCAACCTAGCTGGGTAAAATAGATAATATACTTTGCTAATGCTACCGCTAAAGTAGAATTAGTGTCACCAAATAACAAAACTATATCAGGTTTAATTTTTTGAAATTTGCTATCTATTATTTTAATCTCTAAAGCTAATGAAGCATATTTAATAAATTGAGGTCTAGCCCCAATTATTACATATAAATTTTTATTTTGTATGACTTATTCTATTTAAAATATTATTCAAATTTTGATAGCGCGACTGTCAACCATTTTAAATTTATTGCATTCGCTAATACCATTATTATCAAACTCAATTTTTTCACCTTTTTTGTTTACCCAGCCAACTATTCTTCCTGGATTTCCTACAACTAAAGCATAATCTGGGACATCTTTTGTCACTACCGATCCTGCAGCGATTAGAGCATACCTACCTATTGTATTACCGCATACAATTGTAGCATTAGCTCCAATTGAAGCGGATTTTTTAACTAATGTTTTTGAGTAAAATTCAGATCCCCTTTGAGGAAATTCACATCTAGGGAGCAGTACATTAGTAAAAACACAAGAAGGCCCACAGAATACATAGTCCTCTAAAGTAACCCCTTCATACACAGATACATTATTTTGAATTTTTACATAATTTCCTATTTCAACGTTGTTACCCACATTAACATTTTGTCCTATACTGCAGTTTGATCCAATTTTACTATTACTCTGTATATGAGAAAAGTGCCAAATTTTACTATCATCGCCAATAGTAACATCGGGATCAACTATAGCAGAATCATGTATATAAAAAGATTTCATCTAATTCTCCTTTAAGCTTTCTAATATCTTCACCACATTTATTGACAATTCAAAGTTTTCAAAGTTATTGCTTTTATTGCCTATAGATTGAATAAAAAAATTAAGTTGTGCATCTAGGGGGTATCCACTTTCATATTTAATTTTATTGGATCCTCTATCATTTAATGTCATCATTTCATCTCGATCTACTTTCTTATCATAAAAGAGTATTTCCTTTTTTTCGCTAGAATCTTCATAAACCAACATTCCTTTTTCACCCACTACAACGAAGCGGTGCTCTTTGAAAGGATGAAGCCAACTAACAAAAATATGTGCTCCAATATTTCCTGGGAATACAAATGATGATAATGAAGAATCTTCTATTTCTCTATCCAATAATTCAAATCCACTATAATTAATTTTTTCTGGAAAATTTTTACAAAACAATAGCAATAAAGATATATCATGAGGAGCAAGACTCCACATTACATTTTCATGACTCCTAACTTTCCCAAAATTTAGTCTATTGCTGTAAATATATAGTACATCACCAATTTTATCATTATCAATTAAGCTTTTAATCTTTAGAAAGGCAGGGTGAAATAATAAAAGATGTCCTCCCATGATAAAGCAATCATTCGATTTAGCTAACTCGTATAATTCTTCAGCATCTTTTGATGTTAAACATACAGGCTTTTCTACTAAGATATTTTTTGAATGAGAAAGTAATTTTTTAGCAATGGGGTAATGTGTTTCTGCTGGTGTTGCAATGATATAGCCATCAAACTCTTCGTCAATTGATGATTCTATATCTTTAAAAAACTTACAATGTGAATTGATATTCTTATAGGAATCTAGGGTCTCCTTACTGCCGTCAACAATACCATGCAAAGCGCCTAATTTATTAAGTGTTTTTATATGGTTCTTGCCCCAACTACCCCCACCGATAACACATATTTTCATAAGCACATATTAGTTTATTTTTTTTTGATAAGTTATAATTAATATTTAATAAAATAATTTTATTAACTTGTTTATTCTTATTGTACAAAATAACAATAAATTATTATATGAAAAACATCGTTTATATAATCAAAAAAATACTATTAAGTGATAATATTATTGTCAATTTCATTAATAACAATGAAACAAAAAAAGAAAATGTTCTTACATATAAAAGATTTACATCTAAACATCCAAAATATAAATTTATTCCTTTTAAAAAATATGGTGCTTGTTTTATAGAATTGGACAAATATGATTCTTTTGATCATTACCTTAAAAAAATTAACGGTAAGAATTCTGCTGCTTACTATAGAAGAAAATCTATCAAAAATGATTTTACGTTTTCTGAAATTGATATGAACGATTTTATAGATGATATTTATACTATAAATACTTCTTCTCAAAATAGACAAAATCGTAAAATGGATTCAAAATACTTAAAAAAAAAATCGCACTACAAAAACTCAAAACTCTTCAAATGTTATGGGATAATTAAAGATAAACAGCTTGTTGCTTATGCTGAAATAGGCTTTCATGGTGAGTTTATTAGCTTTAATAAACTTCTTGGTCATAAAAACTTTCAAAATTTTGGTATAATGTATCATTTAATTATAAATGTTATAGAAGAAGCTGTTAAGGGAAATTTGGCGATAAAATGGGTGTATTATGATATGTATTTTGGTGCGAGCAAAGGTTTAAAGGAATTCAAGAAAAAATTCCTATTTCAAACCTATAATGTAACATGGAAAATTCAGTAAAAAATAAGTCAATCTCTCTGTACAATTATAACTAAATTTATATATATGAAAAAATAAACTATTTTTCTATAAAATAAATGCCTACTTAATGCTGTTCTTATAAATTAAATTTTATCATGTTAACAAGAATTATTGGGATACTATTAATGATATTATTGCTCCCTGTATATATTATTGTAGGTTTAATTATTATTATTAGTGATGGACTTCCAAGTATATTTATTCAAAAACGCATAGGAAAAGATAATGAAATATTTAATCTTTATAAATTTCGTACTATGAAGAAAGAAACGCCAAACATAGCAACCCATTTAATGCAAGATCAGGATAGTTATATGTTGAAGGCAGGTAATTTTTTGAGAAAAACTAGTTTAGATGAAATTCCACAATTATTCAATATTATTAAGGGAGATATTGCATTTATTGGTCCAAGGCCAGCTCTCTACAATCAAAAAGATCTAATCGCCTTAAGAAATAAGTATAACATAAATAGCTTGAAACCAGGAATAACAGGGTTGGCACAAGTGAATGGGAGAGATTCTTTATCAATTGAACAAAAAGTAAAGTATGATTATAAATATTTAAAAAACAAAAGTTTTAAATTAGATTGTATTATAATGTGTAAGACCATCATTAAAGTTTTACTAGCGAGAGATATAAAATGAAACTATTACTTAGACTGTGGAACCAACCTAATTGGGTAAAATGGATAGTATATTTTGCTATCGCTTATATACTATTTGCAATTAAAGAAGCGTTCGCTATAGTTCTTTGGTTTTTATTTTGTGTTCTATTATACTATATCATTTTTGCCAAAAACATGTTCCAATCCACCACCTATTATGAAAAAAATATATAGTATACTCATATTCTGTGCTTTCCTAGTTGCTTGCAATGGAAATATCGCCAATTTGAGACCTCATGGCTCTCAGACAGATACCCCTGAATTAACGCGCAATAATTATTTGATGGGATTTTTAAATGAATATCGCAGTTCATATGATGTAACATATTATGATATTAATATAGACTTTGATATTGAACAAAAATCAATCGATGGTTTTGTAACTATTAAAGCGATGGCCCTTAATGATATTGATACCCTTCAAGTAGATTTAGCTAAAAATTTAAATATTAAAAAAATTATCTATCAAGATAGTCCGGTTGAATATAGTCGAGAAGAAGATGCTGTAATGGTAGCCTTTAATCAAACTATAGATAAAGATACATTATTTGATTTCACAGTTCATTATAATGGAACACCTCAAAGCGCTGATAATCCACCTTGGGCAGGAGGATTTACATGGTCTAAAGACAAGAATGATAGAGATTGGATAGCGGTTTCTTGTGAAGGGGAAGGTGCAAGAATTTGGTGGCCTAATAAAGATCATATTACTGAAGAACCCGATAGTGTTAGAATGGCTTTTACGGTTCCATCTAATTTAGTGAGCGTTGGTAATGGTCAACTAAGAAGTGTTGTTGAGAAAGATAATGATAAGACTACCTATGATTGGTTTGTTAACAATCCAATCAACAATTATAATATCTCTGTTCAAATCGGAAACTATGTTACCGTTCAGGATACATTTATCAAGGGAGATACAACCCATTATATGAATCATTATGTACTAGATTATAATGAAGAAGTTGCACAAAACTACTTTCCTCAATCAAAAGAAGTTATTCGTTTCTATGAAAAATATTTTGGAGACTATCAATGGTGGGATGATGGATATAAATTAATTGAAGTCCCATATTTAGGCATGGAACATCAGTCAGCTGTAACCTATGGAAATGGATTTAGTATATATAATGGTGTTAGAAGCAGCAGCTGGGCAATGTATGGAGTTATTGATCCGCTGATTATACATGAGAGTGGGCATGAATGGTTTGGTAATAGCGTAACAGCAATTGATCCAACACATATTTGGATTCATGAAGGATTGCAAGTTTATTCTGAAGCATTATACTTTGAAAATAAGTTCAATAGTTATGCAGTAAGTGTTGATTACTTAAAAAGTATTAAATCAAGAATTCAAAATAAAATACCTATTGTAGGCTCAGAAGATGAAAACTATTGGGCTTTAAATGGCGATACTTATATGAAGGGTGCTTGGGTAATGCATACCTTGAGAAGTGCTATAAATGATGATCCCGTTTGGTTCGCAATACTCAAAGAATTTATGGTTGAAAATGCTAAAGGCCATGTAAGCACAGACGATTTCTTCGATAAAGTTAAAGAAAAAACTCAAAATGACTATTCATATTTTTCAGAACAGTATTTTTATACTCCGAATCAACCTGAACTAGAATACTATCAAACAGATTCTGGCTTTTATTACAGATGGGATAATGTTAATGATAATTTTATTATGCCAATGGATTTACTAGTTAATGGTATCGAAAAAAGAGTTTTGCCTAAGAAAGAATTTCAATCATTTGATATAACGCAACATTCTACTATTGAAGTGATGGATTGGAAATTTTATGTTAAGCCAATTGAAAAAAAATAATAGTTCTAAGAATTACATTCTTTTATTATTAATGCTCTTCACAAAACTCTATTCTCAGCAAACTAATAATCAATATGGCTTTGAAATAACTCCTAATATCTCAAATCAATGGTGGTCTCAATATAATAATTATGGACAAGATTTATCAAAAATATACTTTAGTTATAATAATGGCTTTAAATATAGGGATGTTAATCTTAGTGTAAAATTTTCCGCCTCAGAAGATAAAATCTTTGTTCGTGATTCATTTATTCAATCTAAATTATTTAATAATACTTATCTAAAAGCTGGAAAGTACTATAGAGACTTTAGCAGCTATCTAAATAATAACCTTAGCTCCGGATCACTCCTAGTGAGTCACAATGCTCAACCAATGCCTAAAATAGGTATACTGAGTTCTTATAAGTTTAAGGAAACCCACAGCTTTGATTTTAATTTTGGTATTGCTCATGGAGTATTTGATGAAAGTGCTCTTTATACAACTGCACCAATGCTGCATGAAAAATTTATCTATTTAAATTATTTTAAAAATCAAAATGAGCTTAGTATTGGCTTTGTTCATGAGGCGATGTGGGGAGGAAGTACAGAAGAATATGGAGATTTTCCAAATTCTTTTAAAGATTTTTTAAAAATATTTATTAGTGCAGACGGCCCACTTGTGCAAGGACAGCCACATGCCAATGCTTTAGGGAACCATTTAGGTATCTGGGATTTTTATTATAAAAGAAAAATTAATGATAAAGCATTGAAATTGTATTATCAGCATTTTTTTGAAGATACAAGTGGGCTAAGATTTGCTAATAAGTCAGATGGGCTTTGGGGTATAGAACTATCTAATTTTATTAAAAAAACTAATATTTTATTTGAATATTTAAATACTAAAAATCAAAATAGAAAACCACCATATGTAAATGAAAATTATTATAATCATCATGAATATCGAGAAGGATGGAGTTATAATGGGTATAGTATTGGGAATCCTTTTATCAATTACATAGACAATAACCCATCAAAAGTTTTTCATATAGGTGTTAGTAATAATGAATTAAATCAATATAGGTATAAATTTTTATTTTCTAGAAAAATTGATGTCTCTGATTCGGTTAAGTATCATATTTCTTTGAATAAAGTAGTTAATGACTTTGTATTGGGGATTACTATTAATGGTGAAGAAAATACAAATAATAATATAGGAATAAAGCTATCTTATAACTTATAATGAATTTTCAATAATATCACACAGAATGTGCCCTACCAGGATATGCATTTCTTGAATACGTTGGGTACTATTAGTATGAATATTGATAGTAACATTTGAATGTTTATGTAATTCACCTCCATTATTACCTGTAAAGGCTATTACTTTCAATTCATTTAAATGCGCAAACTGAGCAGCTTTTACAACATTAGAAGAGTTTCCACTCGTTGATAGTCCTATCAAAATATCTCCAGCCTCACTTAATGCCTCTAATTGTCGTACAAATATATTATCAAATGAGTCATCGTTAGACCAAGCTGTAATAAATGCTGTATCGACATTTAAACACATAGATTTGAAGGGTTTAATTTTTTTTTGATACATTCCTCCGATGAGCTCTGCAGACAAGTGATTTGCTTGAGATGCACTACCTCCATTACCACACCAAAATACTGTTTTACCTTCATTGATAGCATTTAGGATAATATTAGCTGAATTAATGATATCAGATTCATTAATAAGCTGTAAAGCCTCAGAATGAGTTTTTAGAGAATTTTTTATTAGGTTATTCATATATTTGATTTAATATAATTATTAATCTCATTAATAGTAACAGTTGCAGTACCAGATTTACTTACAGCTGTAGCCGCTGCATTATTTGCAAAGCGAGCAGCAAGTTCTATATCTTGAGTTTTAGCGTATGCTAGAGATAAGGCAGCAATAACGGTATCTCCTGCTCCTGTAACATCTGGGTTTTCAACAAAATGAACTTCAATATGTTTTACAAAATTATTTTTTCCTACAACAATCATCCCTTCAGCACCTTTTTTTGCGACTACATAATTAAAGTTATGTTTTGTAATAAGATCATTAGAAGCTTGGATAATGGATTGATCGTCTTCAATATCAATGTTAGTAGCTCTCTTCAATTCGTTAAGATTGGGAGTAATAATATGAGCATTTTTATATAAAGAAAAATCATCTTTTTTGGGGTCTACAATCAAGATATTTGTATCAATATCTGCATTCTTTATTACACCCTTATTGTAATCTGACAATATACAAGCGTCATAATTATCAAGAACTTTTGATAGAAAATTAGGTTTCCGGTCTATTATTTTTTCTGTATCAAGTCTCGCAACTTGTTTTCCATCAGAATAGATTCTTTGTTTCAATGTAGTGGGGTGGTCTTTGATAATATCTATACCATCTATATTTATATCATTATCTTTTAGTAACGAAAGTAATTTTTTTCCCCAAATATCATCCCCTACAATTCCTGAGCATATGACACTTGCGCCCATTGTGGATAAATTCATAGCTACATTTCCAGCACCCCCAGGTATCGAATATTCTTTATTGGGGATTACTACGGGGACCGGTGCCTCAGGGGACATTCTATTAGATGTTCCCATGATATAATGATCTAACATGAAGTCTCCAACTACCAAAATTGTTATATCTGAAAAATCTAATTTCATTTTGCTTTACCTTGGTTTTTTACAATTTCTTGTTTTGCTTTTAGCTGTTCTCTATCAATTAAATATTTTTTATCTATAACATTCAGGTCATTATCTATTGTATAAACTAGTGGGATTCCAGTAGGTATATTAATAGACATAATTTCTTTTTCTGATAGATTATCTAATATTTTAACAATAGCTCTTAATGAATTGCTATGCGCTACAATTAAATAATCGCCATTTTTTTCACTAAAATTGCTAACATATTCTTTCCAAAATGGGTGTAACCTATCAATAACATTTTTTAAACTTTCTCCAACTGGAAGCGAATCCTGAATATCATCAAACTTATTGTCATACCTAGGGTGGCGTTTATCATTTTTATCTAAGGATGGTGGAGGTATATCATAACTTCTTCTCCATATATGCACCTGGTCTTCTCCATATTTTTTAGCTGTTTCAGACTTATTCAATCCTTGAAGTGCCCCATAATGTCTTTCATTCAAGCGCCAATCATATTGGATATTTTCTTTGGGAAAATTGATAATGTCAGTAACAATATCTGTAGTTTCAGTCGCTCTATTTAAAAGTGATGTATAAACACTGCTTATTGTAATATTTGCTTTAATTAGTTGCTCACCCGAAAAGGTTGCCTCTTCAATTCCTTTTTTAGTAAGAGAAACATCTTTCCATCCTGTAAACCTATTCTCTAAGTTCCACTGGCTCTCACCATGACGGAGAAGAATTAATTTCACTATCTTTTAGTCTGTTTGATTATCAACTATAAGAAGTATAGCTGCTATGTTAGCTAATGTTGTTGATAAGTCAGATATAAAGGCAGTGATATCAAATTCTCTTGGATTTGGATTAACGGGCACAACAATAGTATCTCCTGGATAAACATTTTTTCCAAGCCCTAAAGTAATTACTCCACTTTGTTCGATATTACCATTTGCTCTTCTAATATAAATTCTGTTCCTTAAGGTATCGGGTTTTCTTCCTCCAGCAAGTTCAATATATCGCGGTAATTTTGCACCTTTAACATATGTAATTAATCCAGGGTTGTAGACATTACCTTCTACTCTTACAACATTTTCAAATGGGGATGCAATAATTACCGAATTAACTCCGATTTGAAAATCTAAAGTGATATTATGTATAACCTTTGAAGAAGTAGTTTCATTTCCATCGACATCCAATTCAGTGTATTCTTGTTTTACAGTAAGATTTCTTTCTGAACTTAAAGATGTTAAACCTCCTGCACGTAATAATGCTTCACCTACAGTTATGTCATTAGCGTTGACAGGATAAGTTCCTGGCTTAAATACTTCACCCTCAACACGGTAAGTATAACTATTTTTATAATTTATATCTTCGTAAACAAAGATTTTATCATTTATCTCTAATTTAAATTGATCCGCGTTTTTATAGGTAGCGGCTATTTCTTTGCTGTAAAATTGATTTTCATCTTTTCTTAGAATAATAATTTCATCTTCGCGTATAGTTTGTCTAAATATTGGATCATCAAAACCCCCTGCAACATCTAAAACATTTTTTAATGTAGTGTTTGCACCAGGATAATCGCCAGGTGACTTTACCCTGCCATAAACTGTTACTTGTGAATCAACCCCAGAGATTGATGGTACCATTATTGTGTCGCCATTATTTAATGTTATTGATTCTTTATTTTTAAAATTTATTAAACTACTAGTTCTTGCATTATCATCAGAACTTCTTTCACTAACTGGAATGATTTGATTCAAAATAAAGGTTGATGACGCATTGCTAGTAAAACCAGAAGAATATGTTATTAAATCAGATACAGATTCACCTGCTAATAATTCATAAGCTGATGGTCTGTTTACCTCTCCTGAAATAGATATACGATTTTGAACGCCTTGAATATGTATTACATCTCCATCAATTAATTTGATATTAGAAAAGGTGTTTTTTCCATTCATGAAAAAAGAATAAAAATCTACTGTCGCAATTAATTTATCATTTCGAATCAATTGAACTTCTCGTAAAGATCCCTGACTATTTACTCCCCCTGCTTGACTAATAGCTGAAAAAATGTCAGAAAAAGGATGTACTAGATTAATCCCTGGATTTTCAATATGTCCAGAAAAATAAATGTTTATTGATTTTAACTTACCAAGCTCCAACATTAGCTTCGTTGAATTATCCTCATCTTTTAAAGTAGAATAAATTCTAGATAGCTCTTCAGTCAAAAGCAATTCTGCTGACTCAAGGGTTTGGTTAGTTAGGTTTATAAATCCA
>Ga0315320_10000675_pt1 | contig 28064 bp, 22 predicted proteins | sample M140m21515metaG_FD_203458 | JGI IMG/M metagenome (GOLD analysis project Ga0315320, IMG submission 203458) | Ammonia-oxidizing marine archaeal communities from Monterey Bay, California, United States - M1 40m 21515 | ecosystem: Environmental > Aquatic > Marine > Coastal | place: USA: California... | reverse complement strand
CGGGCTACGCTCGAATCAGTCGTTGCCCAAACGCGCCGACCGGATCGGGTTATCATTCAGGACAATTGCTCCACCGACGGCACGGCGGTTATCGCCAAGGAGTTCGAGCAGGAAGGGTTCGAGTGGCGCTTGAATGAGGCGCATGTGTCCTCTACGAAAAATTTCAATGCCGCCCTGCGGTTTGCCGCCAAAGCGGATGTGCTGCATTTACTCACGGCCGATGACTTGGTGACGCCTGATTTTTATGAACGCCTGTTGCAGCCGTTGGAATCGGTCGAGGGCCGCGCGCTGGCGTATGCGGCGTACGAAGTGATTGATGAAAACGGCGCGCTCGTGCAGGGCGGCGATTTGGTGAACCCGTTTCCCATTGAGCCGGATGGTCCCTCACGTCGCATAGCGCGCGAACGTTTCATTGCCTCGCAAGCGGATTTGCGCACGATCTGTTTGCCGGCGGTGTTGATGAAAACCAATCGCGTTCCATTGCCCGTGGAATTTAGCCTCGATTACATCCAATGCGCCGACGCCGTTTTTTACGCGGAACTGGCGGCGCACTGCGAGCGCATCATCGAGGTGCCGGCTGCGCTGTGCCAATACCGGCGGCACGAGCACACGACTACTTCGCGCAATAAATCCAAGCCAACAGAAGTCATCGCCGACGAATGGAGCGCCATGTGCGCGGCTTCGGCACTGTTGGGCAAGGGCGGCTTGGCGGCATGGTTCTGGAATTTTCGCCAGCGTTGCCTGCTGGCGAGCACAAGTCGGGTTCTGATCCAGGGCGAACCAGATGCCGCGGCCGAGTACCGTGCGGAAGTCACCCGTGCCACGCGTGAAATCACTGGCGGTCTGGCGTGGGCCTTGGGAAACTTGGCCGTTGCCCTGCGGGATACGTTTGGGCAAGGTCAGCGTTGAGGACGGTATGCCGAATTCAGACACTCCCCAGAATCCCGTTTCGCTATGGTGGAAAGATGCCTTTATAGCATTGGGGGTGTTCGGGCTGGTGATGGCCTGTTTGTTTAGGGAGAGCTTTGAACGGGATAAAGTCGTCTTCGCCAATGACGCGCCCCTCGGGCAGATTCAGGCACATGCGAACGACGAAAACAAGGGGTGGGCATTTTGGCAGGATCTCAACTGGGTCGGAGGCGAAGCCCCTTCAGCCATGCCCAATTTTACCAAGGCGTTCTTTGAAACGTGCCTGTGGATGGGGGGGGAATCAGGGGCTGTTTTATTTTCCAAATGGTATCAACCCAGTTCACTGGTGCTACTGGGATTCTGTGCGTGGGTATTTTTTCGGGCGCTGAGATTTCGGCAGCCGGTATGTCTTCTGGGTGGATTGGCGGCGGCCTTGAACGGGGATTTTTTTACCTACGCCACCTGGGGCCTGCCGAGCGTCGCGTTGGGGGCGGCGGGGGCGTTTCTAGCTATGGCGGCGGTGATCCATGGGCTGCGTGAAACGGGTTGGCGAATGGTGGCTTGGGTGGTGCTGGGCGGCTTGGGTCTCGGCCAAGGCGTGATGGAGAGCTTCGATGTGGGCGGCATCTTTAGTTTGTACGTAGCGGTGTTTGTCTTGATGGCGGTCTACAACCGCAATGAAACCGAACGTGGGGCTTGGGGCTTGGCCACGGCAAAAGGGGTGGGGCTGGTGGTGGTGGTGGCGGTGGCGTCGGCTTTGATGGCGGGGCATGCCTTGAGTAATTTGCTGAATACCGAAGGAAAAGCGGCCGCTGCTCAGCAACAGCAATTTACTGATCAGCAGCAATGGAATTTCGCCACTCAATGGAGTTTGCCCAAGGCGGAAACCGCGCGGTTGGCGGTACCGGGATTGTTTGGGTATAGGCTGGATTCGGCTGAGGGCGCGCGATACTGGGGTGCTGTCGGGCAATTCCCGGGATGGCAACCGGGTCAACCGGGGTTGCCGCGACATTCGGGCTACGGCATTTATGCGGGAGTACTGGTGTTGTTGGTCGGCCTTTGGGCATTGGTGCAGGCGGCGTTAGGATCGGCGGGGCGATTGGAAACCATTGATCGACGATGGGTGATTTTCTGGGGCGGGCTCGTGGTGCTATCGGTGTTGTTTGCTTGGGGGCGGCATGCGCCGTTTTACCAAATACTGTACCCGTTACCGTTCTTCAATAGCATTCGCAACCCAATCAAGTTTATGCATCCGGCCAGCTTAGGGTTGGTGGTGTTGTTCGCTTACGGATTGGAAGGCATGGCGCGGGCGTATATGGATAAAAAACGCAAAGCCGATTTCTTCAGCCACTTGAAACAATGGTGGGGGGATTTGCAGGGAGTGGATCGGCGGCTGTGCCAAGGATTGCTGGGATTCGTGTTGCTGGGGGTGTTGGGGTGGGTGTTCTACGCGGCGGTTCAGTCGGATTTGAAACGGCATTTGAGCGAAGGTCTTCAAATGGGAAATGACGCGGTGTTGATCGCGCAGTACAGCTTGAAAATGATGGGCGTGGGGTTGATCACGCTTGTGGTCACTGTGGGGGTGATGCTGTTGATCATCTCGGGCGTTTGGGGTGGCCGCACTGCGCATTGGGCTTGGGTTGTATGTGGCCTGTTGTTAGCGGTGGATTTCGGCCGGGCGCACGCACGGTATTTAGTGCATGAAAATTACGCGGAGAAATACAAGACCAACGCGGTATTAGACGTCTTGGCGAAGACGCCTCATCAGCAGCGGGTGAAGATTTTTCCGGTCCAATTTCCGGCACGGTTGATGCAAAACAAACTGATGCTTTTGCAGCAGCAAATGCAGGACACCAACCGAACGGACCAATTGCGGATTCAGCTGCAGATGGAGAATTTGATGCAGCAGTTTCAACAAGTACAGTTATTCAACAGCGTGTACACGGTGTTGTGGGCGCAGCATCATTTCCCTTATTATCAGATTCAATCGGCGGATATCATTCAGGAACCGCGCCGGGCAGCGGACAATCGCGCTTATCGCGAGGCGCTGGCTGCGGATGCCTTGCGGTTGTGCGAATTGACCAGTTCCCGCTACTTGCTCGGTTTGGGCCGGGACGGGGCGGCGCAATTGGATTCCTTTTATGGTCAGGAAGGCGTGTTTACTGAACGCCTGCATTTTGGCTTGGTACCGAAGCAACCGGGGCAGGAAGTACGGACGGTGGAGGACGTGCAGGCGCTGGCGTTCACCAACGGACCTTTGGCGTTGACTGAATTTAACAGGGCGTTACCACGCGCGGGTTTGTATGCTCAATGGCGTAGCGAGGTGGAAGACCGAGAGGTGCTGGCGACTTTGCCGCAGAAGGCTTGGGATCCGCATCGCGAGGTGTTGGTCTCGGAAAAAATACCGGCGCCGGAAAGCCAAGATGTGAATGCCACGGTAGTGCCGGCTCAATATCAATCGTACGATCCCAAACGAATCGTTCTGAAAACCCAGGCGGATACCTCGACCGTATTGTTGTTAAACGACAAACATCATCCGGCTTGGAGCGTGAGGGTCGATGGGCAGCCGGCGGAGTTGTTGCGGGCCAATTACCTGATGCGTGGTGTTCATTTGCCGGCGGGCACGCATACTGTGGAGTTCGTGTTTGCGCCCAGTGAAGGGAGTATTCGCGTGAGTCTGGCCGGATTTGGCTTGGGAGCGTTGGTGGTGGGCTTACTGATTTGGGGGCCGCGCCGGAAAGGTCAGGCTAAGGATTCTACAGGCCCGTCGGATGATCTAGGAACGTCCACGGTAGACGGTACTTCTCCGCCAGATGAGCAGACAGCGCCTTCACGCCAAACGTCTCGGTCGCGTAGTGGCCGCCGTAAAAAACATTGATCCCCAGTTCCTCGGCCAGCGCGGCGGTCCAGTGCGCGCCTTCGCCGGTAATAAAAGTGTCCACGCCCTCGGCGGCGGCTTTGGCCAGACTGCTGCCGGCGCCGCCGGTGACAATCCCGATTTTCTGGCAGACACTCGGGCCGCCCTTGATCTTGACGGGCGGTGCGCCTAGCACGGTTTTTAGGCGGCTGCCCAACATGTCGCGACACAGGCGGGTGGTGGTGCGCAGGCCAATGTACTGGCCGCGTTCTTCGAAGAAGGGTTTGGGTTTCGTAAACTTCAGGGCCTTGAGCAGGCCGGCGTTGTTTCCGAGGCGTGGGTGCAGATCCAGTGGCAAGTGGGCACTGTAGACGGCGAGGTTGTGCTCCACGAGTTCGCCGATGAGTTCGCGCTTCTTGCCGGTCCATGGTTGTTGCGGGCTCCAAAACAGGCCGTGATGGACGACCAATAAATCGGCCTTGGCATCAATGGCCTTAGTCACGGTGGCGAGGGAGGCATCCACGGCGGCGGCGATACGGCTGACCTGACCGTTGTTTTCCACCTGTAAACCGTTAACGGCGCCATCGTAGTCGGCGATTTCATCAATCTTCAAGGTACGATCGCAGTGCCGCACAATATCCTGGAGCAATGCCTTGGGCATGCGGATAGGAAACCCATGACACGGTCTTTTGGCAATGACCGTCTTGTAAATTGCGCGGAGGGGCTCCTATGATGTGCGCTTTCATGAACCCACCGGAAAATGAATGGAGTATTGGGCAGGCGCGCGAGATGTACCACATCGACCGTTGGGGCGCGGGGTATTATGACATCAACACGGCCGGACGCGTGGTGGCCAAGCCTTTGCCGGGAGATGGCACGGCGGTGGAATTATCCGCCGTCATTGCCGCGGCGCAGAAACGCGATTTGGATGGCCCGTTGTTGATTCGGTTTCAGGATATTCTTCGGCATCGCGTAAAGAGTTTGTGCACGGCGTTCGATGAGGCGATTGACCGTAATGGCTACGAGGGCCGGTATCGCGGAGTGTTCCCCATCAAGGTGAACGAATTGCGCGAGGTCGTGGAGGAGGTGGTGGAGGCCGGAGCGGATCACGAGTTTGGTCTGGAGGTGGGCAGTAAAGCGGAGCTGTTTGCCGCGTTGGCGCTCCAGGATTTCCAAAATGCCCTGTTGATTTGCAACGGCTACAAAGACGCCGATTTTATCCGCACCGCGCTCACCGGTACGCGGCTAGGCAAGCAGGTGATTTTGGTGATCGAGAAACTCGATGAGCTGGATCAGATCCTGCGCGTGGCCAAGAGCGAAGGCGTGCAGCCGCAACTGGGCATTCGCCTTCGGTTACTGAGCCGTAGCACGGGCAAGTGGGCGGACAGCGGCGGAGAGGATGCAAAGTTTGGCCTGAACACCGCGCAGCTAATGGCTGCATTGGAGCGCCTGCGGGCGGAGGGCTGGGAGGAATCTTTGCGCCTACTGCATTCCCATATCGGGTCGCAGGTACCGGATATTCTCACTGTGCGTAAGGCGGTGCAGGAGGCGGCGCGGTTTTATGCCAAGGTGCGCAAGGAAGGATTTCCGGTAGAGTATCTGGATGTCGGCGGCGGGTTGGCAGTGGATTACGACGGGAGCCGCGCGGCGTCTGAAAGTTCGGCCAATTATTCCCTGCGCGAGTACACCGATGATCTGGTGCAAACCATTGGAGAGATTTGCGGAGCGGAGGAGGTGGCGCATCCGAATATCGTGAGTGAAAGTGGGCGCGCGATTACGGCGCATCACAGTGTGCTGGTCGTGGAGGTTTTTGACGCGAACAGCAAGGTGCAACGGACACACTTCAAATATGGCGCGGAGGAACATCCGCTAGTGCAGACGCTGTTGAAAATCCGCCGTAACCTTGGGCGATCCAGTAAACTGGCAGCCTATCACAACGCCCTCAACTGCAAGGAGGACGCGCACAACATGTTTACCCTCGGCGTGCTGGAGCTGGAGGTGAAGGCCAAGGTGGAGACATTGTACTGGGAGATTTGCGATCGGGTGCTGTCCCATTTTAGCCAATCCGAAGGCCATGTGCCGGAGGAGATTGCGACGCTGGAGGATCAGATGAGTGACCAGTATGTCTGCAATTTTTCGGTGTTCCAAAATCTGCTGGATCATTGGGCGATCGGGCAATTGTTTCCAATTATGCCGCTGCACCGGTTGGACGAACGGCCCACGCGAGAGGCGACTTTGGTGGATATTACCTGCGATTCGGACGGGTCCGTGCGGCAGTTTATTGATCTGGAGGGTGCTCGGGATACGTTGACACTGCATTCCATTAAAAAAAACGGGCGCAGAGCCGAGCCCTATTATCTGGGCATCTTCATCGTAGGCGCTTATCAGGATGTGATGGGCGATTTGCATAACCTATATGGGCGTGTGAACGAGATGCATGTGTTTCTCGATTCGGATGAACCTGATGGCTATTACATTGAGGAAACCCTGCGGGGCCATTCGATTTGCGACTGCCTGACCACCATGCAGTATGATCGCCGGGAATTGACGCGTCAGATGAAGCGCCAGATCGATGCGGCCATCAAAGACGATCGTTTACAGCCATCGATGGGCATGCAGATGTTGCGTGATTACGAACGCGGGCTGGACGATTACACCTATCTATCGTTCTAATGGCGCATGGCCGCGCCGACCCCGTTGCACCCTGACCTAATGCCTTCCCTGCGCCAATTGGTGCGTGGTCTGGAATTGTTGTTCTGGTCGTTGCCGTTTGCCCTGCTGGTATGCGTGCAGGAAATGCTGGCGCCGGCCTGGGAATCCTGGGGAATCATGCCGCTGCTGTTATCCATGGCACTGCTGTGGTTCGGGGCCTCGCGGCTTAAACATTTTCAGCCACAGGAAGGGATCTGGCAAAGCGCCGTGAAAATTACCGAGGTCCTGGCATTGGTGATGGTGGGGTTGGCCCCGTTTCTGCATTGGATCCAAACCCTCCCGGAATTGCCGGTCACCAGCTACACGGCCGGTCAAAAACACATCATTTACTCGACGATTATCTTTTGTGCGGCGGGCATTATGTTTTTGTTGAACCTGAACCATGTGCTCACGCGGCTGGGGGCGATGTTGCCCGATCCCATTCTGCGAGCGGACATTAAGCTCTTTGTGACATTGAACTTCATCTTGTTTTTTCCGTTGCTTGCTGCCATGTGGTGTGTGCGGTTGAGTCATGAACTGTATGGATTGTTCTATCAGAAGGCGCCGGGGTTGGCGGAATTCTTTGGCAGCGCCGCGGGGGTGGAGGGAGCTTTGCAAGGTTCGGTGTTGTGGATGGCGACATTGATCATCGCCACCACCATGACTATGATGTGGAAAGCGAAGGAGGCGGTGTTGGGAGGCGTGTTCAGTCTCGAGCCGGCACCTTTGCCGGCCGAGGAAACGGAGCTGGATGCCAGACCGGATGAGGATGAAACCCGGATTGTGCCGGTGACCGATTCCGTGGATTCGGATGAGGACGAGGGCACGGCCGCCAAGCCGGTTGATCCGTCCCTGAATTAACTAAGCCGCCACGGCGGGGGCGTCGACGAGTTGGTACCAGTTGTCGCGTTGGCGGGGTTCGTAGCCGAGATCAGTGATCAGGCGCTGCATGTCGGCAACGTCCATGCAGTACACGGTGCCGGCCTTGGACACGACGTTTTCCTCGATCATGATGCTGCCCAGATCATTGGCGCCGTGGCGCAGGGCAACCTGACCGATCTCGCGGCCTTGCGTGACCCACGAGCTTTGGATGTTCTCGATGTTATCCAGATAAATACGTGAGAGCGCTTGCATGCGGAGGTATTCATGCGAGCCGACGGTCGGGGCCTTGAGCTTGGTGTTTTCCGCCTGAAAGGTCCACGCAATGAAAGCGGTGAACTCTCCGTGTGCTACCGGCGCCTCGCCGGCAGAATCTGTGGTGGACGTCGACGTTTGGCCTGCAGCACGGGATACATCCTGCTGCACGCGGATGCGGTCGAGGTGTTCGATACGTTCTTCGACGGTCTCTACATGGCCGAACATCATGGTGGCGGTGGTGGCGAGGTGCTGGCGATGGGCGATGGCCATGACTTCCAGCCAGTCATCGCTCATGGCCTTGAGTGGCGAAATTTTTTGGCGCACGCGATCGACGAGGATTTCGCCACCTCCGCCGGGGATGGAGCCGAGGCCAGCCGTCGCAAAGTCGCGCACCAAGTCTTCCAGCGGTTCATCAAAGACATCACGGAAATGCACAAACTCACTTGGGCTGAAGCCATGCACGTTGATGGTCGGGAATTTTTCCCGAATGTGCGAGAGCAGATCGAGGTACCATTGTTTGCTGAGCGAGGGGTGATGTCCACCCTGCATGAGGATCTGCGTGCCGCCAAGCGCGAGGGTTTCCTCGATCTTTTGATCAATCTCGGCGTGCGTGATCACGTAGGCGTCCGCGGCCTGTTCCCGCCGCCAGAACGCGCAAAATTTACAGTAGACGTTGCAGACGTTGGTGTAATTGATATTCCGATCGATGCTGAAGGTGATGATCTCGTTGCCGCGCCCTTCGAAGGCGTCGGTCTTGGCCAATTCGCGACGACGATGCGCCAGCGCGCCGAGGGTTTCCAAGGGCAAGGCATAAAGCTGCAACGCGTCCGCCGGCGAAATGCGGTCGCCATTCCAAGTCTTTTGCAGCAGCTCATCCACGGGGGGAGTGTAATCCGGAGTGAGGGGCGTGGCAATGATTCACCATAGAGGAGTCGGTCTCTGCGCCGATGTGGTAAAATTCAAACGAACGACGGCTCGTACACCTCTTGTTCCCCGTGCGTTTTCAACAGCTCCACAAACTTGGCTAAGCCGGCTTTTTCGGTTTCGCCCAGATCGTATTGGATGTGGCCGCCGAGATAGGCTTGGCGGAAGGCAGCGTCGTAGTCGGGTCGGGTGGCAATGATCTCTGGGAGTTTCCCTAGGCCGCGGGCCTTAGCGGACCGCAGATGGTCACGTAGGGCGGTATCATGGTGCCCTCGGCGCAGGGCCCAGCCGGCGTACACAAACGGCAGATCGGTCAATTCCCGCCAAGCCGCCCCGAGATCCCAGATGGTATGGGTGTGCGGCGCGCGCAAAAAATCGATACCAGGATTGCCGATCAATAGCACATTGTCGAGCGTGGCGGCCTGCGCGTAGTTGGGCAATGGCTCGAAGGCTGGGCGCAGGCCGCGTTCGGCCAGCAGCACGCGTAGGAGATTGACGCTGGTGAGACTGGCGGTGTCGCAGTGGATGGTTGTGATTTCCTCCAGCGGTTGCTGGTGGGCGAGGAACACGCTCTTTACGGGGCCATGCGACGCCACGGCCACGCCGTCGAGGATGTCGTAGCCTTCATGAAACAACGCCTCGGTGATGCTCACCAAGGCAGCGTCCAGCCGGCCCGCGCGCAGTTGCTCGGCCAAGGCGGAGGGCACGATGAACTCCATCTCCTGCTCAATGCCGCAGGTGAGCGGCACAGAGTTTAAGTAGGGCACGGACCCCATGCGCGTTCGTGCTATCGGTGTCTCACCGGCAGAATCTTTGGGGTGCGTCGGCGTTGGGTCTGTCGGCGGGGTGCCGCCCGCCCGGTTGGGGATCGGCTCGCTCATGCGGTTGCGAGGTTGTCGTCGAGGATTCCCGGGGGCGCGGAATCGCCGGGGGCCTCGGGCGTTTCAGCCGTCCATTCGCGGACAGGTTCGTAAAACGTGTTGCGTTGCACGGGCGTTTTGCCGGCTTCGCGGATTGCCTTCACCAGCGCCGCCTCGGCTTGACCTCCGCCTCCGCCCGCGCCGGCCATTTTGAAAATGTGCTCTTCCACAATCGTGCCGTGCAGATCATCGGCGCCGTAGTTGAGGGCCACTTGCGCGAGCTTCATGCCAAGACCCACCCAGTAGGCGGTGAGATGATCGAAATTATCGAGGAACAGTCGGCTTACGGCAATGGTGCGCAGGGCGTCGTTGCCGGTGGGCGGATGGGTGACAGGGATGGCGTTGTTTTCCGGTTGGTAAGGCAACGGAATGAAGCCGGTGAAGCCGCCGGTTTCATCCTGTAACGCGCGTAATTGCGCCAGATGATCGAGCCGATCCTCTAGCGTTTCCACGTGACCGAAGAGCATCGTGCAGGTGCTACGACCGCCGAGTTGATGCCACGTACGATGGGCCTCGAGATATTCGGCGGCGGTCTCCTTACCTTTGGCGATGGCATCGCGCACGTCCTGTCGGAAAATCTCCGCGCCTCCGCCGGTGAGAGAATCCAGCCCAGCATCCTTCAGGGCCGCAAGCACCTCGGGCAACGGCAGTTTGCTTTTGCGTGCGAGATGATAAATCTCCACGGCGGTGAAACATTTTAGCTGCAGATTCGAATCCACCGCCTTCAACGCGCGAAGCATGTCCATGTAATAAACGAACGGCAGCGAAGGATGGAGGCCGCCGACGATGTGCAGTTCGGTGATGCCCAGCGCTAGCGCCTCGCGCGCCTTTGTTTCCATTTCCTCAATCGACAGCTCAAACCCGTCGCCATCGCGTTGCTTGCGGGCGAAGCTGCAAAACTGGCACGAGAGAATGCAGTAGTTGGAGTAATTAATGTACCGGTTGACGATGTAGCTGGCGCGCTGCCCGACCTTGCGTTCGGTTGCCAGTGCCGCCAACCGCCCAAGCGCATTTAGATCCGGCGTGCGATACAGTCGCAGGGCGTCCTCGGTCTCTAGACGCGTGCCGGCCTCGACCTTCTCCGCCAGATCCGCCAGTTCGCTTTGTTGGAGTATGAAATCCATTACCACAATCTCCAGGCAATAAAGCGTGGAACGATGCAGACCTCGACGACCACCATGGCCATGAACACGAGGCTGATGATGGCGTTTAGGTTGAAGAACGCTTTTTGCACCCAATCAAGGCTGCGTTTCCGGGCGATCCAATGCTCCAGCCCGAGGCAGGCGGTGATGATCACCATGCCGATCCAGTAGGCCATTTTGAATGCGGCCAACAGGCCGAAGACCACGAGCAGGATGAGCATGATAATATGCACGAGAAAGGCGGCGTTCAGCGAATTGGTCGGGCCCCAGCGCACGACGATGGAGTGCAGTTTGTGCGCGCGGTCGAACTCAAAATCCTGAATGGCGTAAATGATGTCGAACCCGATCAACCACAGCACCACGATCAACGCCAGCAGTCCTGGGATGAGCGCGCTGTACCGAAACGGCCCGGAGAAATCCAGCGAGCCATTGACCGCCAGCCAGGCCCCCACCGGCGAAATGGCTAGCGCAATGCCCAGCACCACGTGGGTGAAATCGGTGAACCGTTTGGTTAGCGAATAGCCGAGGATAAACAGCAGTGTGACCGGGGAAAGCATCAGGCAGATCAGGCGCCCTTGGTTGACTTCGCGGACCATGTCGATCGCGTACGTGGTGCCGACGAACAATGCACCGCTCAGGATGCAGAGCGCCCACGCGCTGGAGAGTGAGATGGTGCCGGCGGGTAAATGCCGTTTGGCCGTACGCGGATTGAGCGCATCAAACTTGCGGTCTACAATGCGGTTAAACGCCATAGCGCAGGTTCGGGCAGTGACCATCGCCAGGAGGATGAGCCCGAATAATTTCCAGCCGGGCCAGCCGCGTTCGAGGGCGATCCGGGCGGGCTGTTCGAGGGCGGGCAATTGGGCATGCGCGGCGCGGGCGGCGAGCACGGTGGCGGCCAAGGCGAAGGGCAGGGCGAAGACAGTATGTGATAGCTTCACGAAATCCGCCCACTTCTCCAACAGAGAAGGGGGGCGGGTTTGCTCCGGTGAAGTTGCATAAGCCCGTTTCTCCTTTCGTGCCACAGACGAAAGCTGCTTGATTAATGGCAAAATGACAAGCGAGGAGGGGAGTGAAAGGAGAAACGGGCTTATGCAACTTCAGTCCTGTTCCTCGGGCCAGCGAGGGGAGACGGTGTTTTCTACGCCGAGATGATCGAGCACGCGGGCGACAACGGTGTCGGCGAGTTCCTCGATGGTTTTGGCGCCGGCATAAAAATAGGGGTTGGGCGGAAGCAACACGGCGCCGGCCTGGAGGAGGAGTTCCATGTTTTTCACGTGCACGAGGCTGAGCGGGGTTTCGCGCGGGCAAAGGATGAGCTTCTTATTTTCCTTGAGCATCACATCAGCAGCGCGCAGCAGGGTATCTTCGCTGTAGCCATGGGCAATGCGACCGAGGGTGCCCATGGTACATGGCAGGATGACCATCGCATCAAAGGCATTAGAGCCGCTGGCGAACGGAACATTCATGCTCTTGGCCGCATGCAACGGCACGCCCTCGGGGAGATGCAAGCCGTTGGGGAGTTCCTCCTGCATGACGACTTTCCCGTAACTGCTGGTGATGACGTGGATCTCATGCGCCTCGGGATTGAGCCGGTCGAGCAGGCGTTGAGTGTAAATGGCGCCGCTGGCGCCGGTGATGGCCACGAGAATCCGCATGTCCAATGAGTATGTATTTTAGGGCTCAAACGGGGAAGTAGTTATCCACGATCGTGAATAACCTCGACATCGATGAGGCAGTCCCCTAAGTTTCGCCTGCATTTTGCGTTTTTTCTAACGCAACAAGGAGGTGCAATTGAACAAACAAATTTGGGCTTCTGCCGTTTTGATGGCGGGGATGGGGATGACGTCGTGTGATTCGACTTCTTCTACTCACACTCCGCAGGTTTATGTGGCTAACTCGCAACCGGCTCCGGTGGGAGTTACGCGACTGACACTCTCACAACCCGATCCAACGAACCACCGATCCGCTTCTTCGGCTACCCAGTCGAAGCGGGTCACCCGGGTGGCGCGGGCCACCTCACCGAGGTATATCCCGCCTGCGTCACCGAGCTTTGAAACCCCCAAGGAAGCGCCCCGACGACGACCGTCGGTGGCTCAGCCAGTCGTGTTGCCGGGTGAACGGTTAATGGTCGGCAAAGGTGGGGCAAGATCCTATAGCTTAAAAATCGGCGGTATCGAGTGGGTGTCGCTGGAATTGTGGGGCAATGCGCACAACGGCTGGTTTGGCCAGTTGGAGAAAGGCGAGGATGATTTCTACCGCTTGGTGGTGTCCGGCATGCGGTTTGATTTACGGCCGCGAAAACGGTTAATCACCTGTCAGGGAATGCAGATTTGGATGGGCTTTGGGCCTGAGATGATTGGCGGCCATTTGTATGTGCATCATTTGGATATCAAAAAACATCTGGCGCCGTTGGCCGCCGGTATGCCGAACCTAGGCCAGGTGGCGGTGATTGATGCCGGGCACGGGAGTGATAACCAGGGTACGCGCAGCACGTTCAATCAGGAATACGAAAAGCGCTACACCCTGGATTGGGCGCGCCGCCTGAAACCCTTGCTAGAACGCAAAGGCTGGCGGGTGTATTTGACTCGTGATGCCGATCGGTCCATGTCGTTGACCGATCGGGTGAAGTTTGCCGATAGGGTGGATGCGTCCATCTTTATCAGCCTGCATTTCAATGCGGCTGCGGCGCCGGTGAAGGGACTGGAAACTTATTGCATCGCGCCTGTGGGAATGCCCTCGCATCTAACGCGGGGCAATCCGGATCCTTTCCGGTCCACGTTGCCGAATAATCCTTGGGACGAAGCCAGTTTTCAACTGGCGGCCCGAGTCCACAATCAAATGCTGGTGAACTGTCGGATGAAAGACCGAGGCGTGCGGCGGGTGCGGTTTATGACGGTTATCAAGGGCCAGAAACGGCCGGCGATTTTGGTGGAGGGCGGTTATCTTTCGAACCCAACCGAGGCACAAAAAATAAATACAGCGGATTACCGCCAAAAGCTGGCCGAGGGCATCGCCGCGGCGCTTTGAGCTACCAGTCGACTTCGGCCTTCAGTTTATCTCCAAACCGGTTGGTGTAATACACGTGATCGTAGGCGGCTCCGTACTCGTGCACCATCTTGGTGATCTTCACATCATACAGACAGTATTCGGCAATCTCCGGGAGTTTGCCTTGCTTAAACCATTCAATGGCCTGCAATCCTTCGGCTGTCTTTTCACAGCCGAAAGTGGCTTGCGCAATGGAATCGAGCTTTAGTCGGTGGCCGAGCCGTTCATTTAGATCGACCAACATGTCAAGTGAAGGGACCTGGCTGAAATCGAAAACGGAATAACCCTCCAGCACCTTGTAGTCGAACCGGATATGGTTGAAGCCCACCACGAGATCGGCGCGTTGGAGTTCTTGGATGAGGTCATTCACCTGCGGTTCGCCGTACACCATGTAGCCGCCGCGGGCGGTACTGTAGGTCACGCCGACGCTCATGCCCATGCGGTCGATGTGGTTCCAGCCGCCGACATCATTGGCCGAGCGTTGGGTTTCCAGATCGAAATAGACGATGTTGTTGCTCATGGCAGGGGGGTGGTGCGATGTGGTTGATTTTAGCCGCGAGGGGTTTGGTGGCTAAACCAAAAGAAATTCACACTCGCCCGACCAATTATCGGCTTTAGTCGAAGGGCTATTTGGCTTAGCGTCCGACCCCATGGGCAAACCACAGGGCCAAAACGGTACAGGGGAGTTGAAAATTTATTTTCTGCCCAACCTCTTCACGGCATGTAATCTATTTTGCGGTTTCTTGGCGCTGACCCTCATCGTGAGTGCGCCCTCACTGTATCATTTGGAGGCAGGGTACAGCGGCATGGATGACCAGTTTGATGCGGCCAAAGGGATGATTTATTGGGCGCTGGAGTTGATCTTGCTCGCGTGTGTATTCGATGCCTTTGACGGCCGCGTAGCGCGGATGGGCGGCTATGAAAGTCCGTTTGGCCGGGAGTTTGATTCGCTGGCTGATATTGTGAGCTTCGGCTTGGTGCCGGCGTTTCTGGTGCACCGCGTGGTGTTGAGCGATGTGTTTCGGGAAGATATGCCGGAAGTGGGCTGGTTTATTGCCTCGGTGTATGTGATCTGCGGGGCTCTGCGTCTGGCGCGATTCAATTGCCTAGCGGCGATGGCTGAGGAACAATCCGATGAGGAAAAGGCTGAGCATGCTAATGAATTCATCGGCTTTCCGATTCCGGCGGCGGCGGCATTGGTGGCGACGATCACTTATTTTTTGATCTGGTTTGAGGAACGAGAATTTGTGAAGGGCAATTGGAAATTTGCCCTGCCGGTGCTGCTGCTTTTTCTCTCCGCGATGATGGTTAGCAAGGTGAAGTATCCGACTTTCAAGAAAGTGAACCTGCGCGGTTCGCGATCGTTTATCGTGATGGTGGCTGGTGCGATTGTGATTGGCTTGGTCTTTACCGCCGGCCGGAAATACGCGCTGCCTGTGGGCGCACCGCTGCTGTTCATTTTGTACTTGGTGTACGGATTTATCCGCCCGTGGATGCCCCGCCGGGCTCGCAAGGATATTGAAGAAACCCCCGATTAAGAGCCGTCTGGGGTTTGGGCCGCCTTGAGCTGTTCGGGCAATGTGGTCTGCAACTCTTGCAGCTGTTGCAATTTGAATTTGGCCTCGGCGAGGTCTCCCTGAATCTCCTTCATTGAAACACCCTGCAATACACTCGGATTGCTTTTGGCCTGCTCTACGATTTTCTCTAGTTCGGTGATTTCCTCGCCGGCTTGTTCGATATCAAACGTTAGATTGTCCAGACGTTCCTGGAGTGCGGCGACGATGAGTTGCTGGTTTAGGGCTTCCACATCCCCACGCAGCCAAACAGGTGTCATGCCGAAGCGCGCGGCGGTGGACATGGAATTTAAGTTACGGGCCATGTTGCGTTGTTGATCGGAAAATGCCCGCAGGTCTTCCGGTGAGGGCGCCGCACAATCCTCTACTTTGGAAACGTGCACAATGAAACCGCCCACGCCCTTGGTGGAGGCGGGGTTGTAGCTGGATAGCCAATTTGGCTTGGCCAAGCTGCGGTTTTCGCGCTCCAAATTACCGATGACCGACTGAATTTCGGTAACGGTGGCGAGGCCTTCGAGCGCGGTGGCGTTTACATCTGTCGCCGAGAGCGTCATAGCCGGCAGGCTGATGACGGTTTGCTTGGAGTCATTTAGCAAGTCTTCAACCGATTCCCCTTCCGTCGTCAACTCGGCCAAGGTATCGCGATAATCATTGCCTTCTTCGCTGGCCAGCTTCTTAACCTCGGCGGCAATGAACGCCTCCTTGACCTCGGCTTTTTCCTCATCGGTCAATTCCTCGTAATTGCGCGGCCGCCCTTCGATTAATTTCTCCAAGCCCCACACATAATAGCCTTCCCCAGCGACTTCTACGGCACTGGTGGAGAGTTGGCCGGGTTGCAAGTTGAGGCCAAAGGCGGCGTCCACCAGGGCTTGCGGTAGCAGGGTCTCGGTATTAGCGCGATCAGTGGTGGCGGATTGCACCTCCATCCCTTGAGCCTTGGCCTTGGCGTATAGTTGGTCGATTGTCCATTCGGATTGTTCGCCGCCAAACAGAGCCTTGCGGAATTCGGTGGTGGGCACCTTGGCCTTGGGCAGGGTGATGGCATCGAGTGCGGCCTGTTGTGTCTTGCGAGTATCGGTCAGCGCGGCAGCATCTAGAGAGGCGCCAGCAACGAGCTTGGTGCCATTGGCGTCGGTGAAATGATCCACACTATTGGTGGAATTCATGTGTTTATCGACGCGCTCCTTGACGAGGTCGTCCAGCTTGATCTCCTTTTCGGCGTCCTCAAGGTAGGGGGCCACGGGGAACAGCAAGTAGGCCACCTGGCGTTTGGGTTCAATGAAGTAACGGTCGCTTAAGGTTGGATAAAAGTTGGTGGCGATGGAGGCAAAGTTGGTGACGCTGTCGGTACGGTTGCTGGTGCTGAAGAAAACGGCTTGAGCGGTGTAGAGTTTATTATCCATCGCCTGCTGATCGGCGGTGGCTTCATCGGCAAAGAAGCCCACACTGCGGGTCATTAGATTATCCAACTGCTGAAAGGTGATCTGTTCGCGGATCAATTCCTGAAACTGCTCTTCCCCGCTGTTCCCCGAGCCCAACAGGCCGGCATTGCGGTATTGAGTGAGAAATCCGGTGTAGGCGTCCTGGGAAAATTTTTGGTCATTGGGGTTACTGAACATTTGTTCCAGGCGCGCCTTCACCATGTTGTCGCTTACGGTGATTCTAAGCGAGGCAGCTTTGCGTAGGCGCAGTAGGCGCATGTGGGCGGCGTAATCCAAGCCGGATACATCCACCTCGCCATCTCGGTTCAAATCCTGATCCCGGAATTGCCCGGCTAATGCTTGGGCATTGAGGCTGGGGGGAAGAAAACCGCCGAATTGCTGGGACATGGTGATGGCCTGATCCAACAGCACTTGTTGCCGGGCAAAGGAAAGCTCCACATCGGCTTCGGTGGCCGTGCCGCCCTGATTTTCAAAGGGATCATAGCCCGGGGTGAAGTAGACGACAAAGCTGATGACGACCATGATGATGATCACGATCCAAAGCGGCTGCGAGTGCTTGCGTACAGTGCCAAACATAGTGTGTAAAATTAACCCAAAGGGAACGCGGAGTCCTACCGGAGGAACCCCACGCGGTCAATTTAATTTGCCGCCAAAACCCTTTACAAGGTTGAGGGGCGGTGCAAAAGTCGCCTTTCCAATATCATGAGATTTGCACGTGCCATTGTCTTACTGCTGGGCCCGCTAATGTTGACGGGCTGCATGTATCACAAGATCATCAACCTCACGCCGGGCGCGCTGCCCCGCAATAACTCGGGTTTTTATCCCGTGGAAATCATTTGGGACACTAACCAACGCACCGTTCGATATGAGACTGTGCAGCCACAGGTGATGATTGGCACCAACAGTTTTCCCATGAAAAACACCCCCAAGATGACCAATCGCTGGGAAGCTCTCGTGCCCGTGCCCACACCGGCACCCGAGTTGCGCTACCGCATCAAGGTGAATTGGAAATACAACGCCATCCCGGCCCCCGTTGGAAACAGCCAGTTGTCTGAGGAATTTCGCCTGCTCATCAACAACTAACCGTGGCGGCCCCTTCCTCCATCGTCAGCTGGAGCCGAATCGTTCTGATTGGCATCACTGCCGTGTTCATGGGGTTCAATTGGACCGCCCTGCAGCTCGTTGCTTGGGCCGGAATGACGGCCCAGAACGCGCAGACCATGGATTGGGACACCGCCTTTGAGCGCGCCGTGGCCGGCCAGCAATCCTGCATGATTTGCCGGCTGATTGATGACCGGCAGAATACCGGGGAATCTGAAAGTGCCGCCACCGTTTTTCAGGGATTAGAGATTGAAGGCGTGTTGTATACGACCGCCATTCTGGTTCCCCACCCTCAAGATACGCTTCAACAGGCAGAATACTTCAACCCGCCGATGACCGTTCACACGGCTCCACAGCCGCCCCCCCCCCAACGCGCGGCCTGATTCCATTCCAAAAATTCCGGCGCCTCCACGCGCCAACCCTAAAATCCTGATGAGTCCTGTGCCGTGCGCAGCCCATCAACCGCTTTTTTAATTATATGAAGAATACAATTTTGACCCTTACCGTCATGACGGCTCTGAACTTGAACGCGCATGAGTACAGCTCCGCGCGCCCCGATTCCCACGCTCCCATTAACGTGATGGGCGATCACACCCACAGCGCTGGTGAATGGATGGTGAGCTATCGCTATAGCTACATGGAAATGAACGGTCTCATGAACGGCGACAGCAGCGTGCCGTCCAGCGCTGTGCACAATGATTCCACCTTTAGCGCTGGGGCAGGAATGCGCAAAGCTCCCACAAAGATGGATATGCACATGCAAATGATTGGGATTATGCACGCGCCGACCGATGAGTGGACATTGATGCTGATGCTTATGCATCATGAGAAATCCATGGATAGTGTAAATAACGCCGATGCAGTCACAAGCAGCGAATCCGAGGGTTGGGGCGATGTACGATTCAGCGGCATGCGGAAGTTTTATGAAACGGAAGACGCCAAAGCGCACTTCACCATTGGCCTTTCGCTGCCCACTGGTGCAATTGATGAAAAGAATGCGGCTGGTACTAGAACGCTCGGATACCCCATGCAGCTCGGTTCGGGTACCTTCGACCTGATGCCCGGAGTTACTTATCTCAAGCAGGCGGAAACATGGTCTTGGGGTGCGCAGGCACACGGCACCATTCGACTGGGAGATAACGACCATGATTACACATTGGGGAACCGTTTGGATACGCATCTCTGGACGCAGAAACCCATGAACGATCATCTCTCGCTCGGCGCGCGATTGCACAGTGCCGTATGGGGAAATGTGGACGGTCAGGACAACACCACCAACATGCGCAGCATGATGCCCGGCGGACGTGAAGACATGCAGGGCGGCTTCGTTACCTGTCTCGGCTTGGGAGCGAATTACACACTAGGAAATGGCCACCGCCTTGCTTTCGAGTTTGTGAAGCCGCTATACCAGAACTACGATGGCTACCAAATGGAACGGGATTGGACCCTGACCCTTGGCTGGCAATATGCCTGGTAGCCGTTAGCGACACCTGAGTTGCAGCCCGCTCTTCGGAGTGGGCTTTTTTGTTAATAACACTCACCAATTCCCCTTGACCGGTGCGCGATAAATACTGTTTTTCAAGGGCGCAGCCACTCATGAAGGCCAAAGTCATTATTACCCCAAAACTTGAGGTGCTCGATCCGCAGGGCAAGACGGTCCAAACCGCTCTCGAGCACATGGGCTGTACCGGCGTGGGCGAGGTGCGCGTTGGTAAGTACATCGAAATCGAGATGGATGGCGACGCGGACACGGTGAAAGCCAAGCTCAGCGAATACGTCGATAAGTTTCTCGCCAACCCGAACATCGAAGATTACCGGCTCAAGCTCGAGGACTGATGAAGTTTGCTGTCCTCCAGTTTCCCGGCTCCAACTGCGACCAGGACTGCGTGCATGTATTGCAGAACGTGTTCGGCTTTCCAACCCGCCTGTTGTGGCACAAAGAAAGTGCGTTGGGCGATGTGGATGCGGTGCTGGTGCCGGGCGGCTTTAGCTACGGCGATTATCTGCGCACGGGTTCCATTGCCCGCTTTAGTCCGGTGATGCAGGCGGTGAAGGAATTTGCCGATCAGGGCGGTCTAGTGCTGGGGATCTGCAACGGATTTCAAATTCTCTGTGAGGCCGGTCTGCTGCCGGGCGCGTTGATCCGCAATCGCTCGCTGCAGTTCCGCTGCGAACATGTGTATCTGAAGGTGGCCACGCAAGACTCGCCCTTCACTCAGGCTATTCCGGAAGGCAAACTGCTGCGCATCCCCATTGCGCACGGGGAGGGAAATTATTTTTGCGACGCCACCACGCTGGAGGAACTGGAGGCCAAAGACCAAATCCTGTTCCAGTACGCCGATCGCGATGGGGATGTGACTGATCATGCCAATCCTAACGGGTCCCTGAAGAACATCGCCGGCATCTGCAACACCGCGCGCAATGTGGCCGGAATGATGCCGCATCCTGAGCGCGCCGCTGAGAGGGCCCTGAACGGGGACGATGGCCGCCTGATTTTCGAAAGCCTCATTGCCGCCCTGAACCCCGCCCCTGCCACCGCCTAGTGTCTGCTGACCCCGCCATCACGCCTAAGCTGATCGCCGAACACGGCCTTACTCCGGAGGAATACGAGCGTATTCAGGAGATCGTCGGTCGCGAACCGAATTTCACAGAGCTGGGTATTTTCAGTGTCATGTGGAGCGAGCATTGCTCGTACAAAAACACACGCGCGTTGCTCAAGGGGTTTCCGGTGGAATCCCCCCGCGTGCTGGTAGGAGCCGGCGAGGAAAATGCGGGCATTCTCGATATCGGCGATGATTTGGCGATTTCGTTCAAGATCGAGAGCCACAATCATCCCAGCGCGGTGGACCCGTTTCAGGGAGCCGCCACGGGGGTGGGCGGGATAATTCGTGATATTTTCACCATGGGCGCGCGCCCGGTGTGCGCGATCAACTCCCTGCGCTTTGGCGAGTTGGATAATAGCGAGGTGCGACGGCTCTTCCGCGGCGTGGTCAGCGGCATCGCGCATTACGGAAATTGCTTCGGCATTCCGACTGTGGCGGGTGAGGTGTATTTCGATAAGAGCTACGAAGGCAACCCGTTGGTGAATGCCTTTGCGCTGGGTGTGTTGCGGCATGATCAAATTGCGCGTGGCGCGGCCAAGGGCGTGGGCAACCCGGTGTTTTATGTCGGACCGGCCACCGGCCGCGATGGTCTGGCGGGCGCGGCATTTGCCTCGCAGGATCTCACCGAGGAATCGGCCGAACAACAGCGCAGTGCCGTGCAGGTGGGCGATCCGTTTATGGAGAAGCTCTGCATGGAGGCGTGTTTGGAATTGCTGGCCACCGGCGCGGTGGCGGGCATTCAGGACATGGGCGCGGCGGGCCTCACTTGTTCCACCTGCGAAACGGCTGCTCGCGGCGGTACGGGTATTGAGATTGATCTGGCTAAGGTGCCTCAACGCAGCCCGGGCATGACGCCCTACGAGATTCTGTTGAGCGAATCGCAGGAGCGCATGCTCATCATCGTCACCAAGGGGCGCGAGGAAGAGGTGAAACGCATTTTTGATAAATGGGATTTGCCTTGGGCGGAGATTGGGTTTGTGACCGATTCCGGCCAGATGGTGGTGAAAAATCACGGCGAGGTAGTGGCGGATTTGCCGGCCAGCAAGCTGGCCGATGATGCGCCAATATATCACCGCGAAGCTAAGGAACCGGCTTACCTCGCTGAGGTGCGTCGTTTCACATTGGCCAGCGTGGAGGATGTGGAGGATCCCACCGAGGCGCTGGAGAAGCTGCTGGAATGGCCTAGTATCGCGTCGAAGAACTGGGTCTACCGCCAGTACGATCACATGGTGCGCGCCAACACGATGGTGAACCCTGGCAGCGATGCTGCGGTGATTCGCATCAAGGCCGACAGTGTGCCTGGCGGGGATAATCGGGAAAATTTCCCCGAGAAGCTCGTGGCATTGGCTGTCGATTGCAACGCGACGCACGTGTACCTCGATCCTTACGAAGGCTCCAAGGCGGCGGTGGCTGAATGCGCCCGCAACTTGGCCTGCAGCGGCGCCACGCCGATTGGGACCACGGATAATTTGAATTTCGGGAACCCGCACAATCCTGAGCTCTTTTGGCAGCTCAAGGAAGCGGTACGCGGTTTGGCCGAGGGCTGTATCGCCTTTGATGCACCAGTGACCGGCGGCAACGTGAGTCTCTACAATCAGAATCCGGACGGGGCGATTGATCCCACGCCCACCGTGGCCATGGTCGGGTTGGTGGAGGAGGAACAGCACGTAACCACGCAGTGGTTTAAGGAGGACGGCGACGCCGTAATTCTTCTGGGCGCCCCAGTGGACTCCGAAGATGCCCTGCAAGGTCTAGGCGGTTCGGCCTATCTACAGGTGGCGCATAAGATTAAGAGCGGTCAACCACCCCGTTGTAATTTGGACACCGAACGCACGCTGGGTACGACCTTGTTGGGCCTGATTCAGAGTGATCTGGTGAAAAGCGCGCACGACTGCGCCGAGGGCGGTCTGGCGGTGGCGCTGGCCGAATGCACTTTCTCCGAGTTGGAAGCCCGTAACACACCAAGTTTTCTCGGGGCAGAGATTGATCTTTCCGCGGAGGAAGACTTCCGGCTGGATGCGTTGCTCTTTGGCGAGAGCCATGGGCGCGTGATCATCACCACCTCCGAACTGGACGCGGTGAAAGCCGTGGAGCGCGCCAAGCTCTTGGGCGTGCCGGCCCAACGCATCGGCACCGTGGGCGGCAAACAACTCAAGCTCAAGACCCCTGCCAGCGAGCATGCCTGGGAAGTAGCGGGCTTGCATGATCTTTGGTGGAATTCAATCGGAAACGCGATGGCATAATGAAGCAATGATTTTCTCAGATAATAGCTCCTCAAAATTGTCGGTTGATTCCCGAGTTGTTGACGGGGATTCTCTTCGTGAGGAATGCGGTGTGTTCGGAATATTCGATCATGCTGACTCAGCTACTTTGACCACATTAGGATTGCATGCTTTACAGCACAGAGGGCAGGAGGCAGTAGGTATTGTAAGTTCAGATGGTAAACAATTTTATGCTGAGCGTCGGTTGGGATTAGTAAGTGAAAACTTCACTAAACCTCGGATAATCGATCGGCTAAAGGGTGGGAATGCGATTGGTCATGTGCGTTATTCCACTACGGGTGATACTATTCTCCGGAATGTCCAACCGCTTTTCGCCGATCTTGCCGGGGGAGGATTTGCTTTGGCTCACAATGGGAATCTAACAAACGCTCTTTCACTTAGAAAAGACCTAGAGAAAGCCGGTGCGATATTTCAATCTACTTCTGATACAGAGACGGTACTCCACCTTGTGGCGCGTAGTGAAAAAACAAAGACCATAGACCGGTTTGTGGATGCGCTAGCTCAGGTTGAAGGAGCATACGCCTTGGTGGGGTTAACCAATAAAAAAATGATCGGTGTTCGCGACCCTCTTGGTATAAGGCCATTGGTGCTCGGCGAGCTGGATGGAAGTTATATTTTGGCATCGGAAACCTGTGCATTGGATATCATCGGGGCTCGTTTTATTCGGGAAATAGAAAATGGTGAGGTGGTTGTTATTACCAAGCGCGGACTAAAGAGTTATCATCCGTTTCCGAAAAAGAAAGTTCGGCACTGTATTTTCGAATACATTTACTTCGCTCGACCCGATAGTATCGTGGGTGGACATAGTGTCTATGAATGCCGAAAAAGCCTTGGACGGGAATTGGCAAAGGAGAGTCATGTTGAGGCTGATATGATCATTCCGGTGCCGGATTCTGGTGTGCCGTCGGCCATTGGGTACTCCGAGGAATCTGGTGTGCCATTTGAGTTGGGTATTATACGTAATCATTATGTGGGCCGGACGTTTATTGAACCTCAGCAATCCATTCGGGCATTCTCAGTTAAGTTAAAACATAATGCTAATCGTGCGCTGGTTGGGGGAAAAAAAATTGTGTTGGTAGATGACTCTATTGTGCGCGGAACGACTTCGGTTAAAATAGTGCAGATGATGCGGGATGCAGGAGCTTCTGAAGTTCATATGCGAATTGCTGCTCCTCCAATTACCCATCCTGATTTTTACGGTATTGATACGCCAAGTCAGGATCAATTGTTGGCGGCAACGAAATCTCTTCAGGAGATGGGTGATTATCTTGGGGCTGATAGTTTATCTTTTCTCTCTGTAGATGGTTTATATCGAGCTATGGGACATTCCAAAGGTCGTGATAATGATAGTCCGCAGTATACCGATCACTGTTTCACTGGTGATTATCCCACCAATTTAATTGACGAACACGGAGAGCAAGATTTCAAACAGCTTTCGTTACTAACCGTTTCCAATACACCAGAACAATAGCTAAAAAATCATGGCCAAGACCGCTTACGCTGCTGCTGGTGTTAATTTGGAAGTGAGTAATTCCTTGAAATCTGGCCTCGGTCGGTTGCTCAAGGCGGCGTCCCGGCCCGAGGTGCTTGGCAAGGTCGGCGGCTTTGGCGGATTGTTCGCGCTCAAGCCCGGCAAGTACAAACAGCCGGTGCTCGTTTCCAGTGTGGACGGTGTGGGCACCAAGCTGAAGGTGGCCTTCGCCATGAACCGTCACCACACCATTGGGCAGGATTTAGTGAACCATTGCGTGGACGACATCGCCGTGCTGGGCGCCGAGCCGTTGTTCTTTCTCGATTACCTTGGTGCCGGCGAGCTGAAGCCGAGTGTGTTTGAGGAAATCGTGGCCGGCTTCGCTCAAGGTTGCGCGGAAAACAACTGCGCTCTGATCGGCGGCGAAACCGCCCAGATGCCCGGTTTTTATCAAAAAGGCGAGTACGACGTGAGCGGCACGATCGTTGGCGTGGTTGAGAAATCGCGCATGCTCGACGGCCGCGGCATCAAGCCCGGCGACGCCGTGATCGGCATGGCCTCCAGCGGACTGCATACCAACGGCTATTCGCTCGCGCGCAAAGTATTTTTTGACACCCTCAAGCTTAAGGCACGCTCGCGCGTGCCGGAGCTGGGCGGCAGTGTGGGGGATGAACTGTTGAAGGTGCACGTGAGCTATGGTTCTGTGGTGCAGGCGCTGATCAAGAGCTATAACAAGCCCGGTCGTGCGCGCGTGGTCAAGGGTCTCGCGCACCTCACCGGCGGCGGATTCATCGATAATATTCCACGGGTGCTGCCTAAGAATTGCGGCGTCACCATCGAGCGCGGCAGTTGGCCGGTGTTGCCGGTGTTTCAGCTGATTGAAAAACACGGCAAAGTGGACAACACCGAGATGCATCAGGTCTTCAACATGGGCATCGGCATGACCGCTATTGTCAGCGGTGCCAAGGCTGACAGCGTGCTGCGCAGCATCCGCCGCCGCGGCCATGCCGCCTGGATCGTCGGCGAAGTCACCAAGGGTCGCGGGAAGGTGAAACTGAGCTAATGAAAATCCTACTCATCGGCGGTGGCGGTCGGGAACATGCACTGGCATGGAAACTAGCGCAGAGCGAGCGAGTGACCCAACTGTGGGTGGCGCCGGGTAATGGCGGCATCGCGGGCGAGTTCACGCGCAACGGCGAACCAGTCGAATGCGTGGCGGTAAGCGCGGATGATTTACCGGCTTTGGTGATGTTCGCCAAGGAACAGAAGCCGGACCTCACGGTGGTGGGGCCGGACAACCCATTGGCAATGGGCATTGTGGATTTGTTCGAGGAACACGGCTTGCGCATTTGGGGGCCGAACCAATCGGCGGCACGATTTGAATCGAGCAAGGTGTTCAGCCAGGATTTTATGGTGCGTCACAACATCCCCACGGCGCGCTCGGGCACGTTCGAATTTCCTACGGCGGCCAAGGCGTTTGCCGCGGAGCTGGACGGTAAATGCGCGGTGAAGGCCGACGGGCTCGCGCTGGGCAAGGGCGTGCTGTTGTGTCAAACGATCGAAGAAGCTGAGGCTGCGATCGACTCGATCATGGTCGATGAACAATTCGGCGAAGCAGGCTCCAGCGTGGTCATTCAGGAATTTCTCGAGGGCATTGAGGTGAGCCTGCACGTACTGGCCGATGGCCGGTCGTTCATTTTGTTTCCCACCTCGCAGGATCACAAACGCGCGCTGGACGGTGACGAGGGCCTGAACACCGGCGGCATGGGTGCCTATTCGCCCGCGCCCTTCCTCACCGAAGAGGAACTGCAGGCCGCCGCCGCCGCGGTCGTGGAGCCTTGGTTGCGCGGGTGTGAGGTGGAGGGAATTGATTTTCGCGGGATGCTGTATCCCGGCCTGATGCTCACGGCCGATGGACCGAAGGTGCTGGAATTCAACGCGCGCTGGGGCGACCCGGAAACGCAGGTGTATCTGATGCGGCTGAAGACCGATCTGGTCGATCTCTTCGAAGCCTGCATCGACCGGCGTCTGGCCGAGATGGATGTGAGTTGGAAAACGGAAGCCGCGGTCTGCGTGGTGATGGCTTCCGGCGGGTATCCGGGCAGTTATCCGAAAGGAATTTTGATCGAGGGCATCGAGGACGCCGACGCGCTGGAGGGTGTGAAGGTGTTCCACGCCGGCACCCAGCTGGTCGACGGCGAGATCGTTACCAGTGGCGGCCGCGTCCTGGGCGTGACGGCGGTGGGCGGGGGTCTGAAAGCGGCGCGGGACCAGGCCTATGCCGCTGTGGAACAAATAAAGTTTGAAGGCGCGCATGTTCGCAGGGATATTGCCTCCAAGGCGCTGCAGGCCTAGCTGGTCAGCAGCGGCGCCCAGATTAGGGCATGAAAAAAGTACTCTTCGTCTGCACGGGCAACATCTGCCGGAGCCCGATGGCTGAAGGTTTCTTCCGCGAATTGATCCAAGCGCGGGGAGGCTTTGAATCGCTGTCGGCCGGTTTGGCGGCCATTGACGGCCAGTCGCCCAGCACGAATTCTGTGACCGCAATGAACGAGCTGGGCATCGATATCCGCGCCCAGCGCAGCACCCAGCTGACGCCGGAACTGGTGGCGGAAGTGGATTATATTTTTGGGTTGGCCCACGGGCACTTGGACAATCTCGACCGATATTTTCCGCAGGCGCGGGAGAAAACCTTTTTGCTGCGGGAATTTGTTGAGACCTTGCCGCGGCATGAACGGGAAATTTCCGATCCCATCGGCGGCGACCTGAGTGTGTACCAGGCCTGCCGCGATGAGATCAAGCAGGGTGTGGAATCGATCATCCCCTTTTTGGAACAACAATCAATGACAGACGAAAGCAACAGTCCGATGACCTTTGCGCTTGGCGCAGATCACGGTGGATATGAACTCAAGGAAAACCTCAAGGCCCACCTCGAGAAGCAGGGCATTGCCGTGCAGGATTACGGTCCGGCCAGCGACGACTCCTGTGATTACCCCGACTTTGCCCAGGCGGTGGCCCGCAGCGTTGCCAGTGGCCAGCACACTCTTGGTCTGTTGATCTGCAAAACCGGCATTGGCATGAGCATTGCCGCCAATAAAATTGCCGGCGTGCGCGCGGCCTTGGTGACCGATGCCGAGACCGCCGTGATCACCCGCAAACATAACAACGCCAACGTCATGTGCCTCAGCGCCACGCAGACCGGGGCCGAAACGGCCAAGGGTATCCTCGACGCCTTTGTGGGGGTCGATTTCGAGGGTGGCCGGCATGAACGCCGCTTGGATAAGCTTGAAGGCAGCGGTCGTGTGGAAGTGGTGGATCCGGATGTGGACGAGGTTTTGCGCCTCGAGAAAACCCGACAGCAGGAAAATATCGAGCTGATCGCCAGCGAGAATTTCACCAGCCCCGCCGTGATGGAGGTGCAGAGCTCCGTGCTCACCAACAAATACGCCGAAGGTTACCCCGGTAAACGCTGGTACGGCGGCTGCGAACACGTGGATGTCGCCGAGGAACTGGCGATCGCACGGGCCAAGGAAGTGTTCGGTTGCGATTATGTAAACGTGCAACCGCACTCCGGCAGCGGCGCGAACATGGGCGTGTACTTTGCCGTGCTCAATCCTGGCGATAAGCTTTTGACCATGGACCTCAGCCACGGCGGCCATCTCACGCACGGCAACGCGGCGAATTTCTCCGGAAAATTTTACGAGATCGTCCACTACGGCGTCGGGCAGGAGGATGAGCGGATTGATTACGATCAACTCGCCGCCATGGCCGCCGAACACAAACCGAAGATGATCACAGTGGGCGCCAGCGCCTATTCGCGCGTGATTGATTTCGAGCGTATGGGCGAGATCGCCAAGGACTGCGGCGCCATGCTGTTGGCGGACATCGCGCACATCGCCGGCCTCGTGGCGGCGGGGTGTCATCCCAACCCCGTGCCGCATGCGGATTTCGTGACCACTACCA
>Ga0315320_10000672_pt1 | contig 28132 bp, 3 predicted proteins | sample M140m21515metaG_FD_203458 | JGI IMG/M metagenome (GOLD analysis project Ga0315320, IMG submission 203458) | Ammonia-oxidizing marine archaeal communities from Monterey Bay, California, United States - M1 40m 21515 | ecosystem: Environmental > Aquatic > Marine > Coastal | place: USA: California... | reverse complement strand
TGGTGTTCAAGTCCACAAAACTACCGCGAGCGAGTTCGTTGATGATGGTCAACGCGTCTAGAACCGAGGCTTTTCCATCATTCGTAATGTCGTGGCGGTTGACAACATTGTGCCACGGATTTGGCATATCGATGAATATTTGCTGTGGATCACCTGCAGTCTTGACAATTGAGCGTAGAAAACGATTTCCGTCGATGAGTGGTGATCCCATGGACCAGTCCTCGGGCGACTCGACGATAGTGTCTTGAGTTCCGTTGCCGGACAGTTCAATTCTGTTTAGTGAAGCAGACGGATCGACTGATAGTACATCCGAATCCGCTCCTGTGGCGGTTGTTTGATCCTGTCCATGCCACGAATCTTCGCTGAGAATGAAATCCAATCCACTTGCCGTTTCGTTGATGGTCACTGCCTGATCATTTTTTCGTAGATTTATCTTCAGGATGTTATCCTTGAGATCGAAGTTGGAGATTCCAACCACCACGTTGAGTACCTGGTCACTGATTTGATTATCAAAGAGAGTTCGTAAATCACCATCCAGTCCACCGTCCATGGTGCGAACAGTAATTTGAGTTTTCCCAGACCTCGTTGTCGTTGAAGCTAGGATCATTTCGGCAACATTGGTGGTGGTCTCCCAAGCGATCGCTGCATTGGTGATCAGGTCGTTGCTTTGCTCTGCCACCCCAAGGGCGACTGTTTGGGATTCGAGTCTGCCGGAACTGATCCCAGAGATGGATATTTTAGTCGTGTCAAATGATTCATCTAAAATGACTTCAGCGTGTCCAAGCTCAAAGCTCGGACGTTGGTTCGATTCAAAATGAAGATTGAAAGCGATCTGGGAACTGTTTTCGGGTGAATCAACGCTATCCTCGAGTGACAGGTAATAGCGCGTGCCGTCACCGAGAGTGTCAAACGTAACGGTAATGCGTCCTGCTCCTGTCACTTCCGAAACTATGTTTCCACTTCCATCAACCAGAGTGGCTTTAACTTCCTGAGCAGCGTTCGGCAGATCAATGTGTAGTAGACGATGTGAAGTGACACCCGTTCTGGGTGCGACAAACTCCATCCAAACCGTTTCTCCCGATTCATAATGACCACCGGGGAATATTTGATTGTGCCCGATGACCCCCAAAAGCTTCGCTTTGAGTATCTGGTCATGGCGATTTGTTCCCAGCTCCACTTCAGGAGCATCGATCATAAGATCGTACCGTCCGGCAGCGATGTCAGATGTCTGAAGAGTACGGATGTAGTATTCGCCTGAGGCCAGGCCATCAAGACTCAAGGCTCGAGGGCTCTCGGCATCCCGGGAATCGATCAGCGGCAGTGGATTCCCTTCGCCGTACAGCTGCACAGCCATGGTAAGACCCGCGGTTTTCGGCAGAACGGAAACCGAGTGGGAATCACCAGCATTTTCTCCCAGACTGAATGAGAACCAGTTCTCAGTGTTGTCTTGCGACAGTGTCAGGTTTCGGAATTGATGTCCCGTGCCGTGGAGCGTACCTAATGGGTTCGCTTCGGCTGAGGAGCTGCGACTGGTTGGGGTTCCAAACCCGGAACTGCGTGAGCGACTGCCCCAGAAGTTTCCACTGTTGATATCGGGATCAACCAAGGGGTCACCATTGCCCTGATAGCTGTATCCAAAGCCTGTTTGATAATTACCTGTCAGATCAAAGACGTCGTCTGATGAGAGTGCACGATCGTAGATTCTGATGTCATCCAGGTACCCATCAAACTGAACCTCGTCCGAACCCTGGTCGGTCAGGTACTTGCCGATGAAGATGCTGTTTTCGTTTGAGGTCGACAGTGGCAGATTGGCATTGAAGTAGTTGCCAGGGCTTTGCAGCATCACGCCATTTTGATAGACGCGTATGTCGGCCAGCGTTGGGTTTGCTTCTTCAAGGAGTACAACGGCATAGTGGTGCCATTGATCATCCAGTCCATCGATCTCGTACGTGATGCTCTGGTTGTAAGCATTGACAGTGACACCCCCAAAATCGTCGTCATCCAGCTCGATCAGGAACTGTTGACCGTTGACAGGTGCGCCCCAGCCAATGACTGGTTGACGTTGGCTTTCTGTTGTTTTGGCCCAGAACGTTACGGTGCGAGCCGAGGTGCCCACTGGACCCGGGTACAGGGTTTCAATGAAATCATCCTTGGTGTCAGTGCCATCAAAGTAATAGGCCGAATTGGCCTGTCCAAAGCGATCGTCAGCAAGAATGGCTCCAGTGACGGTGCCGTGATTGTCATTGCCACTGGAGTCATCGGCATTGCCAGTGAAATTGTAAATGGCTACTGGTTCCTGCTGTCCTGAATTGCCTCCACGAGTCTGATAGAGATTGGTCAGGAAGTTCCACCAGTTGCTGTCGCTGTTGAAAGATGTGAACGTGTTGGGATACTCATCCCACGATTGTGGCGGTGTGGGAGTGTAGATGGAAAGTCCATGTGCATCGCCACCAAAATAATCATGTGTATTGGCAAGAACGGCTCTGTCTAATGCCGACAATACATCACTGCTTGCCTGGTAAACACCCGCATAGCGGGATGCCAGAACACTGGTTTGAATCCGCTGGGAAAAATCGCCAATATCCATGAAGGCTGGAGTGCTGAAACGCAGACTGGATTGGGAGATACCTTGCAGCAGTGTCCAGTCACTGTCGGACATGCCTGCATTGGCAAAGGTGTCTCCAAGTGCAGAGAGGGCTGTCCACAATGCTGGTGTTTCAGTCAGATCAGTTGCCGATAGTGTGTCCCATCCCTCGACACCAGGAATATCAAGGTAATGTTCGGTAAGCCCGATCGCGACTTCTGCAGGGCTTGCCATCGGATTTTCCACCAGCGCGTTCAACGCGTGCCTGTAATCAAAGCCATCCACAGGGATGAGCTCTTCTGATGCCACCAGATAACTCGTGCCCGTGCTCTGAAGCGAGTGGGCGATTTCTGCCATCGCCATCAGGCAAGCGTCATAGGCAACAATGTCGACCGGAGTATTGAGTGCGGCGAGCGCGTCTCCCACTTCTGCAACGCTGAGATGATCCACTTCCTGATTATCGCGATCATCATAGTTCGATCCATCAATCCCGCGGCCATGATCCCACATCACCAGCACGTAGTTTTCTGCAGGCGCCTGTTGCTGGGACCAAGTGACAAAGTTGGTCAGCACGGCAGGATCGCCAGAATTGACCTCGTTTATCGAAACATCAAAGGAGGTCCGGACAACATCCATGTTCCCGTCGGCCACAAGTCGGGCTTGCCCGGCTGTACCCCAAGCGGATTGCAAACCGCTTCCTGTGGAATAGGTCGTTTGTCCGGAAGACTGATCCCAGAAAACGGTCACATTCACAGCATCACTGAGCCCATTCTGTAACGCCCACTCAAGTTCGTTGACATCTTGATGAGCGAATTCATTGAGATCACTTCCCGTCATGTAGACCATCACTGTCCATTGATCGTCGGGATTGGGAAGATCCGGATTGTCTGCCTGAGTGGGCAACTGAGCAATCAAGCCATAGTTGTAAATCACGCTGTCTGAAGACACGTTGACCAGATAACGTCCAGATTCCAGGCCAGCCAATGAAATGCGGTGGCCAAAGGAATCCACTGATTGACCCACAGCATTCAACTGATCGTCAAATAACTCAATGGAAGTTGATGTGCTGACATCGGTGGAGAAGGTGAGGAAGTGTTCCCCGGTTCCGGTACCAATGGTCTCAAAGGCAAACCAATCCGTGTCGAGTGTATCGTTGCTGCGATAATGCAGTGTTAACGGCTTGTTGTTGCGATAGTGCCACAGGTTGTTGCCGCTAACGCCGCCGAAGTCATAAGCGTCGTCGTAATTGTCGTTGATTTCTGCCCAGTCAGGGTCAGCAGGCTGCACGGGATGCCCCGGACCGTCGCCTGGTGGCGTAACAGGACCGTCATATCCGGGCCCATTGATGGTCAGTTCGTATCCGGCTGAAAGCGAGTTTTGATACCCGTATACACGAATCAAATAGCTGCCGGGATCCAGGCCTGCCAGACTGACCAGCTCCTCGAAGTTGTGGCCAGTTGAGCTATCCAGAAGGGTTGTTCCATCGAACGAGTAAAGCTCGAGATCGATGTCATCGTCATAGGAGAAAGTGGTAGCTGCAGCGTAGTGTTCCTCGCCGCCGGGCACTGCCAATTCAAATTGGAACCAGTCATCATTGCCAGGTGCGTGGATTGTCAGTGGGTCATAGAGCGTTTCCGGCCCAGGTAAACCGAGAGGGTAAGCCTGATTCGCAGAGTCATTGGCTTCTGCCCAGTCCGGTGGAATTCTGTCTCCTCCGGATCCTGGGGCATGAATGGAAAGGGTGTAATCGGGTTGAATATTTCCATCGGCTGAAACGATACGGACGAAGTACTCACCGCTGCCCAATCCATCAAGACTGATGCTCGGATCTGTCTGATCCTGGCCACTTTCTCGCAGCAGCTGTCCACTGCCGCTATACAGCAGAATGTGCATGGGTGGCCCATTCAAACTGCCGACCACATCAATGGAGTGATCTGAATTGGCGGTTCCCTCCATTGTGAACCGGAACCAATCGACGTCTCCGACGCTTCTTGATGTTGATACCAGATGCTTCAGGACGTTGGTCAATAGCTGACGATTATCCAAGTCATTGATATTGAAGTCCTGATACTGTGAGTATGGATCCTTGAAAATCTCGGTATCCGAGATGAAGACCACATTCCCACTCTGCCCATCGCCATCGATGGCTGCAAGGAAGTCCTCGGCCCCATCACCATAGGACAGGTCGATCACTCCCTCGCCAAAGTTGGTGATGCGGCGTTGGTAATCGATACCCACAACGTCGACGTCTTCCGTAATGGGATGTTCTACCAGCGCATCGATCGCATAGCCTTGACCTTCCGAACCAGACTCGGCAAACGTAACGCCGAACTGTTGCGAGAGCTGGTTTAGATTGCCTGACATTGATGACCACGCGCCCTCCGCCAAGACAAACAAACCTTTGCCATTGCTGACGAAGTTCTGTACTGCTGCGATTTCATCGGCGGACCATGGATCTTCTGACCGGGTGGGTTGCTCGAGCACCAACGCATCGAGACCATCAATCTGTGATGCACCAAAGTTGCTCAGTGGTACAAGCTCGTAATCGAGTTCTGCGATGATGCTGCGGAAAGATCGGAATGCGTCACCGGCGACAAGCGAGCCGCCATTGTTGTAATAACGTGACTGGGCACCGGGAGTCGAACCATCCGGTAAGAGCTCATCACTTGGAACCGTGGTTGATCGTCCGGTTGCATCCACACCGATTCGAATGGTCCTGTCGTATCCACTGCCTGGGATGTGGATTGAAAGCTCTGGCCACTCGCGGAAATCTTCTACATGTCGAAGGTCATAGGCGGTGCCAAAAGTTTCATTCAGCTCGGACCAGTCTCCTAGCACGCTCGATGAAGGAGCATCGATCGATAGGGAATAGGAGGGATTGCTCAAGCCTTGTGCGTGGAAGGTGCGAACAAAATATTGACCTGCCGGAAGGCCCGCAAGTGACAGGAATTCCTGATCATTAATCGTGCTCGAGACATTCAGTATTTCTCCGTCGGCGTTGTAAAGTTCGGCATCGACATCACCCAGTGCATGTAAGAAATCGATCGTCACACCGTGACTCTGGTGTGACAGAGTACTGGTTGTAAAACTGAACCAATCAATGTCACCTTCTGGGTTGATTGACAGTTCATCCCATCGTGACAAGCCTTCGACCGTGAAGAAGTTGTAGGCCGTTTCTCGCGTGTCATTGTCTTCGGCCCAATCACGCACAGCTTCTTCTGGAGCGAAGAACTTGAGTGTGTAATTCGGGTGCGTGACTTCTGGAAGGCTGGCTATCCGCACGAGATAATTTCCGGCAGGCATTCCAGAGAGCGAAATCCGCTCATTGTCGGTATAAGTGACAGAGTGCGTCAGGAACTCGCCTGCCGCGTTGTATAAAGTCAGGTCAAGGTTGCCCAGAGCATGATCAAAATCGATGCCCACAAAATGCTCTGCCGATCCAAGGCCGATGGTTTCGAACTGGAACCAGTCCTGATCACCACGGGGATCCACTGAAAGCTCGCGGAACTCCTGTTCACCGACAACTTGCCGGAGTTCGTAAGCGGTTTCCTGCGTGTCATTCTCTTCAGCCCAGTCCCCTACCACTTCCTCGGGGGTGAAGGTTTCCAGGACGTAGACAGGGTTGGTTTGCCCCTGGGCTCCGTTCATGCGGATGTAATAGCTGCCATCAGGCAATCCGCCCAACGAGATGTACTCGATATCATTGTCAGTTTGCGAGACTCCCAGCAGATCACCCGAATCATTGTAGAGAGCGAGATCGATATCGCCCGCACTGTGATCAAACTGAATCGCCACGTAGTGGTCTTCATAGGAAACTGCGTAAGTTTCAAAAGTAAACCAGTCGATATCACCAGTGGGTGAGATTGAAAGTGCATCCCACTGATTCCACCCGGTGACACCACGCAGATCGTAGGCTGATTCAAAAGTATCATTATCCTCGGCCCAGTCGCCCTGAATTTGCTCATCTGGTGCAAAGGACGTCAGAACGTAATTCGGATTGGTTGCACCACCGAGTCCTGCAATACGCAGGTAGTAGTCCTGATTGGCCACCAGCCCCGACAGACTCAGATGTTCCTGATTGAGTCCACTGTTGGCTGATCGGATCAACGATCCGTCTGCCCGGTGCAGTGACAGTCCCAGTTGCCCAAGTGACTGCAGGTAGTCGAGTTTGACAAAGTGCTGGTCATTGGCATCTCCCAGAAGCTGGAATTTAAACCAGTCATCGTCATGGGGTTGATCGATGTTCAGATCGTCCCAACCCTGCTGGAATGGGGGAAGTTCTCTCAGGTTGTAAGCTTCACTGAGCGTGTCATTTTCTTCCGCCCAATCTCCGGTCGCCTGGGTTGGTGCGAAAATGCTGAGCGAGTAGTTGGGATTGGTAACTCCACTGAATCCATAAGCACGAATGTAATAGGTTCCTGCAAGCAGGGAATCAAGCGAGATGCTTTCACTGTTGGAAACAGAAGTTGAACTCCCCAGCAGATTACCGTTTGCATTGAATAGCTCCAGATCGATATCACCCAACGAGTGAAGAAAATCAATTGCAACGTAATGGTCGTATTGTCCTTGGCCCAAGGTGGTAAAGCGGAACCAGTCATCATCTTCACTCGGGTCGATTGTCAGGCCATCCCACGAGTGCAGCCCTTCAACGGTTCGAAGGTCGTAAGCCTGATCAAAACTGTCATTCTCTTCGGCCCAGTCACCACGGACTCGCTCCGGTGTGAAAATTGTCAATTCATAGTAGGGGTTGGTTGCATCATTGCGGCCGTAGATGCGTACGAAGTAAGTTCCTGCTTCCAATCCCTGAAGTGTGACCTGTTCCTGATTGAGAACTCCATAAGATCCCCCAAGATTGTTGCCATTGGCATCAAACAGGTCGAAATCAAGGTCACCCAGACTGTTCTCAAAATCGATGCGGACGTAATGGTCCGAGGTTGAGCTTGCAATGGTGGTGAATGAGAACCAGTCGTCATCACCGGCTGGATCGACAGACAAATCACCCCAGGTGTTCAGACCCTGAACCTCACGCAGCGAGTAAGCTTCGTGGAAATAGTCGTTATCCTCAGCCCAGTCACGAAGTGGTTCCGCGGGAACGTCCACACTGAGCGAGTAAAGAGGGCTCGTGTCGCCGTTGTGCCCGAGGATTCTCAGATAGTAGGGACCTGCTGGCAAGTCATTCAAACTGACCTGTTCCAGACCAGCAGCTGTGCTTGAACTTCGCAGCAAATCACCACTGGCATGATAGAGTTCAAGATCCAGGTCCCCACGCGTTTGATCGAACTCGATGGCCGCGTTGTGGCTAAAGCGGCCCCGGTTGACCATTTCAAAGCGGAACCAGTCATCGTCACCGCTGGCTTCGATATTCAAGTCCGTCCAGAATTGTGGGCGATTCAAGGTGCCAAGTTCATACGCCTGAGCAAGTGTGTCGTTCTCTTCAGCCCAATCACCTTGCGGTGGTTCGGGTGCTTGAATCTCAATTTGGTAACTGGGGTTGATTGCCCCGTTGTAACCGAAGGCCCGGATGAAATACTCACCGGCAGCCAATCCATTCAGGCTGATACTTTCAAGGTCCGCGACACTTGTGGATGAATCGAGCAGGACGCCGCCGGAGTTGTAAAGTTCGAGATCCAGATCACCGAGACTATGCAGGAAACGTATTCCGACATGATGAACGGAAGTCGATTCAGCTGAGGTGGTGAATTTGAACCAGTCGTCATCTGCGCTGGGACTCATGGACAAACCGTCCCAGTATCTCTGCCCCGTGACCATCCCTAGATCATAGGCTTCGATGAACTGATCATTTTCTTCAGCCCAATCCGGAAGCGGCGCAAGGGGAGTCAGGAAACGCAGCGTGTAGTTGGGGTTCAACGCATTGTCGTGGCCAGTGATTCGCACCAGATAATCGCTTGCCGCAAGATCCTGCAAACTGATCCTCTCCTGATTATCGACGCGATTGCCATCAGCTTCCCGAATCAAATCAAAATCGGAATTGAACAACGCGATGTCCAAGTCGCCTTGACGATGTTCGAAATCAATACCCACAAAATGAGGATACTGACCTGTATTGGCCATGCTGAATGAGAACCAGTCCTCATCCCCATCCCGGTGGATGGATAGATCGGTATAGCGGTTGTCACCCTCGAGGATGCCGAGTGGATAATTGGTAAGTGGGGTATTATTGATTTCCGCCCAGTCACCCTCGATCACCGTGTTTTCAAGCCAAACAAGGGTTTGCCCCTGTGTGGTGGAAACAGAGAAAATATCAATGTCACCGTCCTGATCAACGTCAGCTGGCTGGTTCAGTCCCCAGTAAAGACCAGCACCACTGACCAGGGGTTGAGACTGAAAAGTTGTCGCGTTGTCCCATCGATACAGATTTTGCCGGGCTGGGTTGCTGCCGGTGGCAAACGTCAAGTCAGTGCGCCCATCACCATCGAAGTCCGCGGCTGCCATTGAATGAGCTGGCTGGTATAGACCGTCGATCAAGCTGGTTACAAACCCATTGACTGGATCATTGCGGTGCCAGTGCACAAGCCCGGTCGAAGCATTGGCGGTAATGAGATCAAGTCGGTTGTCGCCGTCAAAGTCACCCAGTTCAAGTTCGGAGACTGGTTGATTGTGAATCACGTGGCTGATCACATTGCCATTTGCAAGTCCCTCGTGCCACCGCAGGTCATCGCCACCAGTGATCAGGTCGAGTTGGCCATCCCGGTTGAGGTCGGCGACCACTGCCAGATTTGCGCCTGAATAATCACTGCTCAGTGCGATTGCAGTTGTTATGAAGGAGCGAGGTGAAACGTTTTCCAGAATTTGAATGAAAACGGAATCATCACCCACAGCGATAACATCCTGATCTCCGTCTCCATCCAAATCACCGGTGCTCAAAGTGGTTGTTGATGATAGTCCACCCAGCGGCATGCCATCAGTGAATGTGTCTGCCCCCTGTTGATAAAATGCCACAGGCATGCGGTCGGGACCCACCAGCGCCAATACATCAAGTTGATTGTCTCCATCAAGATCCACCAAAGATGCAGACTGGATTCCCTCAATCTGTCCGGCAATTTCAATTTCTGTGAAATGTCGTTCTTCATCCTGCCTGAACCACAAAAGTTGACTGAGGTCGCTTGCAGAGTCCTGGCGGATAGCAAGAACATCGACATCTCCATCGGAGTCGATGTCACCCGATACCAACTCAACCAGAGGTTCACCCAGGCCAGTTTGATTGGTTTCGTTTTCCCGGAATACCGGTAGGGTTTCAGCAGGGGATTCAATGTCCAGCAGATAGTCTTCGACTTCACCATCAGGTGCGAAGCCACGAAAACCGAGTTGACCTTCGCTGCTCAACCTGAATCGGGCTGCCACTTGGCCGCTGACGGCAGTTGCTGGAACTTCGAAGGCAATCTGGTTGTCTCCGCTGAACACGGTCAAGCCCGAAGCAATTTGCTCGTGCTGGCCACCCCAGTTTCCGTCCTGATTGAAATCGATCCACGCATCAAGCTTTGCTCCCTCGGGTGGAGCGTGGCGAACATTGATGATGATTTCCGCGTCAGCTTTACCCACGTGCAAGTCAGCATGAATCAAACCATCTTCATCCGCACCATCAGCATCAGCCGATGCTGAATTTACACCGTTGTTTTCTGAATCACGCAGCGCGCCGAGGGTCAACGCGGCGTTTCCTGCTGAATCGAATTCAACCAGGTAAGTCGAAATCATGTTCAGCCCGATGTCCGCCAGATCATTCCATGCCCGCCAGTCACGGTGGGCATGCACGTAGTTTTCAGGGCCGCCGCAGCACAGATTGTTGTTGGGTTCACCACCACGCCAGCCATAGAAATCCCATGGCTCTCCAGTGACCCATTCCCAGCCCCCGCTGGGTTCGGCGAATTCTGGCGACGCGGTGTTTTGGAATCCGCCAAGCCAGCCCAGGCTGCTGAGACCAAGACTACTGACAAAATCCTGTTCCTGCTGTGATGTGATCGTGCCAAGATAGCCACCCAGTGCCTGAGCCTTCTCGTTGGCCTCGGTCCAACGCAGGGCTGCTGTGTCGGTTACGACCATGTAGTAATGATCATTTCCACCTTCGGATGCTGGCCATTGAATGGCGCCCTCGGGAATACTTACTGATCCAGCTTCGTTGTCCGCGTGAACAGCACCGTTGTCTGCCAGTGAAACAGGGAATGGATGTGGGGCATCACCAAAGTCAGCAGACCCACTCAGCACAGTGAACTGGCGTGTTGTGACAGCATTGTCATGCGGCGTGCTCAGATTCAGGTCCAAACCACCATCCTCAACCGTCACGGTGACAGTTGCCACACCGAGCTTGTCGGATGGTCGATTGAGGGTCAGTGTGCCCGTCGAGTCAGGCGACGAATAAGTGACAGTGGGATGCTGCAGGATTGTGGTGTCATTGCTCGATGCAGTAATCCTCAGTGGTTGGCTTTCAGAAAAACCGGCTGTGATTCCCGTCAGGTCGACTGCGAGAGATGACGTTGAGCTGGGAATGAACTGATCATCGATCGGATCAATCGTGGGCGGCTGGTTGATTCCGTCATCAGCCAGTGGATAGAACGTGTGGAAAACCGTTCTGTCGGTCGGGTATTCCGGATACCACATGTTCAGATTGTGGGTCGGATCCAGAATGTAGTTGGTTTCCCAACGCACACCAAACGCCTCGGCCATCCGGTGAATAGGATATTCGTCCAGGGTGCGACCGGGGTTATACGGCCCCCATGACCAACCAAGTCCAGCCAGCACGAGGCTGCCACCACCTTCAACAAAGTTATCAACAGCAGTGATTTCATCACTGGTGAAATCAAACCATGAATTGTGGATGATCAGCACCGAGACATCTTGCAGGCTGGATGCGGAAAGATCAGTGTGCCAGAGATCTTTGAACAGCAGACCTTTGTCTGATATTTGCTGTTCCATTTGGCCAAACTGTGTGTAGCTTCCAGCGTGCCACCCACCGGTGAATGCGATACTGCCTTCTGTATCACGGTGCAGAACATCGAGCATGTTTGACGTGTACTGCGCATTGTCCAGCAAGTTCAGCCAGCGGAGGAACCCGTCATGTCCAAATGCCATGACACGGCCCTCTCCGTAATAGCGTGCCAAGGCGACTGACGAGGGACGCGTCGAATCATCATCGCCACTGACCACCGTGATCCAATCGTTATTGGTGGGCAGGACAGCCCCGGAGATACCGGCCGAGGTGATGTATTCGACATCCCGCGACAGATACTTCCATGGGTCCACGACCTCGACCGAGAATGACATGGTGGTGACCAGGTTGTCATCCGGAGTTTCCAGATTCCGATCCAAGCCTCCGTCTTCGACCACAACACTGACGATGGTTGTTCCTTCGAGACCCTGACTAGATGGGGTTACCTGCAGTTGTCCCGTGCTTGCTGGCCACCCGTAGGAAAGGTTGATCGCCTGCAGTAACTCAGGATTCGAGCTTGTGGTCGTGATACGAAGGTTTTGGTCACCGAGGTCACCATCGGAGATACCCGCCAACGGGATTGTGGTCACTTCCGAATCAGTGAACAGGGTCAAATCCGAGACTTCGTCAATCGTGGGCGGATGATTGGTGCTGGCGACCTGCACTGATTCCAAGGCAATCGGACTCCCACCGGAACCAATGGAAAACAAAGTGGTCAGTCCACTGCCATCAAGATTGGCGGATTGAAGAATGTTGCCGTCACTGCCGCCACCGCGTACCCAAACCAGACGGCCATTGTCTGAATCCAGATCAATGTCTCCGATCAGTCCACCAACATCACTAAGGACTGTTGCGATGCCGCTGCCATCAAGATTCGCGCGGTACAGTGTTCGCCCATCATCATCGACGCCAAGTGTATTCTCGGCGTAGTAGATTGTGTTACCAGGGATGTCCAGTGCGAACCAACTGCCCCCACCAGTATTTAGAAGGTCAATGTCGTTGGTGCCGTCAAGGTTCATCCGGCGGATTCCCGCGAAACTCACCGGTCCACTACCGAAAGTTGGGTGGACGGTGTAGTAAACATGCCCGTTGACTTCATCAACTTCCATGTCGTTGACGTACCATGGACGTTGCGAGTAGGTGGTGAGTGTTACGCCATCACTGGAAAGTTGCTGCATGCCACCTGGGCAGAAGCATTGACGATTTCCAGGGTGATAATTTTCCAGAACGTGTGGAGAATAGTAGATCTCTCCAGTGGCGTTACTTACCGTGACTGCGTGGGGAACGACGCCAAGTGGCCAACCAGTATCACGCAACAGCACGCGATCGCTTCCATCTGTGTCCATCGCGTGGATCCATGATCCTGCATTTTGGTCTGACGCATGAAAAGAAGCGGTGACGATTCGGTGATTGGTGCGGTCGATATCAAATAGCATCCGACCCTGGTTGCCTGTGTTGGTATGAATGGTCTCGACTTCGTTACCATTTTCCATACCTCGGCGAATGGAAGAATCGTCCACCCAGTAAACGCGTGTGATATCTTGCAAGTCGGGTGTGATTTCGAGCCGGTAGTCTTCGACTTCTCCATCACTGGCGACCCCCCGCGGAGTGAGTCCTCCGTCGGAACTGACACGGAATCTCGCAAATGTTTCTCCAAGAACTGCGTCAGCTGGCAGTTCAAAGGTAAGTTCATTCAGCCCGACATTGACGGCTTGAGACGTGTAGATCTGCTCGCCTGCATCGTCCCAATCCCCATCCGCATTGAAATCGATCCACGCATCCAGCTTGCCGGCGGCATCCGAGAGTGTTACTCGCGCGATACCGGTTTTTCCTGCGACCAGGTTTTCCAGTACAACGCCATCATCGTCTGCACCATCACCTGATGCGTTATTGGAATGCACGCCATCCAACTCAACATCAACTTCGGTACCCAGATAGATGTTTCCGGTGCTGTGTCGCGCGCCGTCCTCGCTTAGTAAGACTGGGTACGAGGCGGGTGCGTCTCCAAAGTCAAAGAACGGCAAGGCATCAGCCAAGACGACAAAGTCACGACTGAACCTGACATTATCGCTTGTGGTGCTTAAATCACCATCTGCTCCTGCATCCTCCACGGTGACGGTGATCAGTGACACGCCCGCCTCTGGCGAGATTCGGGTGAAAGTCAAGTTGCCAGTGGAGTCAGGTGACGTGTAGTCCACGGTTGGATCAGGGATCAAGCCAGAGTTGCTGCTTGACGCCGTGATTTGCAAGGTTGATCCACCCGGACGATTGGACCCAATCCCGGAAAGAGGAACCGACAGTGTTCGTTCCATCGAGGCATCAACGATGCGATCCAGAGTGACGTAGCTGACATTCTCGATCCAGTACGCGTAATCGTTGCCGGCAGGTCCTGCCCACTGATGATTTGCAAGCGTGCCCACAAAATCGATATCACCATCCTGATCGAGGTCGGCAGGGTTTACCGATGCTCCCATCGTAGGGAACTGGTGCAACTTGTTGACTTGATGGGGTGACGTTGTGGAATGAGGAATCCAACCAATGGTCTTGCCCCACCAGTCACCCCACAAAATATCAAAGTTGCCATCGCCGGCGAGGTCGGCGGGAACAACGCTGTTCACACCAAAGGTGTGCGGAGTAATTTCACTTTGCGGAATCACCTGAGTGAAATTCTCATGACCGTCGTTCAGGTACAGTTCAATCTCTCGCGCCATCTGTGATGGGCCGGAGGCAAGAATGTCGATATCACCGTCTTTATCGAAATCGACTCCGGTAGCGACAGTTGGGTGTCCCCATGTGGTCGTCAGTGGTACTTCATTGAAATTGAGATCACCGTCGTTCCGCAGCCAGCCGACATGTCCGGCAAAGTGACCGACGTGACTGACGTAGGTAATATCAAGGTCACCATCCTGATCAATGTCGACAACATCAGAGAAACGACTGTCATGACGCTCGTTGGCAAGATGCGAAGTCCATCCGCTTGTGGTCTGTTCCAGGACCCATACTTGGGGCGAACCGTTGTGGGGACGCAGTAAGGTCACCACATCCCAATCACCATCCTGACCAAAATCGGCGACCTCGATTTGTGTGTAAGAACCGTTGTCGGTTGCTGGGCCCAAATTGTAGCTTGAGAATGATCCATCACCCGCGTTCAACACGCCGACGATTTGCTGGCCGCGACTGACAACAACATCCAAATCACCATCGCGATCCAAATCTGCTGCCCGCGCCTGCGACTTGATTCCGTTGACGCCCATGCTGTGGGAAATGAAGTTGGCCGTGGTGGTTTGTTCATACCACAGCAGTTGTGCCGCATTATTGACACCGATGAAATCAACATCGCCATCGCCATCGAAGTCAATTGTCTGATGAATCGAAAAATCATCGATCAGCGTGGTTGCTGCATCAAAGGTTTGCAGTGATTTTGGCGGTGCCGATACAGCGAGTGTGTGATCCTGGACCTCACCATCATCGGCAATACCTGTAGGCCCATCGACACCCTCGCTGCTGATCCGCAATCTTGCATAGAGTTGATCACTGGGTGCCCAGGTTGGAATATCGAAATGCAATGTATTGCCGCCTTCGGCGACCGGCGTTCGCGAGAATATCCGCTCGTCGGTACTGCCCCATGTACCGTCTTGATCAAAGTCAATCCAGCCATCGAGAAATGCACCTTCAGGTGCATTTGAAACATCAACCAGGACTTTGGCATCGATTTGCCCGGGATAGGCAACGCCGAATAGCACACCATCTTCGTCACTCCCATCAGCCGTGGCATCGACCGAATGTTGACCATCGGTTTCTGCGTCTCGCAACACTCCGATCATCGGCCCTGTGGGAGCATGGCTTGCTCCGCGTTCGGCAAGAGTTACGGGATAAGGTGCGGGTGCATCTCCGAAGTCAGATAACCCGACATCAGTACCAAAATAAATGAACCTCAGTCGTTCGGGTTCAATCAAAATCAGGTCCGTATTACCATCACCATTGAAGTCACCCACGTTGCTGTAGGAGGGTTGTCCTGCAACGGTAACTTCATTGCCCCATGTCCCTGTTGCCACGTTGTAGCTGAACACACCAGTGCCACCCGCGGGTGAGGTTACGGCAATCGTGATCGGTTGATTGGGAGCCGGGGTATCGTTAAGAACGTGAACGCGATTGGCTTCCGGGAATGACAGTTGGTTCGCTTGGGCAGTGAAGCCACCAGTACCGTTATTCTGATACACGTGGACACTATTGTTGAGTTTGTCAGCAATAAGGATTTCTGGTGCACCGTCAGCGTTCAAATCAACTGCTGCCCCAAACCGTTGACCTTCCGAGTTGTCCAGCTCGATGAAACTTTGAGAGAAATTGGTCTGCCCATCGCTCAGCATGATGGCAAGGCCCGTTGCCCCTAGATTCTCGGGGTCACCCACCGGCACAGCGATATCGCTAAATCCGTCGTTATTCAGATCCTCAATGATGAGGTTGTATCCATTGGTATGTGAGACAGGCCAAGGGCGTAGTGGGCGAATCGTTCCATCTGAGAAGATGACGGTGACTCCGCCATCGGAACTGTTGTTGTAATTCGAAGTGATGATCTCATTAACGCCGTCTTTGTTAAAATCATGTGATTCAACATAGATCGGCGTGTAATAACCACCATTGGATATGTCTTCGGAGAAGCTGAAACCGTAGGCATTGTCGCCTTCGAAAGTCTGGACTCCACGTCCTACTCCGGTGTGATTCTTGCCGATAAGAACATCAAGCTTTCCATCATCGTTTGAGTCTCCCAATCCCAACGCGAGAGGATGTACGTCCGGGTTCAGCGCGTTTTCGCCTACCACGGTAGCCGACCCAATGGATTGGCCGTGAGATCCAACAAGGAACTTGTCATTTCGCATCAACACGAAATCATCAAATCCATCCTGGTTGAGGTCTCCTGCTTCGACCTTGCCCCATGCTTCGCTCAAGGGCAAGTCACTGATGTCAATGATCAACGAGGGTGAAATTGCGACAACGAATGTTTGCTCATAGGTTGCATTGTCCAAACTGGTTGCAAGATCACCATCCAGACCGCCATCTTCAAGGGCAACAGTAATTGTGGTGGTGTCTCCGACTTCACCAACGGGAGAGAGTCCAAGCGTGCCGGTGGGATTAGCACTGCTGTAAGCGATCACAGGTTCGGCGACCACCTGCAAGTCGGCACTTGATGCGGTGAGGCGTAAGGGTTGGCTCTCTCCTCCACCGGCCCTGATATTTTCTATCGTAAGCGTCTGTGTGCCACTGCCTGCAGGAATAACAAAATCACTGATTTTGTTGAATTTGGGTGGATCATTCACCGGAACGACGGTAACAACGATCTCTTTGTGCATTGATACAGCGTTGTCAGCTGTCGTGGCAAGATTCTCATCCAGGCCACCGTCTTCGGAGTACACTGTAAGTGTGACCTGACCAGCCTGATCGGTTCGGGGCGCGAAGGTAATACTGCCGGTCGTATTGGGTGAGCTGTAATCTATAGTTGGCGTTGCAATGATGTCCGTGTTGCTTGACGAAACATGTACCTTCAGGGGCTGCGACTCTTGTCCTCCGGCGGTGATGCTTCGAAGATCAACTGTGCTTGGTGCGGCGTCTTCCGTTGTCAGCATTTTCGTTGCGCTCTCAGCGACCGATGTGCGGAGGCGAAAAATGTCCGTTGCGTCAGTGTTTGGGACAGCATCGGAGCGGGAAAATTGAGCGACTGTGTAACTATCATTTGCCGCTCCCCGCACTTCAAGTGTGACCTTAACCCAAAGGCTTGAACCACCCATCACCGAATCGGGCAGTTCACTGTCAAATGTTGCGTCGTCCAGCTGCTTTTCGGGGATTGGTTTGTTCAGTAATATTTCCCAGTTTTCACCATCATTTGAAATTTCAAGTGCGGCACTTCCTCTGCCAAGACCACCACCGTAGTCGGTTAGATTCCAAACGGGCATGTGAACTAACAGGTCTGCTGACTCGACCACACCGTCATAATCAAAGCGATAGATGATTTCACCCAACGCACGTGGCACACCTAGCAACACACTGAGTGATTTGCTTGTGCTTGTGCTTGTTGCGATATCAGTGGCGCCGTCTCCATTGAGGTCGGCAACAACCAATCCGTTTGGACCAGTAGCCACTGGCAGAGTCGTCTTGGGGCCGAAGGTGCCATCACCTGCGCCAAACAGCAGGGAAAGCGTTGAGGATTGGGCATTGCCGACGATAAGATCCTGATTTCCATCCAAATCAAAGTCTGCGACGGCAATTTCGTAGTTGCTGGACCCTGCATCGAAATGAGTCGCAGCTCCGAATGTGCCATTGCCGCTGCCAATCAACACGCTCACTTGTGAGTTGTTGCCCCAGGTTGATGTGACAAGATCAGGTTTTCCGTCATTGTTAAAATCACCTACCGCAACTCCGAAGGGATCATCTGACACGCTGTATTGCTGAACAGCGGCGAAAGTGGCATCACCATTACCAAGCAACACGCCCAGAGTGTCACTTCCGCCAGCAAAGCCTGTGTTGGAGGTAACAATGTCAAGGTGACCATCTTGATTGAGGTCCGTTACGAGAACGTCCTCTGGTCTGCTGTTTTGGCTGACGGTAAGTGTTGTTGGTGTGTTGAAAGTTCCATCTCCCAGCCCAGTCAAAATACTGACGCTTTGGTCTGTGTTCTGAATGGTGTTGGTGACAATGAGGTCGAGCTGCCCGTCTTCATTGAGATCGCCCGTGGCAATCGAGGATAGATTCGATCCAACGGCAAAGTTGGTCGCCGCACCGAATCCTCCCGCACCATCACCCAACAGAATGCTGACGTCACCGGAATTTGTATTTGCCGCTGCAACATCGATTCGCCCATCTTGATTGAAATCACCCAGCGTTAGTGCATAGGGACGGTCTCCCGCTGAGAAGTTGGTCGGTTCGCCAAATGTGCCTTGTCCCTGACCAAGCAGAACCGCAACGGTAGTGCCGTTGTCAGCAGTGACGATCGCGTCCAAATTGCCGTCGGTATTCAAATCGGCAAAGACCATGTCTCGACCGACTTGACCTGTGTTGTAATTGACGGCTGATTCAAAGGTGCCCGCACCAAGCTCACCATCGGGACCAGCATCTTCTACGGTGACCGTGATCGTCGCGGCGCCACTTTGATTGGCGACTGGAGTAAACGTGAGAATGCCAGTACTGTCGGGTGAAGTGTAGGTGACTATTGGATTGGGAATCAGCTCGGGATTATGACTGCTGGCAATTACCCTCAATGCCTGTGTTCCTTCATCACCATCTGAAATACCCGTCAGATTGACGGTTTGCTGAGGTGCATCCTCATCAACGGTTACATCACTGATTGAATCATGGGTGGGAGCATCGTTGATCGGGTTAACGGTTACCTCAAATATTCGACTGAAAGTAGCATTGTCTGCGTTGGTCGTCAGATCATTGTCCAATCCGGCATCTTCGACAGTGACCGTGATGGTGGCAGTGCCGTATTGATTGGGTTGTGGTGCGAAGAGGATGTGGTTGTCTTGAGTTGCTTGAAGCACATTGACTGTATTGCTGTTGCGATTGGTTACAGCAATTTTCGGGCTGCTATCTTGATTGTTATCAATGATTCCAAGTGCCCATGGAAAATCTCCAACAGACAACGTTTGTGCAGAGGCAAACGCCCCATCGGTGGTTGAGTAGAAAATGGAAACAGCATCAGATGAATTGTTCGATACGATGATATCTTGGTGCCCGTCATGGTTGAGATCTGCAGTAAGTGGGATGCTGGGCTCGGAACCTGCTGTCAATTCAATGGATTCGGAAAATAAACCTGAACCATCATTAAATAGCACATGGAACTTCGTCGTATCCTGGCCTGATTGTGCAATTCCGGTGTCTCCGACAACTAAGTCCAATTTTCCATCATTGTTGAGATCGTCAGCAGTAACCCCAAAGGGTTCTAGCCCAATTTCATACTTGACTGCCGGATGAAAGGTGCCATCACCTTTACCGCGGAAATGGTAAATGGCTCCGTCATTAACACCACCGGCATAGGCGTCGCTTAGTACGGCATCCAGTATCTGGTCGCCGTCAAAATCACCAATGGCGAGTCCTCTCGCGTCACCCGGCGTGGTCGTGTAGCTCGGTGCAGCAAAGTTTCCAGAACCATCACCGAGTAAAACACCGAGGTCAGATTCTGCGGCGCCGCCCCACCACTGATTAACAAATGCGATATCCAGCAACTGATCTGAATTCAAATCATCGACCACAATTTTGACAGCCTTGTTTCCTGCTGAAACAAGTTTCGTGCCATTAAAAGTTGCGTCTCCAGAATTGCTTAGCAGTAGAATCTCACCCGTCCAGCAGGCGACTGCAAGGTCGATAGTATTGTTGCCATCGAAATCACCTGTTGCGATGGATCTTGGCTCGGCTATCGCAGCAAGATTTACGTCAGTTCCTGTGAGTGTTGAAAGCAGCGTGAACTCACCCTGAGCATTTCCTTTGAAAATGGAGATACTATTCGATCCTACATTTGCGACGGCCATGTCCGACAGGCTATCTCCGTCGAGGTCCGCAATTGCGATTCCCAGTGGTCCGCTCCCCGTACCGTACTCGGCATTCAGTTCGTAATCTGGAAACGATTGATATACGACTGTGGGGTTGGGAATCAGGGTTGGATTATCGCTGGACGCGGTTACCTGGAAACGCTGGAATTCATGCTGCCCGGGGCCCAATCCAATCAGGTTAGTACGCTGTTCTCCAGCATCTTCATCAACGTTCAGATCATTGATCAGATCTAGGGTGGGAGGATTGTTGAGTGGACTAACGATAACATCAAACGTGCGACTAAACGTTGCATTGTCCGCAGTGGTTATCAGATCGTTATCCAGTCCTGCATCTTCGACGGTAATGGTGATTGTCGCGGTTCCACCAAGGTCAGCTGCTGATGTGAACGAGAGGGTTGCTGTTGAATTTGGTGACTCATAAGAAATAGTCGGCTCAGGAATCAGACTTGGGTTATCACTCGCTGCGATGAGGCGAAGTGGTTGCGATTCTTTCTCACCGGCGCTGATGCCAGAAAGATTGATCGTTTGGACCCCAGCATTCACATTGATTCTAACATCATCAATTCCGTCGAGCGTGGGAGGATCGTTGACGGGATTCACGACCACATCAAACGTGCACCTGAAAGTAGCATTGTCTGCGTTGGTCGTCAGATCATTGTCCAATCCGGCATCTTCGACAGTGACCGTGATGGTGGTCGTACCCGATTGATTTGCGGTTGGGGTAAACGTGAGGCTTCCGGTGGGATTGACGCTGGTGTAATCAACTGTCAGATCCGAGAGCAGAGGTGGTTGACCAAGCAGAATGGAAAGATTGTCTGACTCCTGATTCGTGACAATCAGGTCCGGATAGCTGTCGGAATTCAAGTTCGTTGCTGTGACGGAACGAGGTCTGGTGCCAACAGTGAATGTAATCGGCGTCTCAAAACTACCATCATCATTACCTGGTAGAACACTGATCGAGTTTTCGCCATTACTGATATTGGCAGTGACCAAATCCATGTTGCCATCTTGATCGAGATCGGAAAGCTCGATGCCAGATATGCTGGAACCCGTCGAGTACAAGGTGGGAGCACCAAACGCACCGTTGCCATCGCCCAGTAAGACACTGGCACCGTTGCTGTTGCCAACAATCAGATCCAGATGATTGTCATTATTCAGATCGTGAGTGACGATCGGTGTGGGGTCGGGATTGGCTGCAAAACTGGTTGCACTGGCGAAGCTACCATCAGAGTTACCCAGTAAAATACTGACGCTGTGACTGGCCCGATTAGCAACAGCCAAGTCAATCTTGTTGTCGCCATTGAAGTCAGCGGCTACTAATTCATGGGGGGCATCACCAACAGCCAGATCACTAGCCGCGTTGAAACCACCATTGCCGTTGCCGAGTAGCACACTGACAGCATTGGCTCCTCCGCTTGCTACGGCCAAGTCCAGCTTACCATCAGCATTGAAGTCGCTGGTGACAACATATTCGGGACCTTTGCCAACTGAAAGTGTCTCACCGGTTGTGAAGCTGCCATCGCCAGCACCAAGCAGAATGGTAACGGTGTCAGCATTGGCACTTGCCGGTTCATTTCGATTCGCCACTGCCAGGTCCAGTTTGCCATCGGCATTGAAGTCGCCGATTGACAGGTGGGTCGGGTTCTTGCCGGTTGCGTAAGTTCCCGCACTTGTCAGTGATCCGTTGCCCCCACCGAGCATGATGGTCACAGTGTCATCGTTATAGTTCACCGTTGCGGTGTCGCTGTGGCCGTCACTATTGAAGTCAGCAGCTTCCGTGAAGAACGGTCGATCTCCGACATTGACGGTTGGTTGCTCAGTCAATGACCAGGTTGAGGAACTTGTTGCGGTCACAGCAAGATGCTGTCCCTTTTCAGCGGTCGAAAACGCGTAGAGCTTATTGTCATTCGATCCCACGTAGACGACATCGTCATCACCTAGCGTACTGCTCGAAAAAATCGAACTGTTGGTGGCGGCTGCCCAGTTGAGCGTTCCGTATTCAGCATTGAGCGAATACAGGTTCTTGTCGTTTGATCCAATGTATAGCGTGTTGTCGTTGCCAACGGCTGGTGATGACCATACTTGACCCTCTGTCGCAAATTGCCATTTGACTTCACCATTCTGGCTATTTAACGCGTAGACATTGGCATCGTAGGACCCCACGTACACGGTGCCGTCAGAATCAACCGCGGGCGATGAAACGATTGGGCCCCCTGAGGTAAATTGCCATCGCAAGTCACCAGTTGCTCCATTGATTGCGTAGAGCTTGTGGTCCCAGGAACCAATGTAAACAGTCGCGTCTGGACCGATAACTGGTGAGGATTCGAGCGCGCCGCTGGTCGCATGCGACCATCTCAATTGGCCGTTCGCGGTGTTAAGAGCATAGAGTTTACTGTCTGCTGAGCCGAAATAGAGCGTGTCTTGAGATTCATTCAAGGCAGCTGATGAATGGATATGACTGCCAGTCGCATACTCCCATTTTTTGGTGCCGGTCTGGCTGTCCAGTGCGTACATCTTGCGGTCATGAGACCCAACGTACACGGTGCCATCGGCGCCCACGATTGGCGACGCAGACACGTCACCGCCCGCAGTAAATTGCCATTTAACTGATCCGTCACCGGGATTCAAAGCATAGAGCTTATGATCGTCGGAGCCCACGAAAATGGTTCCATCCTCACCAACGGTTGCTGAGGATCGGACATTATCGCCTGTCTCGAACGACCAGATTACATCTCCAGTTTTACCATTGAGTGCATGGAGTTTATTGTCTTGAGATCCGATATAAACGGTGCCATCACTGCCAAGTGTTGGTGAGGCCCAGTCAATCGGACCACCTGTTTCGTAGCTCCACAAGAGACCTCCTGCAGGTGAGAAGTTCTCGTAAGGACCAGCGGTAATGCCGGTGAGGTCAACTGTCTGTTGCGGGGCATCTTCATCGATCGTCACATCATTGATCGGAGCCAAAGTGGGAGGATCGTTGATGGGATTAACGACCACATCAAACGTGCGACTGAAGGTGCCGTTGTCAGCGGCGGCAGCTAAGTCGTTGTCTAGGCCAGCATCTTCGATGGTTACCGTGATGGTGGCAGTACCAGATTGATCAGCGACTGGCTGGAGTTGCAATTTGCCTGTAGTTGCTGGGGCAGAGAGCATAATGCCAATTGCGTTTGCACCACGCACTGCTGAGGCAATATCTAAATATGAATCGTTATTTAAGTCGTCAAGTACGCTAAAGTAATGCGAGTCGGTTAGCTCGCCATTTTGCAGTGTTTGCGGTGATCCAAAAGTGCCATCTCCATTGCCGGACAAGCGATATATGCGTCCACCGCCAGCGCTTGCAATCAGATCAGTATTTCCATCAAGGTCGAGATCTCCTGAAGTTACTTCAAAGGGGGCATGATCTTCCTGCCCAGCGGGGACTGCGGCAAGTTTCGAGAACCCTCCGTTCCCATCACCAAGTAAAGCAGTAAATGTTCCCTCATGCGAATTCAAGACTCCTAGATCAATATTGCCATCATTGTCAAAATCGGAAGATGTTAAGCCTCTCGGCCTGTCGCCTACTGTGTAGCTATTATGTACGGTTAAATCTCCCGTTCCGTCGCCCACCAATACGCGAATAACATCTCCCCCCATCAATGCGACTGCAACGTCCTGGTTGCCATCCTTGTTAAAGTCAGCAGCTACAACACCATACGGGCCAACTTGGTGAGGTGGACTCGTTGGACCAGAAGGGCCGACTGAAACCTTGATTGGATTTCCAAAGCCTCCGCTTCCATTTCCAAGAAGTACACTTAAAAAATCATGCCGTAGATTTGAGATGATTAGATCTCTCTTATCATCGTTATTGAGGTCGCCTGTGGTCATGTACCAAGCACCCGTAGATGCTGGCGACACGACTCCATTTCCAGTCACGTAGGATGCTGGAGACGAGAAGGAACGATCTGTCGTACCCAACCTTATTGTTATAGTGTTATTCTCAAAGTTCGAAGCGACCATGTCATCGAGGCCATCACCATTAAAGTCATCCGCGACAACGAAATATGGTTGGCTGCCAATTGTCTTTCCTATCGGACTGGTGAATTCTCCCGCACCATTCCCAAAAACCACATGAGCATTGTTGCTCGATTGATTGACAACCGTCACGTCGGATTTTCCATCACCATCAAAGTCACCAATGGCGACTCCGTGTGATGTGCTACCTGCGTTAAAATGGACCATGGGAGCAAAGCCTCCCGGATCCAAACTTGCTTCAATGTCATCGACTAGGCCGGGATTGTCACTAGTAGCAACGATCTTGAGCAACTGTGATTCGCCATTGCCTGCGGAGATGTCAGCGAGGTTGACGGTTTGCTGGGCGGTATCCTCAGCAATCGTCACATCTTCTAGCAGATCCAAGGTGGGAAGCGTGTTGCTAAAGTAGGTCGCATCTGCATTATTGGAACCGTAGCGGGTAACGAACACATCGAGATCCCCATCGTTGTCGAGGTCCCCGATTGCAGCAACTTGGCTTATCGAACCTACTACAGCAAGAGATTCCGATGTTTTCGAGAATACTCCGCTTCCGTTATTCAGCCAAAGGTTGCTGCCAGTATCAGAGTTGGTGGATTCATTTGCTGCGAATCCATCAAGATCACCGTCCCCGTCGATATCAGCCAACGCTATATACCGAGTGTCCATATCACCCAGTGACTGTCCACTGTCAGCGAAAACGCCGCTACCATTGTTAAACCACACTCGGTTAGCGTTGTTACTGTCTCCAGCAACTGCCGTTATTGCATCGAGGTCGCCATCATTATCGAGGTCACCCAAGGACACGCCGTCGCTGTCATGATTTCCGAGTGTTTGTCCGCTATCAACAAAGAAACCATGACCGTCATTGAGTAGTACAGTATCGGGTGTTGCTGAGGCATTGGCGATCATTGCATCAAGGTCACCATCGTTGTCTAAATCACCGAGGGCAACCCCGCGCGGGATGTCCAGGATTGCGCCTAGTGTTTGACCGGTATTTGTAAAGTTACCCGACCCGTCATTCATCCAAATTTGCACGGGTCCAGCATCCTCGATTCTGGTGCCAAGAATCGCGTCCAGATCTCCGTCGCCATCCAAGTCACCTAAGGCGACATCCCATGTGCTTATGGAGAGCGGACCGGAATGCCCAGTGAATGATCCATTTCCGTCATTTATCCATATGTTTGCAGAGGAAAACGCATCTATGTCACCATCGGCATCCAGGTCACCTAAAGCGACACTGGAAGAACTGTTGCCACCCAAAGCTTGTCCACTGTCAACGAAAATCCCGTTTGAGTCGTTCAGCCAAATTTTGTCGGGGGATGCTTCGTTCGCGACAAAGGCGTCCAAATCACCATCACCATCGAGATCACCTAAGGCAACATCGATCCCATTGGATGTACCAAAACTCTGGATAGCGTCACCAAAGATCGCAGTGGTGATGTTAGCAGTCTCGACCGTAACTTGATAATCCTCAACTTCACCGTCATCAGCTTGTCCACCTGAGCCTAGCATGCCATCTGTGCTAAGACGAAATCGTGCGTATGTGGTTCCAGGATTCGCCGAAGCGGGCACATCAAAGTGAATATTGGTATCACCATTGCTTACGGAAATGCTGTCAGCGATCTGTTCCCAAGGACCGCTCCAGCTGCCATCTCCGTTAAAGTCAATCCACGCATCGAGCTTCGCTCCTTGCGGTGCATTTTGAACGTTCACCGATACTGTTGCATCGATTTGACCGACCTGAATAGTGCCGAACACAACACCATCTTCATCTGCACCATCGCCATCTGCTGCCGCTGACGGTGTACCGTCTGTTTCGCTATCGCGAGTGAACCCCAAAGTAGGGCCGGTGTCGGTATGACGAGCACCGTCATCTGCAAGAGAAGTTGGGTAAGGCGCAGGAGCATCCCCAAAGTCCCACGCAAGTAACCTGCGATCCTCGAGAAATTCAAGCTGTAAGCGTCTTCGACGCTCTTGCTTGCTTTGGTGTTTTGTTTTTAGGCGGGCGAGGAGCGCAGAGGTGGGGAGAAATGCGGAATACATGGATCAAGCGATGTTGAGGATTGACGCTGGTTAAGCATCGATATGCAAATCGGAGCCATAGAGTCTAGTGGATCGCTGAGTGTGATGCACTGATTCCTGCTGCGCAGCGAGACTCCGGATTTTTCCTTCGTTGCCTATTAATCGCACTGCCGTAACACGTGTTGGGTTTTTCGGGGTGGTGGTGCCAGCAATTGTGGGGGCGTGGCCGACAATTGTGCTCGGTACCATGTTTTGGAGGCTCAGGATCTGATTCGGTATCGGTTGTGATCTCAGAGTACCTTGAGAGTCCCGGTTGCCTATGCTGCGGGCCGCGGTGCGGTCGGAACCCCGGGCCAGCGATTTTGGTGGCCAAGAAGATTCAGATGATGATGGGCAGACGCTCGTTTAATCGGCCAGTGGATCTGGGTGGCAGCGTTACTTCGCACCGCTGAAGACTGCCATATTCTTATCGGGTGAGGTGTCTTGTGATGATCGCACCGAGGAAACCACCGCCCACGAAACCAAGTCCGTAACTGGTAATGATCGCGACTTCTGTACGACACCACAGGCCAATCGATATCCCGACCAGACCTCCCAGCAAACATCCCACGCCAAAACCGCACAATTCCTTGATCGGTGAATGGTTCAGTTTCTTGTTTGTCTTCATCAGGCTCTCAGTAAAACCGATGAAACTTCCGTTTGTCTTCGGTGTGAATCACAGGTTGTTTCTAAACGCTTGGTCACAGGTTCAATCTCTGCCCCCGAGTCAAAGCATTTTGTTGATTCAGTACGCCCTGTGTTGCGTGGTCTTCTGAAACCGATTTCCTACGGCAGGTTTTTCTTGATGATAGATACAACCTGATCAGCCAGTTTGTCAGAGCCTTCGGCTGTGTAGTGAACGTTTGCCGGACGGGTGGGTATCCTCTTAGTGGCTACATGCCAGAGTGGGTTGGTTTGAATTTCCCCTACTTCTTTCATCACCCTTGCAGCGATGTCATTGTATTTTTTGCTATCACCAACGACTCGTCCTTTCGCACCTTGGGGGACAGGCGTCGTTTCACACCAGATCACAACAGCGCCGGTTTGTTTCAAGCGTTTTGCAATTTTCTTCAGGTTGGCTTCGTAGTCAGTTGGTGGGACTTGCTGATGGGACTTTAAGTCTTTGGGATCTGCCAGATTTTCGTTGTTGGAGCCCAGGTATTTCAAGTCGTGAAGACCATGGTTGAAATGGATGACGCTCCATTTGCGATCACCCAGCCATTTGTCAATTTCTGTTATACCCTTGGTTGTCGGACCACAGTTGGTGTTGGGGCGAAATACGTTTGCAACACCCGAAAGTTTTTTGCGAACAGGGTTTGTGTAACCGATTGAAATGGAGTCCCCAATTAACAAGACGTTGGGCAATTTGGGGTTGATGTTAGTCGGTTCAGAAGCAAGTTTTTGCGCAAAAGCGCTCGGGCAAAAAACAACGGCGACGACGATGCATAGGGTAGGGCGAAGCATGGTGGGAGTTCTCCTAGTCTGAGATCAGGTGCTGCTGCAATATAGCAGGAAACCGCTAGGGTGGAGTATGGTTCGTCACGTGACAATTTAATTGGGAGGTTTGAACTTTGTTCATGAGTGTGGTCTTCGGCGTGAACTGATCACAAGTTGTATGTCGAAAAGGTGCGATCGCTGGAATTCTGGAATTACAGACAAATTCCTAAATAGGGCATCGCGATTAAAGCCCCCGAATGGTTGAATGGGGAACTGTGACGGGTTGTTGCGAAATGCTTCAACCGTTGAGTTTGTGGAGATCCACTAAATACGTCCTGAGCTAGGCAGAGATAATGGTGAGTTCGAGTAAGCAGAAGAAGTACGATTGCATCATTATTGGTGGAGGTCACAACGGCCTGATTGCCGCAGCTTACCTTGCGAAGCGTGGTAAACGCGTCTGTGTGCTGGAGCGTCGTCCCATGCTGGGGGGATGCAGTGTGACTGAGGAACTGTGGCCGGGGTACAAGGTTTCGACAGCCTCTTATGTCGTCAGTTTGC